>Ga0123353_10011224_pt1 | contig 12605 bp, 18 predicted proteins | sample TergutLab28metaG_3_FD_92763 | JGI IMG/M metagenome (GOLD analysis project Ga0123353, IMG submission 92763) | Labiotermes labralis P3 segment gut microbial communities from Petit-Saut dam, French Guiana - Lab288 P3 | ecosystem: Host-associated > Arthropoda: Insects > Digestive system > Gut ... | reverse complement strand
CACCCAAAAAGGAAGCCCCCACCTTTAAAACAGAATTATGACTTTCTTGGTTGTTGTGTGGTTTAACCCCTCTTGGCTTACAAAAGAAGGGAGGGAAATGTTTTTTTTCCAAAACCCCCCCGGGTGGGGGGGGGGGGGGGGGGGGCTCACCTGTCATACTTTTCAATGGGTGACATGGTAAAGGTGTACATATACTCAGCATGAAGGCGTGTAGAGAAACTAAATGTATAGGTATGCTCATTCTTAATCTCAATACTAGACGGAGATGAGTGGTCAGCGTCACGCCCCGGCCGTTTCACCCCCAAAGAAAGAGGTATCTCCACCCATTGAACAGAGACTGGGTAGGCCCCGGAGTCGGTTTGGACTTCCCGGAGAAAAGAAAACTCTTGCCCTAGCAAGTGGGTACCGTGTGCTTTTCCTCGGGACGCAGTGGCCGGGGCGCGAAGCTGACGACTCTCATCCGTATGCCGTCATGGCGTTCACAGGGACAACGATTGAGTCAGTGTAGGTACGTGATAATTTTTAACAGCTTTTGAACCCAAAATATTTCTTGCGAAGCTGTCCGGCCTGCGACACTTATTTGGCTCCCAGATAAAAAGACACTGCCCACCTCTTGTATAGACTCGGCGCGTGAGTACGAAGTGCTCAGGAGAAATGTCGACTCAGACGCAGTAGGCCTAGAACGGGACTGGAAAGGCATACATGTAATGAGGACCTTCATAATTTGTCCTTTTCCATAAACATTATTCCTGCAATTAATAGTACAATTAAATTTAGTTCAGTTCTTGTTTATTAACGTGCAGAGTCAACAGCGAAGTGGCCGGTAACAGTAAAAGCACAATATACAAACACAAATAACAAAGGGCAATAAACGGCACACACACACACACACACACACACGAAACGCAAACAGAGCAACAACTGCAACAGTAGTAGTAATAGTAGTAGTAGCAGTAGTAGTAGTAGTAGTGGTAGTAGTAGTAGAAGTAGTAATATTTATTGAGTTCAGTCCAGTTATACAACGCTTTTCATGGAAGTGCTCGTAGATTATTGCAGCATAGTCGCGATGGCAGTCCCCTCAGTATTATGTATTTGAATTATTGCGTTTCCTTCAGTGTGTTTAATCATTTATACTTAACTTCGTCGGAACCTCTTATACCTTAATCTTTCTTAATCGTTTATGCCTTACGCTGTCTTTACAGTAATGAAATCATGGAAGATATGTGTGGTGGTGTTGGGGTTATGTGTCCAAGACGCTCGGAGACACGAGGCAGGCGAACTTTCAGTTGCTAAACCTGAGTACATGAAGGAATATACGGGCAGAGATGATGTAATAATACTGAAATGAATTCTAGATGGTGAAGGTGTGGACTGGATTGAAATGGGTTCGGATAAGTTCCACTGGCTGACTTTTGTGAACACGGTGATGAGCCTTCGGACTTTATAAACGCGAGTATTTTCCTTACCAGCAGAGGAACTACGAAGTTTTAAAGTACGGTCCTACACCATGGAGTAGATAATTAGATGAGATATCTTGGGCTTATTAATACCAGAAGGAGTTTGGAATTATTCATAAGCCCTTATATATTTGATTATATAATGGGAACTGAAACTGTAATTCCTCTCGCTCTGACGTCCCAATTAAGAAAATTGTTGTTTTACGTCTGGAGTGAACTTTAATTAGAATGAAATGTTTTGAAAAGCTGAACGTCCAAGCAATTCATACAACGCTTAATTTCGAGTAAACTCAGGAACTGATTAACTTTTTCGGTGACCGACTAAAAGCAGGAAATATTTGCATTCGAATACCTCTCTTTGTTGTCCCGCTGTGGGCCATAAAAACGTTGCAGCTAGGTACCGTCATGTAATGCGAACTAAATCAACCTGCACTATAGGGGTCGGATTGCTGATGACGACATTAACATTATGTTTTTCAGGTTGACTGAGTGTTTGCCTGTTTTAATTTGAATTTAATGAAAGTGATCGAAAATCGGCTACATGAATAATTGGTTGCTACACCCGTATTTTACTGAACGTGGCTGTTAATGATGAAGACTGACACAAGCCGATGGATGTCGTCTAAATGGTGAGAGCGCTGAAGCCGCCTGGCAATACGTTCTGTTGAAGAGATACACTCAGTTTCACTTCGCGTCTTGTACTCATTCATCTCTGTTAGGACATGATTGGTATTCGAAAGGGCTCTAGTTTTGATTCTCGATCTAGAACACGATGTGACAGACTTTTTGTGGTGTTTTTCACTTCCTCGATGTCGCGGATTCTTTCAAGATCAAATTTGTATTTATTCCGTAAGCCGATAAGTTCAATCTTGTTACGTATTCCAAAGTGCTTAAATATGACCTTAAATGGACCCGAACCTCGCCTATGTGAATTACTCATTTATAATTATCCGTTCGACGACATTTTAGGCCACAGGTCAAAGTTTTGTAGTAGACAAACTCTCGTTAGACGAAAGTGAATCAAAAGAACGGCCTCACTTGTTGCCTGAAGTGTGTAGTGGTGTTATGTGCCAATACAGGTGATCTCATAGTCTATATATCTCTTTGAGACGGTGGAATCATTTTTTTCGATTCCCGCGTCGGCCATGGCTTTTTCATCTCGTTTATCTCGTTGTCCTGTGAAAGTGTGAAGGAATTAATTGGTCTTGTTCGGCGACCAGGACTTCATGTCTTGTAAGACGCAAGCTGCAAGTTTGTGGAAGAAGTCGTGAGGGATAGGTAAATGCCTATTGAGGCAACCTGATTTTCTGAAATGCTGCTACGCTTGTGAGACTTGATGTTCGTACGGCGATTGCCGTCGCCTTTATGGTGGGTACCATCCTCCGTGACACATCGCAAAATTCGTACTCTGTAACTGTTCCACTTTATCGTGTCTGAACAGAAACCGCCATCCCTTCTTAGTCTGATTGGTAGTGGTGAGGGTTGTCTGTTGTTTCCATCATTTTATTGTCAAATTAGGTGTACGTTTCAGGTTACATGGTCAGAGTAAGCTGATTGTAAAGCATCTACTGGTTTCAGAAAATTTAAGGGATGAGGTGGATCAGACAGTGGTTTAATGGAAAATACCCGTTTCTCATTAAACACCACGCAATGGTGATTGCTCAGTTTCGCGTGTATCTCAGGGCCTGTCTGGACACGGTGACGAAGATAAAATCACTCCTCGTTTGTCGTACCTGTAGCATATTCATTGTAGTCTCTGAGATGTCTCGCCCCATGTTGTTGGCGCACACTTAAGTAAGTCTGTAGGTTTTATTTGAAGTGTGGTGGTAAGATAAATGACTTTATTTGCTCACAAGTCATTGAAACCATGTGTTATTTTTTTACTTTCAGGTGAGTATAATCGCTGTTTACCGTAATGTTACATCAAGCGACCCTGGTCCTTATTCTGTGGAATGGTGTGTCGTAAATGCGTCTGGATATACTGCGTTCTCCTGTCGGAAATCATTCTGCGCATTTCATTCCCCTCGGATGTGAGATTTTTATTTCCGCAGTGTCGTTCGGAAAGGTAAGTTACAGAAAATGTCACCGGAAAAAACTAAAAGGCAAGGCATTTTACCACATCTTGGACCTCAGAGAGATGAAGTGGAACATATATGGTTTTGTCTTAAGAGAGAACTTATTGCTGGAAGGACTGTACCTAATACTGTAAGGTATTTAAATCGGTGACTAACGCCTCAGCCTAAGTAATAAGACACTCTGTGCACATTTCTCTGATGTAGATGACGACGGGTCAACAGTAGTGCAAACACTAAAGCTTGTCACAGGGCACGATTTTGATCCAGTTCCGCCCTTCTTTCACCTTCACAGCTTACTGCCATGAGATCCCAGAATACACATCTGTTTGTGTGTAGCAGATTAATGATAATTTTTGTAGACATTTCAAATAGTATTAAGCGCGGTCTCCAAATTTGAAGGAAGAATGTAAATTGTAAGTATTTTCCTGAGCTCATTGTTGAGGAAAATATTTGTACGTAAAGGGGGAAATAGGAGTATATGAGAATTTTAGAATGTCACAGTGCGGGGAGCTTACTGGTTAGTGTATATACTGGTTCAATAATCAGTGTTGTAAGGATAGTGAAACAGTTCGGGCTACAGGAAGCTGATCCTGTAACGTAGTTGAGAAAAGACAAGAAACATTGATCGATATAGAAGGTTGGTAGGTAGGTCCATTCAGAATGTCAGCTTGGAGGAAGGGGAGGGGAATGGGCGTAGTTACAACTTTAATATGGATCTTGGCCTTGTGGCTGTTACATGAAAGGTGGATGGAATTGGATTAGCTTCGGGTCTGATGGCGAGTTGCGGTATTAGCAGTTTTGAAACACCGGGTTTTCTTAATATGGAGTTAGTTATTTCTGTGGCTATTTTGAACAGGTTTAGAACTCACTTGTGTTGACCTTTACGGTAGGTCCACATAAAAGTGTCCCTCAAAGACATTTCGTAATGGTAAATGGGAAGCTGTATACAAGCAGAGTGGCATTCTTGATGCGGACGCCACCATCCTCCCCACTTCTCCCCACCTCCTTGCAAGGTGAGAATTGCGGAAACACAACGTAATGTGAAACTTTAAAAAACTAGATATAGTTGTAAAACGCGCTTGGTGAGGATTGCTGTATGCCAGGCCTGGCGAACCTTTTTGAGGGCGCGTCGTGCTCAAATTGTTTGTAGATGTCGAGGGAATTCTTTCGGGCGCCCATGGGAATTTTGAAGAGCGAAATAAGGTCTTCGAGCCTTCCATAATTATTATTACATTATTATTATTAATGCTTATAATTATAATTGTGTAATGAATTCGTAGTGTCATTATTATATTTATAAGTAAGGCGTCCTCGAAGACTGCGATAGGGAAGAAAATTTGGAAGTAAATGGGGCTGCTACTACAACCTGTTTGAAAAGAAGACTGTAATACGTTTTGTCCAATGTCACGTATTCGCCCAGCCACCGCCAGGTCCGTCACCCCACGTTAAATATCCAGTCAACACTTCGCATCGCCCCAGATTTGTGTAAATGTGTTTCACCCGCGGTATTATTTGCTAGCATCGGTAATTCATATAAAATCTCTAAGCACTCCGATATGTTTATATATGTATATGCACATGTTCCTCACAATATAGAGACTGTGAGAGCGCCAAAACTGGTAGTTTCAGTTACATCCAAATATGTGTTCAGGTTGAAGTTTCTTTTGCTGGTGCGTTTCAGTAGAGCGCCCCGACGAGTGCTGAGACAGTGGACTCGTCCCTTTCATGTGTATCCCCGCCAGTGGGGAGTATGTGTTCAGTCGCCGTGGAAAGAATTTGGGGGGGGGGTTGTTTTTGTTGTTGTACTATTTGAGTTGACCATGAGACTCTCCCATGCCGTGAGCGACTATGCATAGCCGTTTGCGGATTCTCTCAATGCACGGTCAGCGGTTGAATGCAGGCGTCGGCTACCCAATCGTCGCCCCCCAAATAGGGTGGTATTCGGCAGCTCACATCAGCCAGCCGTCGCGACACGAGATCATTAACCACAAGTAGGCTGCGAGGTAGCGTGATGTACCTCAGCGTGTTCGTGTCCAAGAAGTGAGACTGCACAGGGTCCGACTCACTTCAAGAGCCGTTGTTCGCCGAGTTCTCAATAAACTTCGTTACCTCAGATGTATCGGTAATGTCCATCGTGTGCAAGCTAGTTGAGTCCGAGGATTACCCACCTGAAGTTGACGTCTGTTAATGAAGCGATACGCGGAAGAAAATTTGTGTGAAATAAAAAACACTGTCACAAATACGGGGGCAGCTTGGGGGGTATCGGTCAAAATGGCAGTAGTTGAAGCAATTTCTCCGGCATCCGGTGCTGTCTGCAAGAGGACATTTTCATCTTCGCCGTCTGAAGACCAACTAAAAAAAAATATGACCGATGGGGGACCTCGCTGTGCTGGCTGAGAAACGGCAGTAGACGTTTGCGACTCCGCGAATCAGAACAAGAGAGTTCGCTGACATTAATAAGTTGAGGCTAATCGTTACTGTTTCATGCAGTGTCTGTAAGATATTTGCAAAGCGCGCCCTTTAGCTTAGCCTTGTCTCTTCACTCGTCTATTCGTCTGATTAGGATTGCGAATGTGTATTATATATGGCTCAGTAAATTAAATAAAGTAGCATAGAGCAAATATTTGGTATTATTGTCCGTATTTTCAAATATCGGAAGTACCGTTTTTTTCGCGACTGCTTATAATGTTTTCTGTATTTTATTAAAAATGACTCGGTCCACCCAAACCCACTGACCCACCCAGGGCACGAAATCGGGTGTTGCCACTGTGCTGTTAGTGCCAAATTTTACATTCCGAACGCGAGAGGCGCGTTACATGTCGTCGGCGTCAAGCCTCAATCTATACGTATGTAAAAGCTGTATTTTCAGGACCGTATGCTAACTTGTCGCTTCCATTTAAAACATTAGTGTGGAATTTGATCCGATAGTCGGAGGTGGCAGTACTGAGAGATGTGCCACTTTACCCACCACAAATTCTACATCGATTGCCCTGGGTGCGAATGCAGTCCTTGTCGTAAGAAGCCGGTAACTAATGCCGGACTCTTGGCACGTCCTTTGCTTATCTTTCCTCAGCACCTGGGAGAGACCCTCAACCCTGCAAAGGAGCACGTCACAGTGCGACAAGACTGGTAACCACACCCTGTTTCCGTTCGCGTGAGTGCCTGCTTTGTCATATTCCCTTGTGTTTCTTTGTTCTTCACAGCACCGCCCATCTCTTTTTTTTTTTCTCTTTTAATAGTGTTGTAAGCACATCGCATTCAAAATATGGAGGAGATTAATTTCATAAATGTTTGTTACCATTTATTTCGTAATATTTATCTACCTTGTTTTGTATAAAAACATAAGATCCTCGGAGTTATTTTGTCTCCTGCGAGATTTGAGGTTCTCACTGCGGTGGCTACGTAGGTTACTGTCTTCGACGATATGACACAGTGTAGTCTGGTTCAGATGTTCTGAGTAAAAAACACTTTACTTCTTAACGTAGGTCATTTTCTGTTAACTACATGGCGTTGCAAAATGCCGTAGTCGGAATAGTGACCAGACTGCGGTCAGGACGTCTGTGGAATTGTGGTTCGACTGCTGGTAGAGGCAAGACGTGTGTCTCTTCAAAGCATCGTTCTATCCAGCCTCCTATGGAATGGGTGAGGGAGATCCCCCCCCCAGGTAAAAATGGTCGGTGCTTGAAGCTGACAGCGTAAAGAAAGAATTGGGTGGTATGAAGGTTAAAAATGATCTTTGATAAAGATGTATAACTACAGCAGCGTACTAGCGACAACGTTTTGTTTCGTTAAATAGATCGGGTTATGAAATAAATGGTTTTAAATTATCATGTAAAATACATATGTTTCATCATATTTCCTTTTACGTGTATTTTAGAGTGGATATAATCAGTCCATTGAATGTTGTGGTTGAGTGGGCTGCGAAAGTGTACACTGTAATAGCTATTTTTATGTCCCGCGGGTGTAATAAATATATCAACCATACAGAGCGGGACTCCAATTGAAATAGTGCATTCCATTCCAGTATAAAGCACGAGGGGTTTAAAACGAGCCCGTCAGTGGCTTGGGGGAGAATGCACCCTGTACAATGACTATTCATCTGTGTGTCTGGAAACAACAAGAAACAAACCAAAACGGTATTTGTGATGAGATGAAGAACCGATTAAGTTTGGGAAAACGGTTTTTTATCATTTAGTTTGGAATTGGATTATTCCATCTTGTTTTGTTCAGTAATCTCAAGGTTAAAATATATTAAACTATAATTTTGTTATTTGTTTAATTTGGATTTCATGCTTGGTCTGTGGCTTCAAGGGAAGAAATTGGTTGGAGGTATTCTCGTGCTTAGGTTCCTGTGGCTTTCTTCTGACGTGTAATGTAGGCTTTCAGGGTTGAGCCGCGGTTTTTCATTAAAATTGTTCTGACGTCTCGGCATACTGATTAAAGTCTGGCCTCATCTCTTTTCCTGTAAATTTGCTTCTTAACTACAGGTCCCCTTCCCTTGGAGTAGTAGGCCTACCACTCTCTAAAACGTGACTGTTAGTTCGTTACTTGTTTTTTAGGCCTCAGTTGTGTTTCACGGCTGTGTTAATTGTAAAGACCTATCTGTGTTAATTTTAAAGACCATCAGGTCTTCTTGTGCGTTATTTTTGCCCGATTTGTACCGAAATCGGCATGTATCGACATATATTAGTACAAGTCCCTAATATATATTTTCACGAAAATCTTTCCGGTGGGGGTCGCCGTGGTCCTTGCGGCCTATGCTAGTAGTCGTTATTACCTTTGCGAATGCGTATAAAATTAACGAGAAGTGAATTAACTAACATTATGTCAAAACGAAACGAGTATGGCTACGGTTGTATTACGAAAGAGTAGCCGAGAGGGCTGTTATTACTGTTCAGTGTGCAGTTGAAGTATTTTTTACTAAAGCTGAGAATATGTTGGGCGACTAGGCGTTTTACTTTAGTACGCCTACAGTTGCCATGCGCTTAAGGAATGAACTCAAATCCATTCTGTTCCCTGTTCCTAAATTCCTCCTAACTTGATAATCAGCACACACATGTGGAGTCACAAAGGTTTGTAATGATAGTATTATCACGGATGATAGAATTTTAGAACTTGCTCTTTGTGATTCTGCTTTCATTCTCTCCTCCTCTCTCCCGCACATAATGGGTTTTGTAAATTACATATATCTCATTTGTTCACCGGGGTACTGCTGCTGCTTTGATTTGCTAAGAGGAGAAGCTTACAAAAGGATTTTGCTCTTGGTCTCCGAAACATTTGCTGCTACTATGACGATTGTTGTGGTCGTTGTTGCGAGAATTCCCTCTCGCTCTCGTAGAATTCTCTCTCTTGTTCCCTCAAGAATCCAACTTGAAAAGGATCCAGTTGTTTAATACACAGACCGATTAGTATTAACTGTGAAGATTGTATCCGAAATTTTCGAGTTCGCCACTAGGATCGGTAAACTCAAGTAATGACGTTTTCTGCCAGTGTGTGCCGTAATGTCGATATCTTTCGAGTCTGTCTTGTGAGTTGTGCAGCCATAACTCTCTGCGTGTGTTTATTGTTTTGTGTGTGTTAAATGTGATCCGCGATTCTGTAATGGCAGATGTGAAGGAACGACACCTTTGTATTACGTTCAGCTTCATACCAAGGATTGCCGCATCGGAAACGCAGGGTATGAAACCTGGAACCAGAAACCAAACAGCAGTCCTGTCAGTGGAAAGGCACTTTCTTTCGACATCTGAAGAAAGCGAGGCAAGTCATTCGAACATAAGGAGCATGTTGGTGGCTTTGTTGTTGATTGCGAGGGCACTGTTCACCAGGAAATGTTTCTCCAGGCCAGATGGTTTTTCGACGTTACTGCTTGGAAGTTTTGCAGCGTCTAAGGGAGCAAGTCTGCCGACAACACCGGAACTATTGCGGGACCAGGACTAATTGATTTACCATGACAGAGTGCCGTTGCACACTTCTCGTGTTGCTGCAGCAGCAATTTTTGGGCGCTGAAATCATGGCTGTGTTTCCTCAACTTTCTGGTTTACATTTGCGCCTTGTGATTTATTCTTGTTTCCGAGAATGAAATCGTAGCTACGACGATGTCGTTTCCAGGATATCCCTGAAATTCAAGAACACTCACTGACTCTGCTACACGCGATTCTGGAGAGTTCCAGTAGTGCGAGAAACTCTGGACCCTTTGCATGAATTCGAACTGGGTCTGCTTTGAAGGCAACAACAACAGACGATAACAAAAATAAACGTTATCAACCCATTCCGAAATTTTTGTATACTTGTATACCTGAAATTTATAAGCTTTTGTATCTTTCAAAAATAAAAAGCACGACGGTTCTTTGACCACACTGTCTTTGCACTGTTTTCGGCATTTTATATGTTTCAAATGTTTCGAATGACATGGATGTAAGATGACTTACGTCATCACATTAATCGAGGAGAGATATGTGGGATTTGACTTCTCTTGTGAAATATGAAAAAAATAAATATTTAAATTATGAGGGTAGTAACGACGATGAGGTTGTTGTTGTTGTTTTTGTCGTCGTCTTCGTCGTCGTAATTTTGTTCCACAAAATCAATAACGTCAGAAAAAAAGCAAAAGACCGTAATCCAGACAAATGAAGGATACAATTAAGCCAACCATAAATGTGTATGATAAAATTATAACGAATCCAGTTTCACCCCTGCTAAAGTAATTTAATGAGTGAAAAGAACAACTACTAGCATAGCAATGAACAAGACAGGCAATATACGTATAAGGTAACACTGAGGCGCGTTCGTGCAACCATTGTTGCAGTGGAAAAGCAATAAGTATTACACATTGCGAATGTGTGTGTGTATTTGTAGCCTTAGGTATCCAGCGCGCAATGCGCATGAGCCATATTGTAAAATGTGGCCTGCCCCACTCTGCAATATTTTTCCGCATTTTGTCATAAACGGTACTGTTTTCGGAAAAAGTTACTGAACACAACATGAGTGTTTTGAGTTTCTCTACAACTTTTTTCTGAAATATTTCTCATTCTAAGAAGAAATGAGCGAGATATGATAAAAAATTATATTGGTCTTAATGTACAGTGCCCTTTATTCTTGTCGGATTTTAATTAAATCTGAATTTTCTCGACGGATTTGCGAAAAATCTTCAAATATAAAATTTCATGAAAATCCGTCCAGTGGGAGCCGAGTTACTCCATGTGGACGGAAGGACCGACAGACGGACCGACATGACGAATCTGATAGTCGCTTTTCGCAATTTTGCGAACGCGTGTAAAAAGACAATCTTAAAGGCGGGCCTGGATAGCGCATTCGGTATAGGTACTTGCTTCGAGCTGGGCGGTCAGGGGGTCGAAACCCGTGGGGGGGGGGGCGAGATTATCCGCACCCGTCCAGACCGGCACTGAGGCCTACACAGCCTCCAATACAATGGGTACTGAGTCTTTCCCGGGGGAAATGCAGCTTGTACATGGCGTTGTCCACCCACCTTCATATAGCGCCGAATTTGAAGAAAGAGTACAGCTATACCTCTAGTCCCCTTCTGGGCCTTCGTGGCCTGTTCTAGGGTGAGCTGTACCTTTACCATTACAGTCTTATAGACATGAATGTCACTACCACCCACATTTTCAGATAATGCTCACCTACCATGAAGACAGTTTTTTGCATAGAGAACCGACACTGAACACTGAGAAGTCTCAACGATTCTGGGTAGGGACTCGGAAGTCTTCCTGTGTCCAAAAGGAAAGGACATTGATAGAAACAAAAAAATAGAGCTTCAAGAACAAAAAATAAATAAATAGTGCATGAGGGTGATGTCTTCTGTCACGTAAGGTATGCAGTTTACTTGTCGTAGTAACTGTCTACATATAACGAACAACAGCAGAGACGACATCGACGACAACAAGAACAGCAAAAACAACGCTGTAGTCGTTTATTCAGTGGCTAAAGCGCGAGATTAATCACCTGGAGTGGGAAGCTGAGCGGTCGGCCTCCATGTAGTGCCAAGGTTAATGCTTGGGACTTTACCTTCACATCTCCTATACGTCTTGGTAGCATACTTCTCACGCCCATGGACACTTAATTGTAATTCAACGTATAACGGACACAAACGGACATGTTATATTTAATAATGGTTGTTATAATTGACAGCAATGGCGATAGTATTTTGTAGTGTATTAATCGTGGAAATGGTGGTGGTGGTGGTGGTGGTGGTAGTAGTAGTAGTAGTAGTAGTAGTAGTTGTTGTTGTTGTTGTTGTAGCAGTCAGTAGGAGTCTACTGTACATAAAATGTAGCAGATAATACTGTAGCGTGAGGCATGGTCTGGTACAAGTGGCCTATTTAACCAAAAGTACAGTCTGTGTCTGTGAAGTAAATGAGCAAATGCTAACGAGAATAAATAAAATAACGGACGTAATACTTTAATACTGATGGTCAAATATTACTGTTAGTGTCCACCCTTCTTCACAGCTGGAAGGTTTTCACTTTGTGGCCTCATACTCTGGCAAATTTCACGTTTTCGTAGTTCATCCGTTCTATTAGTTTGTTAACGTTTCGTCATGTTGTCAGTACTGCAAAATTTTAAGATGACACGTCCCCGTTGTGCTATGAGTTGCATATATATATATATATATATATATATATATATGTGTGTGTGTGTGTGTGTTGATGACATCATGGAACTTTTGCATGTTAATAAAAAGGGGATACACATAGATAAAACAGAAAAATTTTATATCTGTAAGGAAACAATAAGAGGAAATCAACTGAACGATAAACACACAGTTACCCAAATAAAATATTTGAAGTAGTACTGAAAGGGGGAGGTCATTTGACTAGGGTCTCTTCATTTCAAGAGCCTGTCAGTTACACACAACGAGTGCACACCGGTCGCAACACAAATGTTAAGGTAGCATTGGCCTTCATCAAGGCACATCACAATATTAAGGTGCTAGGTTTACTGCATTCGAGAATATGTGAGTACATAAATATTTTTAGTTTTGATTATTATTGAACATTACGAAACTCGGTAAATTCCCAAGCCACACCACACATTACCATCAATTACTGCAGAT
>Ga0123353_10011223_pt1 | contig 12605 bp, 11 predicted proteins | sample TergutLab28metaG_3_FD_92763 | JGI IMG/M metagenome (GOLD analysis project Ga0123353, IMG submission 92763) | Labiotermes labralis P3 segment gut microbial communities from Petit-Saut dam, French Guiana - Lab288 P3 | ecosystem: Host-associated > Arthropoda: Insects > Digestive system > Gut ... | reverse complement strand
GGTTCAGACCGTCGTGAGACAGGTCGGTCCCTATCTGCTGTGGGCGTTCGAAACTTGAGAAGATTCAACTTTAGTACGAAAGGATTTAGTTGGACATACCTCTGGTGTACCTGTTGTCGCGCTAGCGGCACGGCAGGATAGCTATGTATGGAATGGATAAACGCTGAAAGCATATAAGCGTGAAGTCGGCTTCAAGATAAGGTTTCGTAAGCGATTCGTCGCGAAAGTCCCCTGAAAGACGATCAGGTTGATAGGTCGGATGTGTAAGTGCAGTAATGTATTAAGCTAACCGATACTAACGGACGAATGCTTGATCACATATATCTTGGGCTCCCGTTGTTGAAAAACACGTGAGTCTGGTGAAAATGAAAGCCTAGTGAAAGATGACACTCTTGCTTGATTTGATCAATAGGGGCGATTCGATGAAAATTGGATCGTCACTCTTCCGGTGAACACATCCGAAAGGTCACACCTGTTCCCATCTCGAACACAGTAGTTAAGCTTTCGGAGCCGATGATAGTAAACAAATTGCGAAAGTAGGTATCGCCGGTTTTTTTGAAATTTCCAAGCGAGTTCGTTCAGAAATGAGAACTCGCTTTTTTGTTTCTTGCGGTTTTTTTGTGTAGGGCATGTTTCAATGACTGACAAACAAAAACAGCGTCCGGATTGGCAAAAAAATTTTTTTATTCGTTGGCTCGTGCGATTGGGATTCTTTTTAGAGTTCCATGTGCCTTTTTTTGGTTCACTTCTTGCCATAGTTTTTTTCCTGGGACTGCTGAATATCCCAGGATTCTACGAATTTGTCGGACTTGGCGATGCTGATCCCATTTGGGTTATGGGTGGTAATTTTTTAGTGGTCTTTTTTATCCCGTTTGCAGCGTGTATTGCATTATGTTGGTGGGGATTCCGATATTTGCTTTTTCACATCAATTTTCGACGTTCCATTCCGATTTTTTTGCTTTTCAACCTGATACTCCTGTGTTTTTTTCAGCCGGTATTCTACTACACTTTGATTAACCAATGGGTATTTCTATTGCTCTTTTATGGGCTTTTATTTCCTGCAACAATTGCTTTCTTAATTGCCATGGTTATCGATGTGGCAATCAAAAGTCATTGATTTCCACTCAAACCGGTTTACACGTTGTTCGACGGGGATGCGTTTTTCAAATCGCAGGCGTCGGCGATTGCGGGCGGTATTGTTCGACGATGTCGGTGGTGAAACCGATGGAGAATTCGCCTTGACGCGGTTCGACGGCAACCAAACGACCTTTCCCGTCGTGTTGCGGGAACTGGCGATGATGACCATGTTCGGCGACGGGCAATATTACAGAAAATTTTATCAAAAAACTCAAAAAATTATGGAAAACTCTCTTACGGAAGTCCGGAAGTCTCCCCACCATTGGGACTTCCCAAGGCTCCCCAAACTCCGTAGGGACTCGGCCCCGATTTTACTGCAAGAGCACTCATATCTCTGCAGTCGATTGTATTGGAGATGAATTGGACCGAGCCGTCCAACATCGTCACATTCACTCCATTTGTATGCCGACTGGCGGGCGGAAAAACACCCCAGTCGTTCCAACTCGTTCCATACTGGCACAATGGGGAATTGGGCGGCGTCAATGTTGTAAAACCGCTGGCATCAAGCCAACCCATGGTCACCAACAAACCACGAAAGCTGCTGGTTTTTTGAGACGCCGCAAAAGTCTTGTTACCGGATTCATAGATAATCCCGGTCAGACAATTGCCGGGAATTCCGTGGGCGGTGCCTCCCCAAATCCCATTGACCATGGCCACATTAATGCCGACTTGCTGTCCCTGATATTGCGTTGGTATCAGGCACTCGCTCACCGCCACTGTGCTGCTTGTTCCGTCGGACGCCATGGCGATACTTTTGGCGTCGCGATAAAACATCCCGCGGGAGGTGACGTTCGGAGCACCTCCGGCCGCATCCGGATTTCCTTGAGCCCAAAGGCCGTCTCCCAGGCTAAAGACGTAGTTGTATGGGCCGACCAGACGGTCACCAAATCTCGCATCACCGGGACTTGTTTTCACCTTACTGCCGTCCGCGGGACAAAGCAGGCAGGCAAGGTCTGCCTCGCACACGGCTGTCACATTCCAAGGGGCGCCGGTCCCACGGGGAATATCCGTTTCATCCCAGTTGTAAATTTGATCAAAAAGGGCACTCTGTTCCATATAGGGCATCAAGTGGACGGATGCACCAACCGTGTTCGCGGTATAACGTCCCTCAAGGCTGTCGCTGCCCGCTGGAAAAGTTTTGCGGGTATCATGGTGGGTATGCAAAGCCAAACCGATTTGTTTCAGTTTATTGGAACAATCCATCCGTCGAGCCGCTTCGCGAGCCGCCTGAACGGCGGGCAACAGTAAGGCAATCAAAATTCCAATAATCGCAATGACCACGAGAAGTTCAACAAGAGTAAAAGCCGAATTATCTCTCTCCAGTCGATTCATTTGAATATTCTTCGACATGTATCCACCTCATAAACCTCAAATAATGGTTAAAACGCCTGCCATGAGCATACCGGCTCCGGTATACTTTACATTGGGGCAGCCAGTTCAAGACGTACCGCTTTTCCCAAATCGAAAGGCGGAAACTTGTTTTTCCCTTTCACGATTTCGATTTCCAACGGTGTTTCGATCGGCGACGTGTATTGGGTTTCCACAAGATTGAAATGCTTCATGGGGGGCGTGTATTCGCCCACCTTGGGAAGCTCGCCTTCCGAAACGAATTTGTTGACGCTGATTTTGTATTTTCCGGCAGGAACGCCATCATACTTGCCATGAGTTTTCAAACGCACCTCGCCTTTCGCGTTGGTGCTTCCCCCGACAATCCAAGGATTGTCAGACTGTGGAATCAAACGAACGGATGCCTCATCAAGTGGTGCTCCTTCTTGGTGAAACTGAAGCGTGACACCATAAAGGGGCGGCATTCCATCCGGTTTCGGTTCCGAACAGCCGCAGATTGTCAATAACACCATGAGACCCAATAAATGGGTAAGTTTCATAAAATATTCCTTATACAAACCGGGCGCTGCTGCCAAAGCTCTTATGCAACAACCAATATACCCAGAAAATGACCGGAAAACAAGAGAATTAGCAAGAATATAGTGCAAATATTCGGTTTGAGGTGGTCGGAAAAGCCGTTATTCACATATTCCGAATTCAGGTGTTCCGAAAATCTCATGAATATGATTGCCGACTTTGCGGTTCTCCGGTGTTTTTTCACGCACTTGTTGACTTTGCACTTTTTCTTGTGTACCATTATTAAAGGTAGTCGTTGTTGGAAGTTTTTCAAGCACGACAATCGTTTTTCCAATGGATCATCCTCGTCATACAAAGAGTCTTTAGTTTTTTTGACCGATACTTCGTATTTGAAGGATTTCAATCGGGTTTGAGTCAAAGAAAACATCGACCCATTGATAACGGTTTGAAGCCGAATCGGGTGAATTTCTCGGATTTGGAACAACTTTTTAAAACCTTTTCTCAAAGTGAGGTAAGTCATGGATAAAAATGTTAAAATGGGGCGTACAGCTGGCCTGTGGAAGGTTTATGCCTTCACTCTTGTCGAGCTTCTTGTTGTTATCGCGATTATTGGAATCCTCATTGCACTTCTCCTCCCGGCCGTTCAAGCGGCACGTGATGCGGCACGTCGAATGCAGTGTACCAATAACCTTAAGCAACTTGCTTTGGGTTGTCACAACATGCATAACTCTGTGAAACATTTCCCGTCGCATAGTCACCAGGAAGGGCTTCCCACGGATTCTCATTATTGGCGAATCAGTTGGCCCCCGATGCTTTGTCCGTATATTGAAGAGAGTGCGCGTTACGAACAAATCATGCAGATCGTTCAAGATCGATTGGATATTTCCCCCTACCACACCCAACAATCGTACACCATTAATGGCGTGGTTTATGAAAATCCCTACGCAGGGGTTATCTCAGCGCTTGTGTGCCCCTCGGAAGTCATCAGATCTCCTGTTGACGGTGTCCTCGGCATCACCAGTTACAAGATCAACATTGGGGATGAAACCTACAATAACTCCATCAGTTTGGGGAACGATTCCCTGAAGCGTGGTGTTGCGGGTCGTGGGGATCAATATGTCTGCAATATAGAAATTATTAACGATGGCGCCAGCAACACGGTGTTGTTTTGCGAATCGACCATTACCACAGGCTTTGACAAGCCGATCGCAACACTTCGGGGTGGAATCGCTCAGACAACGGCCGATGTTTATCGGATGCCTTTGTCTTTGGTGGAAGAATGCCGTAACTACAGAAACGGTCCCAATTTGAGGACGGTCTTTCCGTATTCCCGACGCGGCGGACGTTGGGCCGATGCCTATGGTCCCGTCTTTACCGGAGTCCACATGGTCCTTCCGCCGAACTCCCCCTCCTGTTCCTATAACCACTTTGAGTTTTGTTTTATGGCCGCCTCCAGTTACCACACAGGAGGGTGTCAGGTCGCCATGTGCGATGGTTCCGTTCAGTTCGTTTCCGATACCGTCGACTGTAAACGTGATGATTATTCTCAGTTGTTGAGTGAGAATAGACTCTCCGTCGGAAACAGTGAAAAATCCTATTTCGGAGTTTGGGGCGCTCTTGGTTCAAGGAATGGCGGAGAAAACGTTGGCATTCCTTGAGAACACGGAAGCGGATCAACGAATCCGCGGATTTGCAGAGGCCGAAGGCGCTTTGCCCCTACCGGCTACGGTATACTCTCGCCAATGACAAATTATTCACACATTTCAGGAGTCCTATGATGAATCTTTGGAAAATCATGATGGTATTGGGGGTTGGTCTGCTCCTTTTCACGGGTTGCGGGAGAGGAAAGCCGAAAGGAATTCCCGTGCTCCATCCCGTAAATGTTACCATTACAAAAGGCGGAACACCTGTTGACGGGGCCAATGTTTTTCTTGTGGCATCGAATGCCGCCTCCGGAAGTTGGTCGATTGCAGGTATTACCGATGCAAAAGGAGTCGCCGCCATTGAAACCTCGCAAGGTGATTGGAAAGGAAAAGGTGCCCCGGAAGGTGAATACAAAATTTACCTGACAAAACTGGCAAAGATCGAAGAACCGGCACCGCCCGGTGAAGACGACGCGGCGAAAGCGGTTTTTTACGCCGAACGTCTGATGAGGCTTGAAGCGGCCGGTAAGGAAATTCCGAAATCACTCACCTCGGTGGCGACTTCCGACCTGAAAATTACCGTTGCTGCGGGAACGAGAACGAATGAAACATTCGATATCGGTCAATTTGAGTAAAGTCAAGAGAATCAATACATGGATACAGGTTTTTTTGTTGTCATAGTTTTTCCATGATTTGATGTTTTCGGGAGTCTGAACCATTAACGCCCACGTTCAATTTTTTTTCGCCATCCTTGCAGGTTTGATGATTGCGTTTGCGATCTGGCAGTCGCGGCTTCTTTGGCTTTCTTTCCGATCTGTCAAGGAAGAGGAGTCGGAACTGCCGCCGCGCGTGATGAACTATCTGGAACGTCAACATCGACGCCGGATTCAGATGTCGATCTTGATGGGTTGCGCAGGAATCTGCATGATCTTTGGGATTTATATTCCGGCGAGACAATATGCCGCTTTTTTCGTCCTTGCATGGATTCTGACCGTGGGGTTTCTCTGCTGGACAATTCTTATCGCCGTCATTGACGCGATTTCCATCAACGTTCATCATGGAGCGTCCCGACGCAAAGACGCCGCTGAACAGGCGAAACTTCGATACCAACTTGAGCAGAAAGTCCGGGAAAAACTGGAACAAATGAACAGGGAACAAGGGAACAGCGAACAGGGGAACAAAGAAGCACGGCGGGATCACGAGGAATGATTGCCATTAGTGACACCATTGTTGCTCAGGCGTCCGCCCGGGGTGTCGGTTATCGTGGAATCATCCGTGTTTCAGGGCCTGAATCACTCGAATGTCTGGACAATCTGTTTGTTCCCGATCCGCGCAAGGAATTAGAGGAATTAAGGGAAAATCCTCGTCCACGAATTGTTTCCGGTGATTTTTTACTCTGGGAGGAACGTTTGCCGGTTCCTTGTGACCTTTATTATTGGTCGGAAGGACACGGATTCACCGGTCAAACGTCGTTCGAGCTTCATCTTCCCGGGGCTCAGCCGGTCCTTGACGCTGTGGTGCGGACACTTTGTCGGCAAGGAGGACGGTTGGCCGAGCCGGGAGAATTTACAATGCGGGCGTTCCTTTCGGGAAAACTCGATCTTTCTCAGGCGGAAGCCGTGCTTGGCGTGATCGAAGCGTCAAGTCGCCATGATCTTGACGTGGCACTTCACCAATTGGCCGGAGGTCTCGGACGTCCTCTTGCCCGTCTTCGGGAGAAACTGCTTGAAATTCTCTGTCACCTTGAGGCCGAGTTTGATTTTACAGAGGAAGATGTTGAATTCATCGACCGAAATGTCTTGAAATCGGAGTTGCGGGAAGCTCATGATTTGCTCGGGAACATTGTCAGGCAAATGGAACAACGAAATCATGATGGGCAACTTCCCCGTGTGGTGCTGGCGGGACTTCCCAACGCGGGAAAAAGCAGCCTGTTCAACCGGCTGACCATTTTGGCGAAGCGAAAACATGCTTTGCCTCAAAATGCGATAGTTTCCGAGATTCCCGGCACAACCCGGGATTACCTGGAAACGGAATGTGAGTGGGAACGTCTTCGTTTTTTGCTTGTCGATACTGCGGGCATCGAAACTGCGGGCGTCGAAGAAAATCAAACCGATGCCTCTCGCGAATCTCCGGACGTTGCGGCCAGGATTTTTGCACGGGAAATGATCCGTCGTGCCGATTGCGTCATTTGGTGTCGGGAAAAGGACCAACAGGAAAAAAATCAAAATCAGGAAACGGGCCAAAATGTTTCTGTTCCCGACGAATCGGTCCAAAAAACAATTCACGTCCGAACAAAATGTGACGAATATTGTCCGCAAAACTCCAATAATTTCAATAACTCCAATAGTTCCAATCATTTACCGACTTCCTCGAAGACTGGTTTTGGTCTGGAAATGCTGCTCGCGAAGATAGTGGACTTTTTCAAGTCTCGGGAACGGTTCATGGAGGTGCTTCCTGCGACTGCGGTCAGGTGTCGCGAATCCTTGGATTTGGCGGCCGAGTCGCTGAATCGCGCGATGAAACTTGAGGATGAGTTGCTCGTTGCCACGGAACTGCGAATTGCCCTAGAGCAACTCGGTTTGATTGTTGGTGCCGTTTATCATGACGAGATGCTGGACCGAATTTTCAGCCGTTTTTGTATCGGAAAATGATTTTCCGGGAAAGAGATGTCCTGGAAAAAGAGATGTTTGGGAAATCGTTGTGCAAGGGTTGCATTATTCCTGACATTTCCCCTATAATAGGTTTTTGCTCGAAAAACCTTTCACTTTTTTTACAGAATATGAGGGACCTTTATGGCCGTTTTTTTCAAAAGACTGTTATTGTCGGCATTATTGCTGACATTGTTCGTGTTGTTTTTCTGGAATGTCGTGCCGCTTCGGGCGGAAGAGCCACAAACGTATGATTCCAAGGCAACCGCCGAGTCATTGGGACTTGTCCCCTACTCCCTCCCCAAGGATTTTTATCCGGTTTATCCCTGGGACTGGTTCCCGGCGGAACATAAACCGTATGAAACGTTGGAAACCAGTCTGCCGGGCGTGAAGGAATGCGAGTTCAACTTTGCCGGATTCCTCAAGCCCCAGGATTTGTACCGTTGCGACGAACTTGGCCTGAAAGCGATGGTGATGGTCGAAAACGCCCACTGGGCCGGCATGTCGGACGATGAAATCGATCAAAAAATCAAAGAAACGGTGGAAAAATCCAAGGGACACGATTGCGTGATCGGTTATTACCTGATTGACGAACCGGGCGCCAAGAGTTTTCCGGCTTTGGGCAAAGCGGTGGCAGCCGTCAAGAAATATGACCCCGGAAAAATCGCGTACATCAATCTTTTTCCAAGATATGCGACTACGGATTCCGTTGAGAACCCCAATTCCCAGCTTGAGACAAAGTCTTTCACCGAATATTTGGAGCGTTATGTTCAGGAAGTGAAGCCGCAATTTATCAGTTACGATAATTATATGGTCGAATACTCCGACGACATGCACGATAAAAGTAAAGCGGCGGTGTATTACGCTGATCTTCTCCAGATTCGCGAAATTGCCCAGAAATACAAGCTGCCGTTCTGGAATATTGTGAGTTGCAACAGAATTCAAGACAAGACCCCAGCACCGTCACCGGCCCGATTTGCATTTCAGGCTTACACGACCCTTGCCGCCGGTGGCCGGGGACTCGGTTGGTTCATTTACTATCACCGTCCGGATTTTTCCTACTCGCCCATTGATCCGCAAGGACGTAAGACGGTTTCCTGGCAGTATTTGCAGGCAATCAACAAACATATCCGGACATTGGGGCCGATCATGAACCGCATGGAATCGACCGGAGTCTATTTCACCTCGCCGACCCCGACGCCGGGTCTTCCGACGCTTCCCGGCAGACTGGTGGAAAATCTGGACGTGACAGCCTCTCCTCGCGGGAATATCAAAACCGTGCCGCCGATAATGGTTGGCGAATTCAAAGGGGAGGACGGACTGGATTACGTCATGCTGGTAAATTTGAGTCTTGAATATCCTGCAAGATTTCATCTCAAAACGGCGAAAGAATACAAAAACATCGAGTGGATTTCGCCGCTTGACGGACTTCCCACGCCACTGATTACCGATGATTCCGGCGAATGGGTGCTCCCCGGTCATGGGATTTTGTTGAGACTGCAATAATGGCTTTATTTTTCATCTTTGCGTGACCCCGAATTTATGTTTGTTTCGGGGTGCGTTTGAAGAAAATCCACGACACGGAAGCCACAATGCCTATGATGGCAAACATCAGGGTATAACGGTGGACGAATGCCGCCCCGAATCTTTGCGAAAGTGGTTCAAAAAGAACCGTTTCCATCATCAACACAACCCAGAGGATCAAGAAAACCGAAAGTCCTCCGGCGTTTTCGCGGGGCTTGCTACTTTTTCGCATCAGTCCGAGAAGACATGGAGGGATGAGCAAAAGCGGGGAGACAGCCAAAAGAATCTGTGAAATTGTCGCATTTGTCCCGTGACATCCGGTGAGAAGAATCATGGTGAAAATTCCACCGGGGAACGAGGAAAACAGGTAGTCTTTGAGCTTCAGCGGGTCCTCTCCTTTTTGTTTGTCGTACCATCGTCTGATCATCGGGCTGATCTTGAAAACGGTGTAGGTCTTTTGCGGCGGATACTTGAGCATTCCTTCCTCGGTTGCCATGAAGAGGTACAGCCGTTTGAGTTTTGCGAAATAGTAAATTCCGATTCCAGGAATCAAAAGTGTTAAAAGGCAAGCGACAATGGCCCCAATGAGAGAAAAAGGATAAAGGAGAAACCACAACGGTAAGCAAAACAGGCCGTAGGGGAGAACAAATACGGATGTTGTGATCAATTGAAATCGGACGGTTTTTTCAAGTTTTTTCATGGAAAACGGTGAGTGTTCCAACGGGATATCCGGCATGGGACGATAACCGAGTTCCTCTTCGAGAATCCGGCGCATTTTCACTTCAATATATTGTCCGGCAATCATTCCAAGGATTGGGAAAAACATGTATAACCCGGCGTAGACATCCATGTAACTCCTGGGAATAATTCCCAATGGAAGCAAGAACAACAACGTCATGAGTTCCAACACAAGAAACAAGCTTCCTATGAACAGGGAATAGTATTTCAATCGGGCGCGGCGACTGCGGACGGTTGGCATGTCCCGGAATTGGGCATAGTTCATGAGGAAGGAAAAAATCATCAGCGCCGGCCAGAAAATGATCCAAAATCCATAGATAAAAACGGTGGCAATGATTCCCAGAATCCCCCCGGTGCCGGTTGTTCCCGCGGCACCTGCCCCTGCCGTTGTGCCGGCTGCTGTCCCGACTGCTGCTGTGCCGGTGACCGTGGCAATGGCCTGGGAGGCCGTGAGAATCGAAACCGGAAGCGCAGCAAGCACAAAAAGCGTGAATTTGTCGTCGGGACGAAGAAATTCCAAGGCCGATTCCACCCGCTGGGCGACTTCCGACCGTAATTGGGCGCGACCGCGACTGAGCCGTTGTCGGACGTTTTCCTCGGTCAAATCAAGAGCGGCGGCAATCTCCGGAATTGATCGCGACTGTTGATAATACATGACAAGCGGTTCGCGGTAGGTTTCGGGAATCTCCTCAAGAATGGCCCAAACAATCGCCGCCTTTGCGACACGGTCGGATGGTTCGGCATCACGTTCCGGGAGAGTTTCGGGGAGATGTTTTGACGCGTTTTCCGTCCGGGGGATTGCGGCATGTTCCCGGGACAGTTTCCGGACCGCGTTATGGGCCAGATTTCGAGCAATTCCACAAAGCCAGGCGGGAAATTTTGTCGGGTCTTTGAGTTCCTTGAGTTTCAGCCACGCCGTGATGAACGTTTCCTGAGCAATATCCTCACTTTGCTGAAGATTTCCGGTGATGCTGAACGTCACGGCACAAACCATGTTTTGGTGCTCCCGGACGATTTTCCCGAAGGCTTCCCGGTCTCCCCGTAAACTGGCGTCGTAATTGGCCGTCAAATCGCTCATGTTGGTCTCCCGATGAAAATAGGTCTCCCGATGAAAATAGGTCTCCCGATGAAAATAGGTCTCCCGATGAAAACCCGATGAAACCTGATGAAAAAATGATACCCTTTTGTCATCAGGTGGTCAAACCGCCGGAAATGTGACAGTTTTTTTGCGGTGGAACCTCCGGAATTAGCGGAACCTCCAAAATTGATGGATTTGATAAACCGAAATGGGGGAAACAGTGCCGCTTGTGACATGGAGTAACGGGTTTATAATATCCAGAGCCGGTATGGGGATTATTTTCAACCAAAATTTACAATATTGTGCAGAAAAGGCATTGGAATGACAAGCGTTTTAAAACTCGCGGTGCTCGGTGGTGACGGAACAGGGCCGGAAGTGGCGGCGGAAGGGCTGAAAGTCCTGAAAGCGGTCGCGAAACTGGAAGGATTTCAAGTGGAGGCAACAGAATTCGATTTCGGCGGTGACCGCTACCTGAAAACCGGGGAAATTCTGACCGAAAAAGACATCGATGCTCTTCGCGGCTTCCATTCGATCCTCCTCGGGGCGATCGGGCACCCGGATGTTGCGCCGGGAATTCTCGAACGCGGACTTTTGCTCCAGCTCCGCTTTGTGTTTGATCAGTACATCAATTTACGACCGGTCAAACTGTATCCGGGCGTCGAAACGCCGCTCAGGGACAAGTCGCCGGAAGACATCGACTTTGTCGTCATTCGTGAGAACACGGAAGACATGTACGCCGGAGTCGGTGGATTCATGCACAAAAATACGCCGCAGGAAGTTGCGATTCAAACCGCCGTTTACACCCGAAAAGGCTGTGAACGTTGGTTGCGGTGGTCGTTCGAATACACCCGAAAACGGAATCGCCGCAAAAGACTGACGCTGGTCGGCAAAACAAACGTGTTGACTTATGGTCACGACCTCATCTGGCGCACGTTTCAGGATGTCGCGAAAGAATATCCTGATGTGGAAACCGATTACAACCACGTCGACGCCTGCTGCATGTGGATGGTCAAGAATCCGGAATATTATGACGTGATTGCAACCACCAACATGTTCGGCGACATCATCACCGATATGGCCGGAATCCTGCAAGGCGGAATGGGGGTTGCCGCCGGTGGGAACATCAATCCGGAAAAAGGAGGCGTCAGCATGTTTGAACCGATGGGGGGAAGCGCCCCAAAGTATACCGGGAAAAACGTCATCAACCCGATCGCGACGATCAGTGCCGTTGCGATGCTTCTCGAAAACGCCGGTTTCCAGAACGCCGCCGACCGCGTCATGAAAGCGATCATGCACGTGACCGGAACAAAGATGAAAAGCCAATCCGCCGGCCAAATGGGCTACAGCACCACGGAAATCGGCGACATCGTTTGCGAGTCGCTTTAGAGCAAGCTGGGAATTGGGAGTTGGGAATTCGCCATTCGATTCGCTGCAGGAAGTCGACCGTCCGAAGGACCGGGAGACAACCGGGGTCCAGCGTCCGCACGCTGGGCGATGCAACGGCACGTTGCCCGTCGGAGACTTTGTTATACTACCAAACGCCATAAACTTTGTGTTCTTTGTGTAACCCTTTGTGCCCTTTGTGGTAAAATATCTTAACCACAAAGTTCACAAAGATTTTCACAAAGGACACAAAGAGAAATGTCAGTTTATTGACGTTTTACGGTATAACATCCTATGGTGCAATGTTTCACAATTTTCCAAATCAACCAACCGAGAACGCACAGAGCAAAGGACGTTAAAAAAATGCCTCCGGCGGCCAGCGTAGGACGCTGGACCCCGGTTGCTCATACTCACTGCGTTCGATTCGCTTTAGGAAGTCGACCATGCGAAGCATCGGGAGACAACCGCGATGCAACGGCACGTTGCCTCATACTCACTGCGTTCGATTCGCTTTAGGAAGTCGACCATGCGAAGCATCGGGAGACAACCGTGATGCAACGGCACGTTGCCTCATACTCACTGCGTTCGATT
>Ga0123353_10011221_pt1 | contig 12606 bp, 5 predicted proteins | sample TergutLab28metaG_3_FD_92763 | JGI IMG/M metagenome (GOLD analysis project Ga0123353, IMG submission 92763) | Labiotermes labralis P3 segment gut microbial communities from Petit-Saut dam, French Guiana - Lab288 P3 | ecosystem: Host-associated > Arthropoda: Insects > Digestive system > Gut ... | reverse complement strand
AGAAGTTAGAATGGTGCTACCGCACCTTTGGCTCGTAAAACCTGCCTTCCGCATGCGACTTCTAACTCCTAACTTCTATATTCTACCGCCCGGAAAGAGTGATACAGGTAAAATTGGTACAAGACTTTCCAGCGAAAGCCCAAGCGTAGCTCGTCCATCAATCAATCCTAAAATCCTGAAATCCAATAAATCCTAATTCAGACAATCAGACAAGTGGGTTGCTCATGCGCACAACGCGATTGCACTCTCTGTTGCAAAACCATCGAACGCTGGTACAATGGTTCGGATGTTTTTACGTCCTGTTATTCTCCTGTCCGTAAAATAATGTCCAGCGCACCTAAAACCTTGACCCTCAACAGCATACAAGTTCCCTTCGGCGACGAACGCAACTTGTTGGAACTCGCTCGAAAAGCCGGGATCGATATTCCGACCTTCTGCTATCACTCCGAGTTGAGCATCTACGGTGCCTGCCGACTCTGCCTCGTCGATGTGAAAGGACTCGGCATTGTCGCCGCCTGCTCCACCGCTCCCCAAAGCGGTATGGATGTCAAAACGCATACCGAAGAACTGCGGAACATGCGGCGAGTCGCCCTCGAATTGATGCTCGCCAATCACGATCAAGATTGCAATACCTGCCAAAAAAATACGAACTGCAAATTGCAGTCCCTCGCCAAGCAACTGGGAGTCAACGAAGTCCGGTTCAAGCGAACCCTCACGCATCGACCGGTGGACAGGTCGAGCCTTGCCCTTGTCCGCGACCCGAACAAGTGCATCCTTTGCGGCGACTGTGTTCGTGCTTGTACGGAAATACAAGGGGTCGGTGCCCTCGGTTTCGCCGGACGCGGAGCCCAAGCGACCGTCGTGCCCCCGTTCAATAAAAATCTTGCCGATGTCGAATGTGTCAACTGCGGTCTTTGCGCGACGGTTTGTCCGGTGGGAGCGTTGACCGTTCGCGACGACGTGAACGACGTTTGGAAAGTGGTCAACGATCCGACGAAAACGGTTGTTGCTCAAATTGCTCCGGCGGTTCGCGTGGTGATGAGCGAAGCGTTCGGCGGTCAGCCCGGCTCCAATGAAATCGGACGTATTATCGCCGCCCTCAAAGCCATCGGGTTCGACAAAGTTTACGACACCAGTTACGGTGCCGATCAGACGATTGTCGAGGAAGCGACCGAGTTCATCGAACGGAAAACCAAAGGACAAGTACTCCCGATGTTTACGTCCTGCTGTCCGGCGTGGGTGAAATATGCCGAGCAGTTTTTGCCCGACTTGCTGCCGAATCTTTCGACGGCACGTTCGCCGATGGGAATGTTCGGACCGACAGCGAAACTGGTGCTGCCGAAATTACTCGGTGTCGATAAGAAAGATTTAGTCACGGTGGCGATTATGCCATGTACTGCTAAGAAGTATGAGGCGCGGCTGGAAAAATTCAATGACGCGGACGGGATACCGCCGACCGATTATGTTCTCACGACTCAGGAGTTGGTACGGATGATCGAAGAGGCGGGGCTTCGTTTCAACGACTTGCAACCGCAGTCGCTCGACGAACCGTTCCATTTCAAGACGGGGGGCGGCGTGATTTTCGGAACGACGGGGGGGGTGATGGAAGCGGCGTTGCGTTATGCCGTTGAGAAAATCCAAGGGGAAAAACTAGAAGCATTTGAATTTCAGGAAGTGCGCGGCAACCGTCCGGGAGACAAAGCAATTCGAGAGGCGCAGTTTAATGTCAAGGGAACCATCGTTAGGGTGTGCGTCGTCTATGGACTGGCAAACGCGAAGATTGTTGCCGATTGGGTGCGGAAGGGGGAAAAGCAATACGACTTTATCGAGGTGATGGCATGTCCGATGGGATGTGTCGGCGGTGCGGGGCAACCGGTGACGAACGATTGGGAAGTCCGCCGAACCCGCGCAGACGGTCTCTACAAAGCGGACAAAACGTTGCAACTCCATAAGCCGCAGGACAATCATGTGCTTCGGGCATGTTACGACACCTATTTTGAAGGAGGCGTGGGGGGGCACACGGCTCATCAGTTGCTTCACACGACGTATCATAACCGCCGCCGCATTGACGGAATGCGAATTGCGGTGCTGGACGATGCCGGGACGACTCCCGAAGTCAAAGTGGCAGTGTGTGTCGGAACGAGTTGCTATGTTCGCGGCAGTCAAGCGGTCTTGAAAAAGATCGCCGATCATGTGCAAGACAAGGCACTCGGACATCTCGTGAAAGTCGAAGCGACGTTCTGCACGGAGAATTGCGATCGCGGTCCGATGGTGATGGTCGGCGACAAGATGATCTACAAAGCCACCGCCGAGCAAGCGATTGCGGAAATCACCCAGCAGTTGGACGCAGTGAAGGTGCAAGCGTAGAAGGAGATCGTTTTTATGGACGCTTCCATAAAGACATGTGTTGCCAATGATCGGGCGGTCCACATGACCTTTCAAAATTAGGAACGCTTGGGTGATTTTCCAACAGACTGGTCATCCGTGATGACCAGTTGATATTTACGTTTGTGGCAATATCACATGCCTTGATGTTTCAAAAGGGAGCACGTATCCGCTAAAACGGTAGTAATTGCAATAAGAGAGAAACGCGCCCGCCTCTTCCCTGTTCGGGATAACCAGCCCACGCTTTTGAAGTAAATCCAGTTGCTCGTCGTGCGTCGTGAAAGGCTTGGTGAACTTTTGTATCGCCATAGAAAAAAACACTCGCCGATTATGAGCATCCCAAATACAAAACAATGTCCTCTAAATGGGAGAGGCTTGGCGGGTACGTTGAACGAAGTATAGTATTTTCGGAAATGCTCGTCAAGAGAGACCACACTCGCGACAAAAGATCACAGGAGAAAGAAAAAAGAGCGGCACACGAATGAGCGGCATACGCAAGCATGCCGGTAAGAGTGCAACCGCAGCGAGTCCCAACCAAAAATCACGCCCCGCCTACCCATGCACTCTCGTCTTCGCTTTTGTTTATTGTGCGTCGTTAACAAAGTTAACAAAGTTAAAAAAAGCCGGAATGGAGGCGTACTCGCCGTAACTTGCGGGTGCGGAGTGAAATCACGTCCATCACCCGTAAGTTCCGCTACGTTACACTTGCGACCCTTTTTTACGCAATACACAAAAAGACCGCACGGAGCAAACGCTCCGCACGGTCAAACAATCTCCATCAACAAATTCTACGGCACAATATGGGCGGCACGGATTTGGGTGTTCCCCTTCGTGTCCACGTACACCTTGCTCTTGCTGACTGTGTAAGTGCCCGCCGAATTGTTAGCAATCATGAACGATTGCGTCGTCGAAAATTCAAAGCCCTCATAGACTTCCAACACGGTGATCCACAGCCGGTTTTGGTTGCCGTTGAGTTGCTCGACCCGAACATTCGACACTTCTGTATCCTCAAACGCGAGTGGGTACTCGTGCCACTCGCCGCAATCGAGACATTGTTCCTTAGCAAAGCCGACTTTTTCGGCTTTCACGGGATTGTCAAATCGCTGGCAGCCGTACTCCTCGCAACCGCCGGTGACAGGAACGGTTTTGGTCTCGCCGCAGTCTTCGCAAACGGCGACCCACTCCGCACCATTCCAGTAGGGTTCGCTCCAGTCGTGACCGAGTGCCGAACCACTATCGACTTCGTAATCGACTTCGCCGCAATCGACACATACGCCTGTCCAGTAGCCGTCTGCCGTACAAGTTGGTTCGGTATAAACCCACTCGTAGTTGTGGGCAAGGACTCCCGTTCTGTCATCGACATACCAATCGCCGCAAACGGAGCAGGTGTACGTCGTGTAACCGCCTGCGGTGCAAGTGGCATTCGTGACAACCGCTACCCACTGACAACCGAAGAGATCACATTCGTCTCCATCAATGACCACCTGACTCGTCGCGAGGTCAATCCCCCAGTCACCCATCGGCTCACCGCCGACAAGGACTGCAAGAGAAACCAGCCCCGCTGTTTCGGGAAGCGTCACGCCAGCACCAAAGATATTTTCCAAAGAAACACCACCCTCATAAACGAGATCGGCAAAATCTTCAAGGAGAACGCCGGGAGCGAGTTCGAAGATAATGTTCGCATACGTGAAATCAATCTCGTCTGCTTGGATACTCGGAATCATCACCAGACTCGGTGCGGCTTTCAACGCTTGCATCGCTTGAATGCCAAAGCCAACAGGAGCGGCAGCGTATTCGACACGGACGCGAATCACGCCCTGACCGTTTTCGTGGAAAGCGATCTTGCCGACGTTGCCCCAGTCGATGCCATCCGAATCTCCGGCGAGGATGAGGGTGCCGATGGATGCGTCGCCGACCCAACTATAATTCCCTGCGTAGTAGGTCAAGTTGTCAATTCTACCGCTGTTGGTCACGTTCCCACCATTCATCGCAAGATTTGCGATATTTCCCATACTGCGGTTGTACAAGTCGCCACCATCAACGTTTGCCGTTGTGATGGTGCCCGTACCGAAGTCGCCGTTGTACAAAGTGCCGCCATTGACGTTCGCCGAGGTGATGGTGCCCGTGCCGTTGGCGTAGCCGTTGGACAGTTCTCCTCCATCAACGTTCGCCGTGGTGATGGTGCCCCTGCCGCCATTGTAGCCGTTGTACAAAGTGCCGCCATAGACGTTTGCCGTGGTGAAGGTGCTCGCGCCGCCTTGGAAGGCGTTGTACAAGTATCCGTTATAGACGTTTGCCGTGGTGATGCGGCCCTCGCTGCTGTTGAAGCCGTTAAGCAAAGTGCCGCCATTGACGTTTGCCGTGGTGATGCGCCCCACGCTGTTTACGAAGTAGCCGTAGTGCGAGTATCTGCCATAGCCGTTGCACAAAATGCCGTCATTGACGTTTGCCGTGGTGATGGTGCCCGTGCCGTAGTAGCCGTTGTACAGTCCTCCTCCATCAACGTTCGCCGTGGTGATGGTGCCCGCGCCGCCGCCGCTGCTGTTGTACAAAGTGCCGCCATTGACGTTTGCTGTGGTGATGGTACCCATGCTGGAAATGTAGCTGTAGCCGTTGGGCAAGGAGCCATAGCCGTTGTACAGTTCTCCTCCATCAACGTTTGCCGTGGTGATGGTGCCACTGCCGCCGTTGTAGCCGTTGTACAAAGTGCTGCCATTGACGTTTGCCGTGGTGATGGTACCCAGACTGCGAACGGTGTAGTTGAAGCCAAGGAAGTCGGGGAACGACCTGTGGTAGCTGCCATAGCCGTTGTACAAAATGCCGCCATCAACGTTTGCCGTGGTGATGGTGCTGTTGTAGGAGGTGATGATGTCATTGTTGTCATAGGCATCATAGCTGTTGTACAAAGTGCCGCCATTGACGTTTGCCGTGGTGATGGTGCCCATGCCGCCGCCGTTGTAGCCGTTGTACAAGGTTCCGTCATTGACGCTTGCCGTGGTGATGTTGCTCGTGCCGCCGTTGTGCAATATCCCTTGGGTGACGGTCGCCTCTTTGATGGTAGCGGCATTCTGGTTGCTAATGGTGCCACCGGTGATATATGCTGTGTCGATGGTAGCGGTATTTTGATTGTTGATGGTACCGCCAGTGAGGTATGCCGTTTCAATGGTAGCGGCATTCTGGTTGCTAACGGTACCGCCGGTAAGATATGCTGTTTCAATAAGCGAGTTTGCACCTGTGTTGACGAGTGTTCCGCCAGTGTCGATAGATGCCGCCTCGATCGTGGAAGCTAAGTTGTTCTGTAGGTATCCCCACTGACCAACAATAGCCATCCCGATGTGGGCGTTTTGGGAATTTCCCAGATAGCCACCGTCGTTAACGATTGCCAATTCAATGTCGCCTCTTTGATTCCTCAAATCTCCGTAGGCATCGACAAAAGCAGAGCCAATGTTGCCACTGTTTTGCAAGACTCCGTAGCGGTAGTTTCCATTGAAGTTTCCATAGCCAGCGACCAGTGCAGTTCCGATATTGATACCGGTGGGATTAATAAGTATTGCGTCAAAGACATCATTGATCTCAACCCTGCCCGTGGCAGTACCCAATGCCTGACCTTGACCAGTCCCGCCTCCTTGACCTGTGCCAACGGCAGTACCCCTTATCTCCATAGTGTCTGGTGTTTTTTCTATCGCTCCGAAACTTTGTAGTTTCAAGGAGGCAACCGTGCCGAAGTTCGTATCAGCAATATTTTTTGTGATGCCCACAGGAGCTTGCCATTCTAAGAATTTATCGAGCGGAAGGAAGCCAGTTGACCAGCGTTCCTCTCCTTCCTTCACAGTTCCAGCGAGATTGATGTTTGACTCGGAATTGAAGGTAAAATCGAAGCCGAAATTGAGACCGAGATCGACATCAAGTGTGGCACCTACTACTTTCCTCTCTGCATAACTGTAAACTCTTACCCAATCTAGATCGTAAGCGTTTTCTATGGTGCCGTTATAAGAGGTTGTCGGTGTATCCCAAACCCTTTGTAGCCAGATTTGCCCCGAAGCAGTTGGCAGAAATGCCAAGAGTACCGCAAGGGTAAGACTCGCCAGAACAAAGGGAAAACGTACACTACGTTTCGTCATGATAAGGTTCCTTTCAATATCAAGGGGTTAGCCGAGAACGGCAACAAAAAAGAGACACTCTACAAAGGAGTGGCACGTGTTGTGAAAGACGGAAGAATCCCACCTACGACAGTGGTGCATTGCTAACCAATTGGACAATGCAGATTCTGTCCGTAAGTATGTACGCGACACTCCCTTTCGGGAGTCACGCAACTTCACATACTACCGACCATTTTCTACCCGGTTTCCCGGTTCGTAGTGCAGAAAACTGTCGTCCGCCAAGCGGATTTCACAAACTTGTTAACGTTCTCGAAAATTAAACCATCCGGCACAAAGTGTAGCGGACGGCGTATTTCAAAATGTAACTTCAGGTTAGCATATTTTTTGCAAAGTGCAAGAAGGGGGGAGTCCCAAAGAGCCGCAAGTGGAGCGGTACTCCGCGAAACTTGCGGGTGCAGTAATGTGTTTCGCCACGCACCCGCAAGTTCCGGCGAGTACACCTACACTTGCGGCTCTTTGTTTTGTTCCGGCGAGTACCGCCTCCACCCTGCGGCTCTTTTTCCGCCGGGAACGCAGCCAACTCTGTGTCCTCAGTGCCTCCGTGAGAAAAAAATAAGGAATGGTATTGGGGAAAGAGTCTACTGCTTGACGGCATTCTCTTTTCGTACTACAATCCCCGCATGCAAACGAAGATTCCCTACCAGCCTTTGCCGCCGCTCTTCGTTGCTGCTGTCCTCGGGATTCTCGCCGACCGGTTTCTCGCTCCGTCCGTTCTGTTCTGGGTACTCTTCTGCTTGATGGCTATTGTGACGTGGTTCGTCGTTGCTCGTTTTCGTTCTGCGGGAACACAGGGCATTACGGAGACACAAGAGACGGCGAAGACACAAAACATTGCGTCTCTACTACGTTCGTGTACGCTCTTCGTTGCCTGCGGTGCTTTTTTCGGATTTTGGCATCACGATCATTGGTCTCGCTTTGCCCACAATGATATTGGGAGTTATACGGGCGTGGATATCGGCGGGCTTACGCCCCCCGCTCTTGCGCAGTCCCCTGCCCTTGGGCAACCTGCGGCGTTGATCGGAACAGTTGTTGAAATGCCGCGGTTCTATCCGACACCCCCTCCATTTTCGGGACAAATCTTTGAGTCCTCCGAAAAGACCCTCTTTACGCTGCGCGCGGAGCAACTTCGAGATGGCAACGATTGGATTTCCGTCAGCGGCAATGTTTTGGTAACGGTCTATGACGATTGCCAACACTTTCGCATCGGAGATCGCCTCCAACTCTTCGGCGAACTGATGCAGCCCCCCAAGCCGAGTAATCCCGGCGATTATGATTATTACGATTACCTTCGCGGACACCGAACGCTCGCGTCGCTCCGTTGTCCCGGCAACACTGCGGCGGCACTGACGGGCAGCAACCGGCTTTCTCCTGGTCGCTGGCTCGAATCGATTCGCCGCAACGGTCTTGCCAATCTCCGGCAACACTTGAGTCCTCAAACGATTGCCATTGCCGAAGCGATGATTTTTGGCGTTCGCGAATCGGTGGACGACGATGTTCGGCAAAGCATGCTCGACACGGGAACGATGCACCTGCTCTCCATCTCTGGGTTGCACGTGACGCTCATTGCCGGACTTGCCGCTTGGATGTTGCGGCAGCTTCGATGTTCCCGGCGCACTGCCGCTCTTTCGATGATCGTGTTCGTGCTGTTCTATCTGCTCCTCACGGATGTTCGCCCGCCTGCCATCCGAGCAACGGCACTCACATGTTCCATTGCCATGGCACTTTACATGAACCGCCTCACGCTCACGGTGAATCTGCTGAGTGCGTCGGCACTGGTTGTCTTGCTGGTGAATCCGTCGGAACTCTTTCAGTTCGGGGCACAGCTCTCCTTCATTGCAATGGGGAGTTTTCTGTGGCTTCCCCGCGACACTCGTTTGAAATCGTTCTTGTCTCCCTCAAGCACCACCGAAGGCGAATGGCAAAAATTGAGTGACATTGAACGAGTCGAAACAACGTCATGGCGATGGCTGCATCACACGAAAAAAATGTGCCAGTGGACGGCGGAACTGTTTCTCATCAGTTTGGTCATCTGGCTTTTTGCGACTCCGATCTTGATGCAGAACATTCATCTGTTCACTCCTGTGGCGATTCTGGTGAATCCGCTCTTGTGGCTGCCGTTGACAGCGGCAATGTCTTGCGGATTTATCACGGCAATGATCGGGCAAGTTCCGCTGCTCGGCAGCGTTTTCGGTTTCGGCACCGATTGGTCGTTTTGGATGCTTCTCGAAGTGATCGCGTGGTTTCAGTGGCTTGGCGGACATTACTGGGTGCCGGGACCGCCGGGTTGGTGGAATCTCGGCTTTTACGGGGTGTTCGCCCTCTTCACGTTTTTGCCGATTCGTCGTCCGCACTGGTCGATGTTGCTCGTCGCGCTGATCGTTTGGATTTTCGTCGGCATTGGCGCGGGGTATTACCGAGATGCGGAGCGTCTGCGGGCGGACAGGCTCACGCTCTCGGTACTCGCCATCGGACATGGCAACGGCGTGTTCATCACGACACCGGAAAAGCGGACGATCATTTGCGATGTCGGCTGCCTGACTTCGCCACTCTATGCGGCGGACGTGATGAGCCGATCACTCTGGCGACAGGGCACAACGCACATTGACGCACTCTTGATTTCGCATCCCGACAACGATCATTTCAACGGCGTGAGTGTGCTGGCGGATCGCTTTTCGATGGGAGCGGTCTTGATTTCGCCTTATACGACGGACATTCAAAGCGAATCGGACATGACGGCGTGGGCGCGGCTCATGGAAAAGTTGGAAGCGAAGCGAATCCCCGTGCGGATCATCGGCGAAGGAGACACTTTGGCGGAGTATGGTTTGCCTCATTCGATCATTCTTCATCCGCCGAAAGAAGGATTTGCAGAACAGCACAACACGAATGCCACGAGTGTGGTACTACGAGTGGAGCATCGCGGCGTGGGTATTTTGTTGCCGGGCGACTTGGATGGTCGGTCGCCATCGCCGTTTTTATTGCGCGAGCCGATGCCGACAGCAATCGTGATGGTGCCACATCATGGCGGACGTTCGCAACAGATGGAACGTCTCTTGGAATGGGCAACACCGCAGACACTGATCTTCAGTACCGGCAAACTTACGTATAAGCCGGAGGCACTGGAAGAATTCCGACAGCAGGGCTACGAGGTACGAAGCACCTTTGTCGGCGGAGTGGTGGTGATTGATGTTGAGAAATAGACGCACGTTTTGACACCACGAATATTCCTTCGTTGTCATGGTCTTGAACCATGGCACAACACGTAGGGGCGAACCTACGTGTTCGCCCGAAACGTTCCGGTGGGTTAAACGTTCCGTTCGCCAGAAATGCCGCTGCATTCGCCCAACATATTACCATTACCGTCACCGGTACAGGGGCGAACACATAGGTTCGCCCCTACGGTGTTGCCGTTGAAACTTTGCCTTCAGCGTCTGTTTTAATATGTATCTTTCTGTATAATGTAGACCCGCTCCGGGTCGAAAAACATAGATTGGAGAGAAAACATGTTATACAGTATGACCGGTTTCGGAACTGCCGTTTGCAAAGAAGGGGACATCTCGGTCTCTGTCGAACTCAAAACGGTCAATAACCGATATTTCAAATTGTCCCTTCGGTTAACCGAAGGATACGGTGCGTTGGAACAACGTATTGAGGCACTGTTGCGGAGTGTCATCGAACGCGGGACGGTCAACGCCAATATTCGGATCGTCGGCTCACGGGAAGGCGTTGGCTTTCAAATCAATACGGCAATACTGGAAGCCTATCTGAAACAGTTGTCGGAGGAAGCGACGACTCTCGGTCAGAAGGGTTATACTTTGCCTGGGTCGCTCTCGCTGGATCGACTCGTTTTTTTACCCGGCGTGGTCAGCATGGACAATGACAATGACGAATCGCAGAACGAAAAAATCGGAGCATTGCTCGAACAAGCAATCCGCGAAGCACTGGACGCTTTGCAAACGATGCGAAAAGCCGAAGGGGAGTCGATGGAAAAAGATTTGATGACAAATATCGAATCCCTCCGCCAGCTCATCGGCACCATCACGAAACAGGCTCCCCGCGTGGCACCGCTGTATCAGCAGAAACTCAAAGAGCGAATCGAAAAGGCATTGGCAGAGCAAGGGCTATCGATAGGGGATACCGATTTCGTTCGGGAACTGGCATCGTATGCCGACCGCTGCGACATTTCCGAAGAATTGGTGCGATTCCAATCGCACTTGGAACAGTTCACTGCGGCAATGCAACCAGCGGAAAGTTGCGGACGCAAACTCGATTTCCTTACGCAAGAGCTGTTTCGTGAAGTGAATACCATCGGCTCCAAAGCCAATGATGCAGACATCACCAAATGCGTTGTCGAAATCAAAACCGTCATCGAACGCATAAGGGAAATGGTACAAAATGTTGAATAGAGCGACACTAGGCTTTCGCCGGAAAACAATATGCCATTTTTCAGCCTTATCGCATTCCGTGGAGCAGAATACAGGAGTCAGTCGTCAGGAGTCAGAATAGTGCTACCGCACCGTTTGATCATGGACTTACCGCACCGCATGCGACTTCTAACTCCTGACTACTGACTACTTCCTTGCTCCAGAATGGGAAAGGGAAAATTTGACCAATTATTTTCTGGCGAAAGCCTAGAGCGACACTAGCCCGGATATTTCATTCGCCGATTCTTTGGTGTAGCTGGTGTTTTTTTTGTGGTTGATCGGCGGCATCTCTTGTTTTTTGGCGTTTTTTGGCAGAGACCCCCCTCTCCCCCATCGGTTGTTGATGCGAGCGGTGCCGTTTCCGATTGTGCCGACACTCAACTCGACGGCAAGGAAAATCCCGCACGCAAGCGATCAAAAACCAGCATCCACAACTCCTTCACCGGACAACTCGTCGGTAATGCCAACTTGATCCGACGAACCGAAACCTTCACCACCGCCGCAATCTTGAACAACTTCTCACGGATCGTTCCGCACTGTGCCGAAGCCATCTCCGTACCAACAAGTGCCGTCCGCCGAATCGTCTCGATCAGGATGTAGGCAAAACTCGAAAGGAGAAGACGAAAACGATTCGCCAAAAAATCGTGACAACTCGTTCGATCCGCAAACAACCACAACTGTTGTTCCTTGATACGATTTTCCATGTCGCCGCGAGCGCAGTAAACCTCTTCGTACAATTCCGTCGGCGTGCCTTCAAGATTGGTCACTATGTAGCGAGTGTTCTCCTTGCCACGAAAATCATCCTTGTCCGGCAAACGCTCTGCCTTCACAATAATCTTTCGCGCATGTTTCCAATTTTTCGCTTGATATTTGTACTCCCAAAACAAACGAAACGGTTCCTGCGAACCGGCTCCCACAAAAAACATCTCCGATGCAAAAACAATATGGGCAGACAACCGCTTCAAAACATCGTTCGAGGAATAACCGAGAATGTATTTGTATCCTCGCCGCTCACAGTAAGCAAGCAGCAAAGGACTGTAAAAACCAGCGTCGCCGCGGAGAATGATCTCACAATCCGGCCACTCTTGTTTGATCCGCGTTGCAAGATAATGAAAGATCGCAACCGCACCGTGAGCTCCACCCTTGCTACTCGGACGCAAATGAGACCAGAGCAATTGAGTGCCACAAAAAAAGTAGATCGGTAAGAAACAATACGCGTTGTAAAAGCCATTGAAGTATCGTTTCTCTTGTTCGCCGTGAATCAAATCTGCGGTCGCATCGGCATCAATGATGATCTTCTTCGGAGGTTTTTTGCCTTTGTAAGATTCAAGGAAAACTTCGACAGGGATTTTGGAAAGAGCAGAAAGTTCTGTTTCGGTGATCCGGTTCTCAAGACGAGAAAGAGTGGAGGCAGAACCGAGAGGCGATTCCTCGTCGGGATTATTCTTGACTGCAACGAGCAACGCGGGGTCCTTACGCAGTTTCGTGTGATCATTGACATCTTCATAACCAAGAGCAATGGCGTGGGCTCGTTGCTGGAGAAGATCGCGTTGGAAATGGGTGATGTAACGAGGATCGCGAGGATCACGGATACATTGGTCAATGCGTTCGGAAAGGCGGAGGCGTTGATCGACCTCGTT
>Ga0123353_10011219_pt1 | contig 12606 bp, 7 predicted proteins | sample TergutLab28metaG_3_FD_92763 | JGI IMG/M metagenome (GOLD analysis project Ga0123353, IMG submission 92763) | Labiotermes labralis P3 segment gut microbial communities from Petit-Saut dam, French Guiana - Lab288 P3 | ecosystem: Host-associated > Arthropoda: Insects > Digestive system > Gut ... | reverse complement strand
GTGTTTTTTTTTTTTTTTTTTTTTTTATTTTTTTAATTTTTTATAAAAAAAAAAATAAATAAAAAAATTTTTGTTTTTTTAATGATGTTTTTTTTTGTGGGGGGGGGGGGGGGGGGATGGGGCGGGAGTGTCACAGCACATAGTATAGGTTTATTTCAACATTTTAGATGGGCATAATGATTCCCTCACCCTGAAGATGGAGGCAGTAGGTTCCTCTGAAACATCAGAACAAACTTTTACTATATTGTTTGGAGACCCAAGGACCGCTGTCTGAATAACATTCACTGTGCAAGCCTGACTATCTACATACATAAAATAACAAAACTTTCTCTGAACTATTACCCCAAACGCCAAGAAGTGCCTCCCTATAAACACCTTCAGATGCATTTGCCAAAGTGACAACGTGCGACGAAAACATTCCTTGTCCACCAGCAGTAGAATTTATATCAGGAAGCAATTTCAGGGCTGCCAACAAAGCTGGTCCTCCTGATGGAACATCAGGAACCAGTATGTTGAAGTCAGCGAACACAGTTGTCAGCACTGGGCGCCTAACTGCTTGGTATGTGGCCAGATCTTGATCCATCATCTGACCACCAGCACTTGCAATGGCTTGTACGACATCTTTTCCAAGGCTACCATCATAGAAAACTGTAACAGAAATGTACAGTAATCATGACAAATCAGCACTGCACACACAGGTAGTGCTGGATTTATGCAACTGTTGCATTCAAAAAACAACTTTCTTAGGGTTAAATCACATAAATTAAAATTAATTTGCCTATAAGCACCAAGTTCTCTCTTCTTCTCTGTCTCAAACATTAAGACACATTACCTCCATCTTTTTCACAAATATAATAACAATCCATGCTAAATGGCACACCACACACCTCTTTTAAAATGCCTCTTATGCAAACGTGTGTTTCAACATACCACATGACTCTGCTCCCCCTCCTGCTCATCTCTGTCTGTATAGTATAGGTAATTGCATATTAGTAAAATCACATTCTTGAAATATGCCTGGAGGACTGTGGTAGCACAGTGGTTAAGGTGCTGTGCTAAAAATCGGAAGGTCGCTGGTTCGATCCCAGCTGGTGACATAAAATCCTTCTGATCACACTATGGCCCTGGGGTCGACTCAGCCTCTAATAGAAATGAGTACCAGGATGATTTCCTGGGGGTAAAGGTGGCCGGTGCGTAGGGCTGACAACCTACCACCATCCTGTGCCGTTGTCACACAACCTGGAAGCCTTAACTTCCTGGAACCCTCTGGGCCACTCCAGGCCTGTAATGGGACTGCTTTACCTTTGAAATATGCCTCAACTGTAAGCAAAACTGCATTTCTGAAGCTTGCATACAAGAAGTACTTGGATCACTGCAGTACACAAGTACCCAAAATTGTTTAACCCAAGGCAGTGTCTGCAGATTTAACCCCCATTCTAAATGAAATCACACACACCCAATTTAACATTTTCTGATGGTAATATCCACACCTGGGTTCCAAAGGTTTAGACCTACCAGGTTCTAACACTATCAACAGACCCTTCATCATACATCACCATAATAACTTGAAGTACCAAGTTAGCCACACTGCTAGTGGACATCTATCACTATAGGAATGAAGATTGCCTACCGGACATGTTAACCGAATGGTACTTCTGTATGCACTGACAGACTGCAGTAGTCCTGGATACGTTGACACCATTCACCATCTAATAGAACCACTACATTTGCTGTTGCCTGTTACAAGATTCACAGTGTAACAGACTGCACATAAACAGCAGTTACATTGTATGATGCAAGCAGCTACAAATAGCACTAGCTCATTGGTTATTGTGTTAGGACAATCAATATAGAGGATATACTAGCTCTCTGGTCTCTGTGTTCATATATTGAGGATGTACACTTGTGTTTGCCTCTAATGACATGCTGTACGCACCAAACTTCTCAAAAATAATGGTTACATCCATTACATGCCTATCCCACAAATATTATTATGACACACTGCATATCAATCACTAAGATGCTCACAATCTGCACACCATTCTCTGCCAATTGGTCACAACAGTTCCTACTTCCTGTTATTTCTACCATCACCTTTATACTTTGTAGTTGTCAGGGTATTTATCCTAGGAAAGGGATTTTCTGACCCAGAGGTGTGACATTTAAGAAGGACCAGGCCATCTCTTAGGCTGTGAACTACCAAAATAACCTACATATATTTGTGGTGATTTGGTCTGGTGCTGAGCAAGATACTGGCGCTGTTTGAGTCACCACTTAAAATGTCAGGTCATGCATAAAAAAGTTTGAGAACCACTGCTATTGAAGGTAAAGATTTGATTTCATGTTGGTGTGGTGTGTTAGTAAAACAGTATATAAAACTATGAATACACACCTGTTAAAGTGCTACGAAAAGCAGGTGAAAGGAAGGCAGGCAACATAGAATAAAAGCATGTCTGTTTTTGTGAGATGTGCATTCATGCCTTTGGGTGAACAACTGGGCCCAAAGACAAAGCATCACATTCCGAGGATACTTCATCTCAGCACCGCCACTGTGGGAATGACAACGTGGTCTCTTCCTACAGATGTTAAAGCCTGGAAGTGACACCCAGCATACACACTGTCATGTTTCTCTATACACAGTGACATCAAAAAATTCCTGAAATTTGAATATCGCATGGGAACTGGTTTTAGTAGGGACTAGTACCACCTAATGGCACTGCATGTATTCTTTATAAATGAGTTTGTGACGTGGCTTTGTGCTAAGTTCACGAAAACGTTTGATCTGCACATTTTTATAACATCGTGTTTGTGTCTTTTGCAATTTTTTCCATTGAAATGGTGGAAGTGGAGGAGCAGGCAGTGTGTTTACATCACATTTTGCTTCAAACTTGGCAAGAGTGCAGCAAACACTCACAAAATGCTTTAACAAGCATTTGGGGATGCATGCTTTGGGTCAGATGCAAACCTGCAACTTGTTTTAACAAGTATAAAATGGCCAAATGTCAACTGACAATGATGAATGTTCTGGTTCAACTTCAATTGGCACAACAACAAAATATGTTGCAAAAGTGCATGACAGTATCTGCTAGGAGCGCAGGTGGACAATCCACTACGTTTGCAACACTGCAGCACTGTCCAATGGGACATGCCAGAGCATTTTGTCAGACAAACTCAACATGAGGCAGATTGTAACAGAATTCATGCCAAGGCTGCTGACTGATGACAAGAAGCAACATCGGCTGGCAGTCAGCACTGAACACTGCTCTGACTGAGCAGCAGTGTTTTGCCTCCAACAACATGACAGTCATCTCACATTCCTCTTACTCACCTGACTTAGCCCCCTGTGACTTCTTCATCTTCCACAAGATAAGAAACTTGGAGGTGTTAAGATTTGACACTGCAGAGGATATCCAGGCTGCATCATAGACACTGACACAAAAGGACTTCCATGACAGCTTCCAATTGTGGCAGCAATGTTGGGATGATTGTGTATGCTCCTAAGGGGACTATTTGGAAGGGGACGACTTTGTTTTTTCAGATATATTTCAGGAACTTTCGGGCAACACCTCATAGTAACGTGATGTGTTAGTGAAGAAAGTGCTGACAGCCTATGAAGTACCTGGCACCCCTGAAGTTAGTCCATCACCAATCATCCAGCATTACTCATTACTGACCATCAGGCCCTTTAACAGCAATCAATTCCAATGTGTTTGCCAACTCAGGCAATGTAAGGTTCTGGCCAGCTTCCAGGTCTTCCATCCATTTCATAAGTCTGTCATTGAATTTACTGGGTTTCAGATAGGATTTTGCGGCAAACAGACTTTCTGATACACGGAAGCCTGATCTGCGAACAGATAATTTTAGACCACAATAAGTTTACATCCATTCAGCTGACCATTACAAACACAGCTCATTCCTTTAAAACCTACATTTCAAAATCATTTCCCTTTCAAACACACTTAACACGCTATCGGCTACATGATATTTGTGTAGTTACATTCAAAATCTCAGGACACTACAATCAGTATAGTGATCATACTGTGAGCTGCATGATTTGGGGGTTTCATTCCTGGCAGGGGCAACAGTTTTCTATTCCCCAGCAAGGCCCACCAGATCAGCTCTGGGGACCACCCACTCTCCTATTCAGTGAGTACTGAGGGTAAAGGAGCAAGAGTGAGAAGGTGACCTGTGCCTTCATAACATGATCAGGAACAAACTTTACCTTTTACCATTTTACTTAATGTGTTTTGCGTACCGAGCAATGTGCACTGCTGGCATGATGATATCTATCCATGGTAACATCCCATGCAGCTGATGTGCCATGGCCAAGCCTCTTAGCACACCTGGCACACCCACATAACTGCCTGGTGCGTCTTTCGAAATATTAATGGTCGCAGGTGCTACTTCTCGGAAATCAATCACATCCAGTATGCTTTGCTTGCGATGGTTGTATATGATCATAAATCCACCACTAAAAATAATGCAAACAGGTTATCATATTGCCATACCAGGTTGGATGAGAATGAAAATAGTGGTACACTGCCATTGGCAACGGATGCAGAAAATAACATAATCATTTGAAGGTTTTAATAATTAACAAAACACATGGCCTCTGGAACATCACAGGATAGTTGGTGTTGTAACAGCTAAAAAGGGGAGTGCAAAACTGAGTCCTCTCCAATTTCTTTTAAACACTGTAGCAATAAAAAATTCCTGAAATGAACCCCAATGATCAAGTAGAACAATCACATATCTATATTAGTCTTACAATATCTCTGAGCAAGCAACATTAAGTGATGTTTGGTATACTGAGGAAGGCCAATGTGAACCTCCACAAGAACAATACGTCACACACTTCTAGCTTAGAATGCATGTGACGCAGACGTGATGCAAAACGTGCACACTGTCAGGCAATGTATCAACAGAATACTGACACTAGACCGCCGCACTCACCCGCCCAGTCCTGTAACATGAGGATTCACCACTCCTAAACAGACTACTGCAGCAATAGCAGCATCAACAGCATTGCCACCACTCTTCATGATGTCTGTTCCTAGCAGTGAACAGACAGCGCTGTCTGTGGCTACACTGCCATGAGGAACAAGCTGCAAATATAACACTGTCTTATCAAATGCCACAAAACTTAATCAACACTAATGTCACAGTAAATTTAAAGGCAACATTCCCTCAATATAACAAGTTCCTGAAAATACTTCCCGTTTCACAATATAGGCTACACACAATGGATGCCCACATCCCTGGTGCCAGGTTTACATGGCAATAATGTTTTGTGCAGTCACTCCTTATAATTCAAGTTCTCAGTGTGGAACATGCTTTAAGTCACCTCCTGGCTTATTTCATTTAAAGAAAACTTAAAATACAGATGTCTGAATACAGCAAATTACATAAAATAAATGTATACTGTATTTAACCATAAACAGATTTTAAGGATTTTAATACTGCAATCTTAATTATAACTTTAGTCAAACATGTAGAATTTCTGACACATATATTGACGCATAGCACCCACACGTTGAAACACTTGCGACCTCCTTGAAGATGGCCTAAAGGTGAGGCAGAAACTGGTCACAGCAATAATTCTTAAAAACATGCAGCCCCTTCATGTGTGAGACTTTGTTTCACACCCATAGAAAACATTAAGGCACAACTATGCTTTTGCAGATTTTAATCTTCATGTATTTACACAACAAACGTGAAGACATAAATTTGTCAAAACCTTCATGTAAATTCAAACTGCTGTATAATTAGTACAACAGATGTCAGCATGGAACTTCTGTTCTCACTGAAGTCACCTCAGGAACTGTGCATCAGGTAGCATTCACATCACGTTACATGACAATTAGTATTACACATTCTATCACACAGGGGAAATAAATAAAACACTAACAAAAGCAACCTTAACTAACACTATTTGTGACATTAGATCTATTACAACCACAATGTGTAACAATGATGGGATAACTGGAATGAAATCAAAGAATACCAGGGGTCTCAAACAGAAATACTAAGTGGGCCAAACGGATAATTTTGGAATTTCAGGCAGTCCACATACCATTTTAACCAATAAAGAGGGTAAGAATTTTATGACAGATCTATCTCAGAGCAGTACTGTTTAAGATTCAAGGCTTCTGGGATGTGCCAATGTGTTGTTGTGTACTGCCTTATGTTTCAAAGAATGCTTAGTGTCATCTTTAGGGTCTGGCAGTCCAAAAAAAAGAGATGTGCTGAAAAAGAGGGCATGTCAATCTCACCCGAAAACACAGCATCACATCCCAAAAGGCTTTAATTAATATACAAAACACCATTAAGAATACTTCAAATTGATACTAACAATGCAGCTTAATAACTGAATTTAAAACATTATTACAGTGTAATCTCTTTGCTGACATTTGGTGTACATTACCATTCAGAGATGGCACACCTTACTGAGCCTTAAGGCAAGTGATGAAGACAATGTTAGACATAAACCATCTCTGTTACTGAGCTGCGCCACACTCTGCAATTGGAAAGAGATTGGTGAGAGAGCCAGACAGTATGAACTGACAGGCCAGACAGTATGAACCGACAGGCCACATGTTTACTACCCCTGGTATATACTATTACAAAACGTGAAGTAAGGTGCAAGATTTGAGGTTCTCACAGCAGCATTTCTGAGAATTTCAGTCTTCTGGGATGTGACACTGTTTTTTCAGGTGGGCCGCTGGAACAAGTGTCATGCCTTCAACCTGAGGGTCAAGCAGGCCAAGAAAGCCAGACTGCCTGACCTTGAAGATGAAGGCACTATAATCCTTTGAAATGCCAGGAACTGCTCACCTCATAACACAGTGATACTGCTGTCAGAAGCTCACACCTTGCACATGTCAGCTGCTTGCAGATGACCAGCCTACAAACAGAACATGTTTACTGACCTGATAATCTCCATAGTAGATCTGAACTGCAAGTGCTATCACTACAGCCAATGTTATAACCACAAAACATAGCACAATAATGTGAAGACCATTGCCACTCTTATTGGCAGAACCACTGCAGCAACGCATAACTGATCTCCACCCATTGGCCCTATTACCAGCTCCACCAGGCTTCAAAGGAAATGACTCTGTTTGCTCTCGGCTGAAGTATGGCCCAGGAATATTTGACATATGGCCGCCTGTGAAATGAAATGTCATGTACTGCTGGTACCAACATATAACCTCAACAATGTTCTGCACAATTTAACACAGTGCACATTCTGATTAAGGACTGATTAGAACATACAGTGTGTTGATTTTCATGGGGCAAAAGAAAGAAAAATGTGAGCAACACAAAAGCAGAAGATTCAAGTCTCCTGCAATGTGACAATGTGTTGGTGGGCTGAAGAGATCCTAATATCTTGAAGTGTCAGTCTGCCTGGCTTTGTGTTCAGGATCAAGCAACCCAAGAAAATGAAGATTATGCGATCCTTTAGAATGTCATAAGCTGCATACCCAATGACAAAGCATAACATCCTAGAAGACTCAAATCTTCAACAACACCACAGCAAGAACCTCAAGTCTCCCAATGCAAAAGATACTCCATTTTCGTGTCTCCCTCTCTCTCTCTCTCTCTCTCACACACACACACACACACACACACACACATTAACCACATTTCCCAAAGTACTCCTGCTGCCAGTCTCCAGACCACAATTTCATTGCTAAAAGTTAAATCACATGTCATAAATAAGATACGAAGTGTTCAGAGTGGTGACTGTGCTGTGTACTGTGGCAAAAATGTAATGACATTTTGGAGGAACGAAGTCTGTCCATTATGAGTGAGGGTGGAAGCAGTATGATCCTGCACAATGTATGTTAAGTGTATTTACTTCCACCGGACCACACAGCAAATAGAGTACCACTACAGTAGCTGGGGACTGTGTGTCTGTCTGTACAGTGAACTTGAAATACCAGTTGCTCTGCCGCGAAGAAACTGAAACTGTGGTAAAGTCTTGATGTCGATGCGTAAGGGGCACCTTTACACCATAAAAAATGGAATCTATTTTCAATACAAAATGCTAATCTGGTTCCAACAGCTTATGAAGTACCAGTAATAAAGAGATGTAATAACCTCATAAGGCATACCATGTAGGAAAGCTCATCTTTAACAGAAAATGAACACTTTTTGTAAGCATAGAAATACATCAAATAATTGAAGGACAGTCTTGTTCCACACAGTGGAAAAGCAATCAACCTCATCTAATGAAAGATGGAGCTTGACTGAGCTAACAGTGATTTACACAGTAGGACACGACTGGGAGCAGCCAACTTACTAGCAAGGTGTTCATTCATTCAAACTAGTCAGGCCTTAAAATCAGCAATCATGAAAGCTCACAATCACAAACACCAACACTCTACTGTACTACAAATGGTACATACAGAGTGACCAACAATGTGCCAATCCAAGATTAAAAGGGTAAAAGTCACTGGAAGACAACAACAAAAACTACAGAACAAAGACAATATAAGTGGGTGTGCTCAGATAATTGTCAGAATTCAGAGATAACTGCATGAATTTTAGTTTGTAGTTGTTGATACACAGAAGATATCCTTCATGTCTATCTTATAAGAGGCTGACTGCCATAAACAAGATTTGGAGCAAAACTGCTAATACATAAATGTTGACAGTGGAAATCTGATGAGGTGACAGTCAACCTCAAGCTGATCAATAATCACATTAAAATCCTGAGATTTCCAGCTTTGCCCACATGACAAATGTGAATAACTGGGCTATGAAAAGTACATGAGGAAATATCAACACTTCAGCCACAGGGAATCTATATCAGTAATGAATTATAGCATGGTTTCTAGACAGATTCTCAAAATTATCACATCAAAGGCCACGGGAATTATTTACGAAATTTAGTTGCAATCGGATGCCTATTCTTATTACTGTCCTTCATTATATACAACATGGAAAAAAACTTCAAATTCAGAAGTACACAGCATAAATATGAGACATAAAATGTAACATCTAGTTAGTACATAATAATCTTACTAGGTACCATGAACACACATACTATGCAGGAACAAACTTATACAGTGCTTTCTCAGCTAACATTCAAACCACAACCCATGATATAGAGGTGATGATCTCTTAGCTCAAAACTTTACTCTGTAGAAGAGTTATTTCTTTACCTGATACCTTGTCAGCAACGCTTATGTTATTCTCACACAATACTCATCTACAAGATGATCAAAATGTCTCTATGCACCTAATGTACTGTACTGTAATCGTCACGTGCACAGAGAATTTTTGATCACCCTGTATATTTTGCTCTGTTTAATGTGATATTCTTGTTAAGATGACTACAACACTTGTACAACCCATGTATTTAAAACTTATATTGCAATATATATCATTGTAATGATACTATGACACGTTCTACAACCTTCCACTGTAACATCTTTGAAGTGTATATAAATTACATTCAGAGTGAGGTCTTCACTCTTTTGGGATGTTGCACTGAAAATGTTGATAGCTTGTTACCGATGTTTCGGGACAAAACACCAGGCCGATCTTCAAGACCGCCTCCAGATGCGACCGATATGTTGCCTGGAAACGACGGTATTCAACAAGCAACATCCCAAAAGCGCGAAGACCTCAACTAGACCGCGACACAAGCCTGAAATCTCACAAATCACATTATGTGACCCTGTACTCACTAATTTCATGTGCTGAGGAATCATTTATATTATTCATGTAATGTGCCTATTAAAACCAGAAGTGGATGTAGGTGCTAGAAATTTATAATCACAATTTCTCAACAACAACTTCCCAACCACGCCACGTTAACTGTCACTACACCTTACAATCGTGCATTCAGCTGTGGCATGGATTATCATCACAGCTTACTAGAGCTATATCTACAATCTGTGACAGAAGTGTAACGGAATGTTTATGCATGGATACTGCCATCTATTGAGTGCATTGTAATTGATGTGATGTAAATATGCGCTTCCACGGGCAATTTCTCAAACTACGTATTTTATTTTTATTTATTTATTACAGAATTAAATTTTATAAAACTTTATAGTTCAATTTATTAACCCTAGCTACATATACGTTTTATTGTATACTAATGTAAAATCGTTATATTACATTGTATATTAATAGTCAAACGTTAACACTTAATGTAAATTAGACATAAGCTTTTTTTTTTTAATCACCATGCACATATACAAAATATTGAAGGATTCTGTAACCAAGAGGTTTCTTTGTTCTTGTTAGGATCCATGGGATGTAATGGAATGAATAAATAAATGAACATATATTCAGGCTTCCACTTCACAGTAACACAAGTCAACTATTTCATAGCAACACCTCTCCCCCACATACCATTTCATGCCCATGCTTTTTCCAACAGAACTATGGCACTTAAGATCTGAGCCTTCTGGGATGTGATGCTGTCATGGTAGGACAGTAGTCCCCCCAAGGCTTTGAGGGATGAATTAATCTTTGGGTTCTTGGACTGCTTTTTCCTGAGAGGGCACTACAATCCTTCCAAAGGATTCACCCAAGGACACATCATCACATCTCAGTGGATGTGCAACTTAAACTTTCAGATGGTCTTCTCAGTGCCCTTGTTATACTACTCCGAATGTGTCAAAGTGATGCCAATACAGACACTTCAAATAAGAATGTTGTAATAGGTAAATGTGAACTTGCCCTGGCCATGCCATGAACGTATGTAGGGGAGTATAAATATAGCTCTACACATTCTTAACCTCACCTCTAGATGGACGCGTGTGGTCAATGTCATAGACCAGCTGCTTTACCTCCAGAAAAAAGCTTCTAGTACCCACAGGAAAGGAAGCTGGGAGGGTCCTACAGCTAGTCTGCACAATTCAGAGAAGAGAAAAATTGCTTGGCCCTGCCTGTACTTTAACCCAGGATCATCCAATGTCTGTACTACGCCAACTTTGTCCATTCTTAAACACCTTATCGAATATTAACATTGTTTAAATACAAGAGACACACATGTAAGATTAAGATGGCCCCATTACTGCTCAGCTTAGGAGGTAAGCATTCTAAGAAAACTGAGAAGTCTCCACTGTCTGCATACTGGGTTGGCAACTATCAGTTGTAATTTAGCTGCTCATTTTACAGCATCACCACAGCCCACTCAGCCAAATGCAACCACGCATGGTGGAGTACAAGCAGGAAGTGACAAACAGTCATTGCCAGATAAAATAAGGACCTTGCCGATCCAAAGTTTGCGTGAAATCCACTGGCCTTTTATTACACTTAACTTCCAAAGCACACAACAATAAAGAGTGGACTGAGTTTTGCTATATTTATTTCTAACAGAAGTACTTCAATACTAGTAACAATGTTGACATACAACAAAATGATATTCACGAATAACACAGATATCACACTTCTCTTCATATGTGGAAATGGGTCTGCTGCATCACTTGCAGGCCATGAAACTAAAACATTAGCTTTATTGAACAAACATAAATAATGCAGTGATTACAAAAAATGTATTTATAAAATTTACACATTAAAACATTACAAAAATTTATATAAGTGCAGTGGTTGGTAAAATAATTGAGTGACTTGACAACATGCAAGGTGTAACAACAAAAATGTGTATTTGTATATTCCACATGATCAGGAACATTAAATAAGACAGCTTCATTGTGTGCCACTGGAGATCTGCTGCAAAATGCTACAAGCAGAAGTATGAAAACCAAAATGTGTTGGTAAATCCCCCCCTCGCCTAATGACTAAAACTGGTTTTAAAAATGTGGGGCGAAACAACTTCTTGTCTCATTCTATATAACTGTGCACACTTTTAACTACTTTTTTTTTTATCATATGACATTGTTGAACTTACTGATAACCACAAATGGGCGCTCTGCATCAACCAAGTTACCAATATATTGGAATGAACATGAACTGAAATGTTTCACCTGTGCCTCTTCAGTACCTTCAGTACAAGTTCACACTTGTTGCTATGGCTCCAGCATTCAAACTGTTGTGGTATTAATATGGTACAACTGCATCACACATCAACCCCACAGATGAAAAGAGTTGTGTCCAAAGAAGAAAACTATTCATGTACCTCTGTCATTCATTTGTACTCAAATCACTACCAGTTCACAGTAGATTGCAACACTCCAGCTAGTACACACACACACAAAACCAAATGTCCCAATTGTCACTCTACACAGACTGAACTGACATTCCAAGTAAACACCACCTTATTTATGAATCCATGCTTAGGAGATGTTAAATGTGCAGTACACATGGTGGACAACACAAAATCATGGCCAGGTGAACTTGATCCACACTTTCATGGTCACAGGACCGTAACTACAAAACTGATCCTCTTGTCTAACACAAAACAATCAAAAGGACAACATCACATATTTAACACATTCTGAGCAACTGTGTGATATAACGAACATCCATCATCTGCACCTGCTCCTTAAACGTTATGATCTGGGATGGGGGGGGGGGGGGGGAGGAAAAAAAAAAAAGGGGGAAAAAGGTTCCAGAAATGAATTAAAATTGTATTTTTTGGAGATAACAAAAAATAAAAACAAAAGAAAAACTCGGAAATTT
>Ga0123353_10011218_pt1 | contig 12606 bp, 10 predicted proteins | sample TergutLab28metaG_3_FD_92763 | JGI IMG/M metagenome (GOLD analysis project Ga0123353, IMG submission 92763) | Labiotermes labralis P3 segment gut microbial communities from Petit-Saut dam, French Guiana - Lab288 P3 | ecosystem: Host-associated > Arthropoda: Insects > Digestive system > Gut ... | reverse complement strand
CGGCTACTGTTCTCTTGGTCATAGAGGCGAGTCTCTTGATCGCGCCGTTGCGCAACGGACTGATGGCTTCCAGCGGCACATCTTTAGCGATGCGTTTGCCGCGGTCGTCATACAGGTCTATTACGTCCTTGTATTTTGGCATTTGATACCTCCATATCCTATAATCTACCGGAACAGGCGAACCTGCTCCTCTCCCCTTGCGGACCTCAATATCCCCTATTTGCATATAAATTATGTGTATTATAAGTAAAAATACACAATTGTTACGTCCAATCCTGCACTTAACATATATAAAGAAACCGTCCAACACTTGTTTTATAACAATAGTTAATGCTTGTTCCAAGCCCCGTTAAGTCTCGGACCCTCACGTTCCGGATCCATGGTGGAAACTTCCAATCCGGGTATTATCATCCTGACTGAAGGTATGTTAACCTCAGGTCTGGTGATATCTACGGTTATCACTTTATCGAACCCGCAGCGTATCAAATTGTCAAAAACCACTTCGATATCGTCAAGAACATATGGTGTATCAAGTCTTTTCATATCCTCGAGTTTTACAACGTTACCAGTTTTTGAGTACCAGACCCTGTTAGCTTTCTTGATGTTCTCGTAGCCCATATCCTGACTTATCTTCTGCAGTTTTGCGTTTATCTTGGAACCGTGTTTGTGTGTTGTCCGTGACTGTGCAACTTCCGTCAGTGCACGTATCGCGGCTATCTCCGGATTCAAATGCGTTCCCACGCCGATCGTCAGTAATTCAGGATCTTTCGTCATTGTGTCGTCTGCTGCGGCGCCTATCGTAGGTATTCCGATGTCGCTTGTCAGATCTTTGAGATAGATATCAACACCGCTGTCATTGAATTTTTTCAGTAACGATGAGCATAACGAACCTTCTTCCACTTCGACGTCGGCATTCGCTCTTTCTCGGTATTCGCAAATTGACCACGCATCCCTTTCGATGAGTTCTAACATCGAATGTAATATCGCTTCCTCCATTGTATTACCGGATGCGATGCCGTTCGTGTGATATCTGAACAGCTGCATATCCCCGTCCGGGAAGTACGGATGGTAAACGGCACACGCCGGCACCCATATGTATTCGCCTCTGAACATCTCGAATCCGCGGCACCACGCGATCACTTCGTTCCGGTAATAATTCAAAGTGCGCAGCGGCAGTATCATTTCCGCAGGATCTAACGTCAATCCTGTTTCCTCGGCTTCGCCCACGGTCCCGTAAATTATCTCATCCGTTTCCCGCAGTTCGGCGCTGTATCTCTCCATCGCCTCCATCACGGCAGATGCCATCGCCTGCTCGGGCGTCGGACCTTTGCCGTTGTATACCTTCTTCTTTCCGTGCGCGGTGTTCTGCCTCGCTATCGAAAAAACAGGTATCCCGATGTTATCTTTTTTTGTTATATCCTCAAGCGGGTCCATTCCTGCTTTCGTCAGCAACGGGATAACTCTTTTCAGCGTCTCTTCGGGAAGCATTGTTCTTATACCCGTATCTGCGGACGCCTTCGGACAACGATTCAGCTGCATGGTATCACTTCTGCAGTTTTATCGTTCTGTATAACTGTATGTCAGCGTTCTCGTTCACGGATACTCTTTCCACTAATGCATCCACTTCAATACTTTTGATGCTCGGGTTATCTAACAGAACGGACTGTATCATACTGTAAAGCTCATTCACATCCTTTGTGTACACTTCGCATACTAAGTGATGATCTCCGAACGCTTTGTATATGTACCGTATCTCTTTCTGTTTGCTGAGATTCTCTATCACCAATGGGATCGAAGAACCTATCACCTGTATCCCGAGCAATGAGCGAAGAACATTCAGTTTTGATGGATCCAATTCAAGAGAATGGCAGGTTATCACCTTATCCTCTTCCATCCTGGCGATCCTTCTGCTTACCGTTGCTTTGGATATCCCCAATGAATCGCCTATCTGACCCATAGGTGTTCTTGAATCTTTGCGCAGCATTTCTAAAATGTCCGCATCCTTTTCATCCATCTCTTCGCTCATATCATCCGCTCGAATGTGTTCAATAAATATAAAGAATGGGAAAAAAGTTGAAACGAAGTTTAACCCGATCTGTTGGCTTTAGGCATTACGTCCTCGTGATATCGTTGCAATGTTTCAACCATGTTCGGTATCAAATTACCGGGAACGCCTATCAGCATCTCATCGGGTTTGAGATCTGTTCTTTTCCGACATCCCATACATCCGATCGAGATGTTGGGTGATCCTTTTACAACGGGCGTTGCCGTTATGTCAACGCATGCAGCTTGGAAGGGCGCGGTCGTGTAATTCATCCTTCCTCCTTCCTCAGCGGTATACAGACCTGCGAACCAATAGATGCGTTCCGGTATGTCTATGAAGACAACAACATCAGGTTCGAAGTTCGCATCCTTTAACGGACATACTACGGTTCCCTTTGTTTTGAACGGTATCGCGGATGCATCATCGATCATCTTTTTCGTTGCGTTAACGGAATCATGTATCTTCTGCATGAAATGGAATTCTCCGGATGCCACTTTCTCCGGTACGGTCATCATTCCCAAAGCGGATGCACCGACGTTGCATAAATGCGAATCAACAGGCATCATGAAGCTGTTGCCGTGACGCGCCTGCATTACCGATTGACAATAACTCATCTGTTTTTCCGGTATTGAGTAACCGTCCGGAAAATCTTCATTTTCCTTTACGAGCTTCACTGCCACAGGTTCGTGCCTCAATTCAAGGATGTCCTTGAACGCCTTTGCCGCTGCTCTGTTGATCGTCATATCTGTTGGTACTGCGTTCAATCGGATAAAGTTTGTGTGTTTAACGATGCTGAAGAAAAAATGAGTTGATGAAATGGGTTTGAGGAAAGGGGTTTGACCGATGCACCGCTCAGATGTCCACTTTCAATTCCGTGAAGTGGAACACCTTGAACGGACAGTTCATCTCGCACGCTTTGCATGCCGTTCCCAGACAGCGGTCCGATGCTATCACGATCTCAGTTTTCCCTTCGGCGTCCTTACGCAGTGTGAGCGCTTTCTCAGGACAGCCTTTTTCGCACTTCTTGCATCCGTTGCATCCTTTGAAGCGCTTGTACATCTTCATTCCGACGTCTTCCAGTGAATAGAATCCTCTTCCTATCTCAGGAATGTCGCTCTTCACAACTCTTACAACCTTTGACGGCGGTTTTATCTTAGGTAACGGGGTAAGACCGTGCAATTTTATCATTTCATTGTACATCTCGATCGGCATACCCTCTGTCCAGTATGCGAGTTCGAGAACATACATCTCCTCGAATGTCGGATTTTCGGCGAACATGATATGATTCGCTGATATTCCGTCCGCGACGGATTGCATGCGATCCAGCGTCTTACTGTCGCTCAGCAGTTCGTGAGCCATCATCAGCGATGTGTTCCCTAATTGGTAGACCTCATCTAAACGTCTCGGGATCATACCGCATATCTGCGCTTTGATCGGATCCACGTACGTACCGGATGCACCGGCCATGTACATTACTTTCACGTCTTCGTCATTTATTCCCACTTCGTGGACGAGAGTTCTGTGACCTGCGCGTATGGCGCCCATCGCCTTTCCCGCTTCTTGTACATCTCTTTCGGAGAACCATATCCTGTCCATCAGGTGTATCTTGCTGTCCGGTGTGTCGACGAACGGCAATTTGATTATTCCGGATTGGAGACCCATCGCCATTGATGATACCACTCCCGTTCCCGTTATTCCTTTTGCGGAATAATTCAGCAGCCTTACTTCCTTCCCTGTGGACGGGTCCACTTTCGCTGCAATTATCGGTATGAGCTTATCGTCAAGCACGAGATTCTCCCACAGATCGTTCTCGGCCATATTCACGTCGGATATAGCATGCGGTGACGCAAGAACGCCATATTTTATCGACTGACCTTCCATTGCGGGTCCCGCTGCTGCGCTTCCCGAATATAATTCACCGTCGTAGTACAATCCCATTTCCGCGTTCGTTCCGTAGTCGGTGACCATGCACACTTCTTTCTTGTTCAGCATGTCGGAACGCATTATCATTGCCAACGCATCAGCACCTATCTCATGTCTTATCGCCGGAGGTATGATAACTTCCGTTTCCGAGTTCACTGACATGACGCCGATATCGCCCGCTCTTCTGGTGTGGCCTTTTCTGCTCGGTCTTACAACACCCAGATTTTTCAGTCTGTTCTCACCCGCGAACGCAAGGTCGCGGACCTCTATGTTCTCGAACAACGATAACTGAATGGGATTACCGCATATCGCGATCTTGTTTATCTTCTTGATATTGTCAGGACCGTGCAATCTTATGAGGTCGTCGATCGTCTTCATTATTATTTTATGCCCTATGTCGGAACCGGATGACATCCAAAAGTGTAAGTGATCCATAATGTTCGCACCCGGCAGCGGGTGGCGGACCGTTACCGCTGTGGACATGATCTTTCCGTTCTTATCCAGGTCAACAAGATGAGACCTGAAGCCGCTCGTGCCCAGGTCCAACGCAATTCCGAATGATGCCATTATAAGTGCCTCTCTGCGGGTTCAACGGGTTAATGCAATATAAACGCTTCCAGCGAGACAATAAAAGATAAGAAAGAATAAGTTTGGGTTAAGAGGTTTGTTGACGGTATTATCCTTTGACCGCTTTCACGAGTGCCAAGAGGTTCTCGTTCTTTATCAGCGCAGATAAACCGCAGCCGGGTGCGACAACGTCGAATCCTGCTTCCCTTACGGCTACACCGTGTTTGAAACAGTCCTCGGGGGTTCCCTGCAGTAACGGGTTAACGACACCGACGTTCCCTATGAGCGCGGCCCTCTTCTTGACGATCTTGACAGCTTCCTTCGGGTCCACTTTCTCTTCGATCGAGAGACCGGTGACCTTCGTTGCGATCATGTTGTCGAGGATCTGCGTTGTGTTACCGCAGATGTGCAGGATCGACGACGCGTTCTTGACGGATGCGAGGCTCTCTTTCAGCCATACACCTGCGTATTCGTCGAACATGTCCGGTGACAGCAGGTCTGTGGATGCCGACGGTTCGGACATCTGGATGATGTCTGCGCCTGCGTCAGCTAACGCCTGTGTGTATCCCTTGCATATCGGGTTGACCGCTTTGATCCATTTCGTGACCTCTTCCGGTGCCATCATGATACCGAATACGAGGTTCTCAGTGCTTACCAGGTGACCTGCGAGTGTGAACGGGCCGGTGTTACCTGCTATGACCGCGTATTCTTTGCCTTTCTGTTCTTTCAGAAGCTTTATACCTTCCAGAACTGCCGCGGGCCTTCCGCTGCCGAGGAATTCCTCGATCGACATCAGGTCGGGTTCATCGTACGCGCCTTCCATCGGGTCGAAGTGGTACGGGTGCTTTTTGAGCATGGGTGTTCTGTCCTGCTTTCCCGGGTCAACGGTGCAGTTCAGTCTCTCCGCTTCCGCGGTAAGGCAGAACGGCGCCCTGACAGCCTCGAAACCGAGGATGTCTGCCTGTCCAGCTCCGAGCTTTGCCATTGCTTTCGGGTTCGAGTGCGCCTCGGGCCAGAAGACGCCGAGCGCCTCCATCTGACCGATCGTCGCGCTCTGTGTGAACACGGCCACCGGGGGCCTGTCGAGTTTCTCTTTTCTTAATGCTGCGAGTACTCTTTCTCTTGGAGTCATTGACATAATAATATCTCCTTGGACACGTCTAATGAAATCAACTTATTTAACATCAACGCACTATCTTTTTTCCAATAACGCTTGTGCTATGTGAGTTAACGATTGTACGGTCTTAAGACCGTACTTTTAATCGCCGTTATCATTGTGTTTTCGGATCTCCGGTCACTCTTACGGTGACCTCCGCGAAGTTGATGCTCCTGGCGATCGCTTCCTCTTCCCAATTGCCGTATGCCCCTTCCGTGGAGAAGTTGATGTGCTGTCTGCTTACCGCCTTGATATTGACGGCCCCGGAGCGTTTCACTTTCTCCGTGAGATACGACGTCAGACTGCGGGCGGCGGCTTGCATAGCTGTTTCGAAACGATCGTAATACAACATTCCGATGAACGGAACCGATGCCGAGAAACGATAATCCAGCGTGGGTGCGACCGTTGCGGTCAGTGATTCTGATATCTTGCTTGTGACCGCACCGACTGCGTTACAAACATCGAAATGTTCCGGGAATATGACGGAAGTGCCGAATCTTTCTCCGATGTCGGACATCAATGCCTCGGCCGGTGCGCCCACTCCCACTATCGGATATTTCAGTTTCGGCAGAAGGTCCAGTTGTTTTTCCCTTTTCAGAGAGGTCATCTTTCTCATTAATTTCAAAGAACCGTCGGACTGCCAATCGCCCATCTCGTCGTCGAGCATCTTCGTCATCAATGCCTCTGAAATTTTCATTTTAATTTCTTCGAACATCGTCATTGCGGCTTGACGAACGGTCATTCCCAATTTTTCGGATATTGCGTGAACACCCGCTTCGGCGCCCTTCGGGTCGCCGAACTCGAATTTCTTCAGATACACCATTATATCTGTCGGCGTGATCGTCGACGCTTCGATGTATCCTTTCTTCGTCAATGATATCAATTCGTCGGAGATCATCCATAATCCGTTCGTCGAATCGCGTATAGTGAGCGACGTCATCGGACCTTTTCCTTTCATTCCGTTGTATACTCTCAATTCTTTTTCATCCATTTGAGATGTGTCCGCATTATCGTCAGCTATGTAGTAATCGATAAGATCGTTGTACATGATCTTGTCAACGATCTCCGGATAACGGACGGCGAGAGCTGATAACGGTGTAACGCGTTCCGGACCTATCGTGAATTTCGATTCCTTTAATGTTATCCTTGAATCGCCGCCTAATGCGACCGTATACATATCGACGGCTTTCACACGAGTTCTCCATTTCCCGACGTTCGCTCCCTCTTCCTGTATCATCGGGAATCCTTCGTCCATGACGGCGATGTCGGTCGATGTACCGCCGACATCTATTATCGCGCAATTCCCTATTCCAGAGAGTGTGGCGCCGCCTACTGAACTTGCTGCCGGTCCCGAAAGAATTGTTTCAACCGGATACATCTTCGCCTGATCGAGGTCCATCACGGAACCGTCGCCCTTGTATGCCATGATCGGTGCTTTTATTCCTTTGGAACTGAACGTTTCCCTTACGTCGTCGAAGAATTTGCTTACTACGGGTATCAACTTCGCGTTAAGCACAGTGGTCTCCGTTCTGATATCGATACCTAATGTTCCGGATAATTCATGTCCGGCAACTGTTGGTAGACTTGTCATCTCTGATGCGATCTTTTTTACACGGTCTTCCTGAGATGTGTTCATCGTTGAGAATAATCCGGATATTGCTATCGCGTCGACGCCTTTGCTGACTTTCTTCACTGCTTTCTTTACTTCGGCCTCGTCCAACTGTTCTACGGAACGGCCTCTGCAATCAAAACCGCCTTTGACGAATACCTGATGCTTCTCGCCGAAATGTACGGGACCCATCGGGTCCCATCCTATCAGGATAAGACCGACGTTCCCTCCCATTCCCTCTAATATTGAATTTGTTGCAAGGGTTGTTGATATTCCTACCAGCGAAATATCTTCCGGTCGTATCTCACACGCATCGAATACCGCATCAACGGATGCATGCAATCCTATGGAAAGATCCTTGTGCGTTGTGGGCGATTTACGTTTTGCTATTACGGTATTATCGTCAAGATCTATTATCACGGCGTCGGTGAACGTTCCTCCCGTGTCCACGCCTAAACCGTACCTCGCCACCGATATCTCATCGCCCAATGTCTCTTCCGGTCTTTCCGGTTCCACGAGTCCTATACCCTGAACGAGTTTTCCCAGATAACCGCTGATCTTCTCTCTTTTCTTTAATTCAGAATTGTATCGGGTCGTTTGATAGTATACGTAATAAGAATTTCCGGAACGTTTCACGTCGAAGCATTTTCTTCCTTTTGCCTTCTCTTCCGCGATCCATTCTATGACCCAAGCATCGAATTCAGACCTTTGCACCATGTTATGTGAATTACCGTATAACTATTTAAACAGCATACCGTATAATTTTCAGCCTTACGGCGTCAGATAAAAAAAACATAAAAATGGATAAATGTAAAGGGTTTTTCATTCCTTGTGTGAACTTTACGATCACAGGAATTTCTGTGCGACCTTGGATGCTTCAACAGCGTCGTAGGACCATGCGTCCGCACCGATCTGGGTGGCGAACTCCTGAGATGTCGCGCCGCCTCCGATCATGAGGAATGTCTTACCGGCCATGCCCTCTTCCTTGAGGACCTTGACGGTCTCTTTCATTCCCTCGAGTGTCGGGGTCATGAGTGTCGACTCTGCAATGATCTGTGCCTTGTTCTTCTTTGCTTCCTCTATGAAGTTCTTGATCGGCACATCTTTGCCCATGTCTATGACATTCAGGCCGAGACCCGTGAGCATTGCTTTGACGATGTTCTTTCCAATGTCGTGCACGTCTCCTTCGACAACACCGATAACGACCGTTCCCTTGGAACCGCCCTTGCCTTTCAGGAGGGGCAGTACGAGGTTCAATCCCTGGTACAAGGTGTTGGCGGACAGGAGAACCTGGGGCAGGAAGTACTGCTTTGCCGCGTATTTGTCACCGACGACGGCCATTGCCTTGGAGAGTCCCTCGAAGATTATGGTCTTCGCTTCGATGCCTGCGTCCAAACACTTCTGCGTGGCGTCCTTCGCCTCTTTGATCTTACCGCTGATGACTATATTGATAAGTGCGTCCATTTCTGCGCTCATTTTGTATTCCTCCATCTGCATATTAATTTGAGATGTTGAGACTTCGTATTCGAAGATGCGTAAATAAATGCTTTTATGGATGGATGTTATATCCAGTTGAATATTCCAAAGGGTACTATTAACGCCTATAAATAACTATCCTTAACCATTGTAACGGTTATCTTCAGAATCAATCGCCGATGTGTGTCACGCAGCAGATATGAAAAATACGCGAATGATATAGAATAGAAACCAATATATACTGCTTCCCGGAGAGACCTTTATTCGGTATGTCTGAGATCGCCTAAGGACCCGAGCCTCATCATCCCTATTTCGGATATGCCGTACACAAATGCGTTATTCATGTTCCCTTTTTTGCAGGCGCCTGACATGAATTCCTCTCCTGCGAGATCGGTACCCGACGAGAAAGGACTGAACGGCGGTATGACGATTATCCCGTCATCAGCGGAATGCAGGAAACATTGTAATTTTACGTTACCGCTCATGCCGTCCGATATTCGAACGGACGGGTGTTCGTGCGCTATTATCACCGGTCTGACACCGGAATCGATGTGCCCGTGCTCCAATCTGAATCCTGAGATATCCGTATGTTCAAGGACATCCATACCTATGTCGGACAATATATTCTCTAAAAAATTGTCGTGATTGCCTTTAATTACAGTAACGTCCGCGACAGCGGTGAGCATTTTCATTATCTTCGTTACTTCCATGCGGCATTCGTACGGTGCTTTGGCGAAATCGTGTTTGATATCTCCCAAGAGAACCACTCTTTTCGGTTCGTATCTGTATATTATACGATTCAATGAATCTTTGATCGATTGCGTGTTCACCCTCGGTAAGTATATCCCTTCACCTTCGAGCGCCCTTTCATACCCCAGATGAAGATCTCCGATAACTACCGTCGGACCTTCGTTCATCACAAGACATCTGTCATTGGATACTCTTACGCCGGGTATGATCTCAATTGAATCCACAGCACCCGTAGCATATATGCCGATATAATCATCACGATGCTTCGCGTGCATATTGCTGCGATATACTGGCTATTGTCGTTTCCGTTGATATCGGCCGTTCACGGCGATCGTGAGGATAACGCCTTACATCCGCGGCTGTAAGGACGGCAATTGTTTTTTTACATAACGGCATACGGGGGGCACATAGTGAGATGCACATGGCCGGCGACAGAGAACACGAAGCGTTGGAACAGGATGCCGCAAAAGCGGCATATGCGATAGCTTCGGCAACCGATGTTCTCGTGGTTGCGCACATTGATGCGGACGGGATATGCGCCGGCGCGATAGCAGCGAGGACGCTTGAACGTCTCAATAAGAAATTTGAAGTTTCCTTTGTAAAGAAATTGGATGACGATTCCATTGACGCCGTGAACAAAAGTTCCGCTTCCCTTGTTTGGTTAGCGGACCTCGGGAGCGGTTCTCTTTCTTCGATCACAAGAGAGAATGTTGTTGTATCGGATCATCACGTACCCGATCCGAGATGGAAGAAGGGACAGACATCCCTGTTCGATTTTTCCGGTCTGATACACGTGAACCCTCACAGTCACGGCATGAACGGTGCGGATGAGATAAGCGGCGCCGGATGTGCGTATATTGTGTCAAAAGCTGTTGATCCGAAGAACATCGATCTTGCGCACCTCGCCGTGATCGGGGCCACCGGCGATATGCAGGACAGAACCGGATCCGGACTTACGGGATACAATAAGAAAATAGTTGCCGATGCGGTTCAGAATGAGGACGTGGAAGTTATCACGGACCTTCGGCTTTTCGGACGCGAAACAAGACCGTTGACGCAATTCATCCAATACTGTAACGATCCCGTCATACCGGGACTTACGTCAGAAGGTCACGAATGCTCCCGATTCTTCAGCGAATTGGGTATCGAACTTAAGCGGAACGGATCGTGGAGGACGTGGAACGACCTCGACGATAATGAAAAAGATGATGTGAAAATATCGTTGATACAGATACTCGAACGCTCCGGTCCTCACGCGGGAAGACTTATCGGCGATGTTTACGTGTTACCGAAATTCAAAAAGGGAACGGAACTGAGAGATGCGAAAGAATTTGCAACGCTGCTGAACTCATGCGGCCGTTATGATGACGCGCCCGTCGGCCTGAGGATATGTTTAGGTGATAAGGATGCACCCGGCGATGCGGCGAGGAACAGAGCGGAACATAAGAAACAATTGTCCTCGGCAATGAATTACATTCGGCAGAACAATATCATACGTGTGAAACGGTATGTTCAGTATTTCCATGCGCAGAGCGAGATACGTGATACGATCGTCGGAATTGCGGCGAACATGATGCTCGGTTCCGAAGGAGTTCGCAACGACATTCCCATCATTGCATTTGCGAACGCGGATGACGGCGTGAAAGTTTCCGCAAGAGCTGATAAGAATTTGATAATAAAGGGTTTAGACCTGGCAGTGGCCGTTAAAACAGCGGCGGAACAGGTGGGCGGTTTCGGCGGCGGCCATAATATTGCGGCAGGTGCGACCATACCCAAAGGCAGGGAATACGATTTCCTTCACGTGATCGAAGGAATAATAGAGGCGCAGCTCAGTTGATGCTGAACGCAGGCACAGCTTATTTCAACAGCTTGTACAGCACCGCTTTCTGCACGTGCAAACGATTCTCGGCCTGATCGAACACGACGCTCTGCGGCCCGTCTATCACTTCTTCCGTTATCTCCTCGCCGCGGTGTGCCGGCAGGCAATGCATCACTATGCAATCCTTCTTCGCAACAGCCAACAGCTCAGCGTTCACCTGATACTTCCGGAATATCCGCAATGCATCGTCGCGATTGATACTGGAATCGCCCATTGACACCCACGTGTCCGTATAAAGAACGTCAGCATCCTTGCATGCTTCCGCCGGTTCTACGTTCGCCGATATCCGGCAACCGTTCTCGTCGGCTATGCGCGACGCCTTCAGCATGATCTCCGCGTTCGGCATCCGAACGGCGGGACATGCAACGACCATATCCATTCCGAGTATCGCGCACGCATACATCAACGAGTTGCAAACATTGTTGCCGTCACCGAGATAGACGAATTTCTTCCCGCGGAATCCTCCTTTCATCTCCTTGATGGTCATCATATCGGCTAACGCCTGACAAGGATGTTCTAAATTGTCGAGACCGCTTATCACGGGGACCGTTGCATGTAATCCGAGCTCATCGGTTATCTTGTAGTCGTATGCACGGTACATTATCCCGTGAACGAAACGGCTGAGCACCTTTGCAGTATCTTCAACGGTCTCACCGCGGCCTAACTGCATCTCGGATGATGCTATGTACAAAGGATTCCCGCCCAATTCGCTTATTGCGACACCGAATGATATTCGCGTACGCGTCGAAGGTTTTTCGAAGATCATCGCTAACGTCTTCCCTTCCAACGGTAACGGAGAACCATGGTTGCCGCGCTCCTTCTTCAGCTTTATCGCTAATTCGATCAGCTCCGGCATATCGTCCTTCATGTCTAGTACGGAAATGAGATCCCTTTTCGTCATGCTTACTCTGACGTGTATAGATTAAATAATCGTTTCTGTCAAAATAAACAAAAAAATGACAAAAATGTTCAATAATCGGCATTTTTGACGGAAAATGTGTTCTCTTTATCACATCGTTTTTCAATTCCGTGTGCGTTCTGAGCACACCCGATAACGGGAAAACTTTATGTACAACGATACGATGAATCGGGCACACATGGCCGGGATGGGGTAGCTTGGTTATCCTAGGGGACTGTGGATCCCTTGACTCGGGTTCAAATCTCGGTCCCGGCCCCACCTGTGTTCGGTTTTAATATCAATG
>Ga0123353_10011217_pt1 | contig 12606 bp, 9 predicted proteins | sample TergutLab28metaG_3_FD_92763 | JGI IMG/M metagenome (GOLD analysis project Ga0123353, IMG submission 92763) | Labiotermes labralis P3 segment gut microbial communities from Petit-Saut dam, French Guiana - Lab288 P3 | ecosystem: Host-associated > Arthropoda: Insects > Digestive system > Gut ... | reverse complement strand
TATATATATATATATATATATATATATATATATACGGTACAGTGCAGATCAGTGGCAGTGTGTATATATGGTACAGTGCAGATCAGTGACCGTGTGTATATATGGTACAGGGCAGATCAATTGCAATGTGTATATATACAGTACAGAGCAGATCATTTGCAGTGTGTAAATACAGTATAGTGCAGATCAGTGGCAAGTGTGTGTATATACAGTACAGTGCAGATCAATGGTGGTCTGTATATATACAGTACAGTGCAGATCAGTGGCGGTGTGTATATACAGTACAGTGCAGATCAGTGGCAGTGTATATATACAGTACAGTGCAGATCAATGGCAGTGTGTATATACAGTATAGTGCAGATCAGTGGTGGTCTGTATATGTACAGTACAGTGCAGATCAGTTGCATTGTGTAAAACCATGTACGGTGCAGACCAACCGCGGTGTATATACAATGCAATGCAGATCAATTCCAATGTGTGCAGACAATACAGTGCAGACCAACAGCAGGGTGTGTATATAAAGTACAGTGCAGACCAACAGCAATGTGTGTATACAGTACGGGGCTGACCAACAGCAGTGTGTGTAAGCAATACAGTGCAGACCAACAGCAGTGTATGTATACAGTACAGTGCTGACCAACAGCTGCGTGTATATACAGTACAGTGCTGACCAACAGCAGTGTATATACAATGCAATGCAGACCAATTCCAGTGTATATGAAATACATTGCAGACCAACAGCAGTGTGTGTATATACAGTACAGTGCTGATTAACAGCTGTGTGTATATACAGTACAGTGCAGACCTACAGCAGTGTATATACAATGCAATGCAGATCAATGCTAGTGTGTATATAAAATACATTGCAAACCAACAGCAGTGTGTGCATATACAATACAGTGCAGACCAACAGCAGTGTGTATATACAATACACTGCAGACCAACAGCAATGTGTATATACAGTGCAGTGCAGACCAACAGCAGTGTGTGTATATACAGTACAGTGCAGATCAACAGCAGTGTATATACAATGCAATGCAGATCAATTCCGGTGTGTGTATAAAATACAGTGCAGACCAACAGCAGTGTGTGCATATACAGTACAGTGCTGAATAACAGCAGTGTGCATATACAGTACAGTGCAGTGCAGACCAACAGCAATGTGTATATACAGTACAGTGCTGACTAACAGCAGTGTGTATATACAGTACAGTGCAGTGCAGACCAGCGGCAGTGTGTATATACAATACAGTGCAGACCAACAGCAGGGTGTGTATATACAGTACAGTGCTGAATAACAGCAGTGTTTATATAGAGTACAGTGCAGTGCAGACCAACAGCAGTGTGTATATACGATACAGTGCAGACCAACAGCAGTGTGTGTGTATATACAGTACAGTGCTGAATAACAGCAGTGTGTTTATATACAGTACAGTGCTGACTAACAGCAGTGTGTATATACAGTACAGTACAGACCAACAACAGTGTATACACAATAAAATGCTGATCAATTCCAGTGTGTGTATAAAATACATTGCAGACCAACAGGTGTGTGTGTATATACAATACAGTGCAGACCAAAAGCAGTGTCTATACATTACAGTGCAGACTAACAGCAGTGTGTGTATATAAAATAACATGCAGACCTACAGCAGTGTGTGTATATACAGTACAGTGCAGACTAACAGCAGTGTGTGTATATATACAATACAGTGCAGAACAACAGCAGTGTGTGTGTATATACAGTACAGTGCAGACCAACAGCTGTGTGTGTAAATACAGTACAGTGCAGACCCACAGCAGTGTGTATATACAGGACAGTGCAGACCAACAGCTGTGTGTATATACAGGACAGTGCAGACCAACAGCAGTGTGTATATACAATACAGTGCAGACTAACAGCAGTGTGTGTGTGTGTGTGTGTGTGTGTATATATATACAGTACAGTGCAGACCAACAGTAGTGTGTGTATATACAATACAGTGCAGACCAATGGCAGTGCGTGTATGTACAGTACAGTGCAGACTAACAGCAGTGTGTGTGTATATACAGTACAGTGCAGACGAACAGCAGTGTGTGTATATACAGTACAGTGCAGACCAACAGTAGTGTGTGTATACACAATACAGTGCAGACCAAAGGCAGTGCGTGTATGTACAGTACAGCGCAGGCCAGCAGCAGTTTGTGTATATACATACAGTGCTGACCAAACAGCATTCTGTGTGTATATACAGTACAGTGCTGACCAACAGCAGTGTGTGTGTATATACAGTACACTGCAGGCAAAGGTCAGTGTGTATATATACAGTACAGTGCAGACCAACAGCAGTGTGTGTATATACAGTACAGTGCAGACCAACAGTAGTGTGTGTATATACAATACAGTGCAGACCAATGGCAGTGCGTGTATGTACAGTACAGTGCAGACGAACAGCAGTGTGTGTATATACAATACAGTGCAGACCAACAACAGTGTGTATATACAGTACATTGTAGACGAACAGCATTGTGTGTATATACAGTACAGTGCAGACGAACAGCAGTGTGTGTATATACAGTAGAGTGCAGACGAACAGCAGTGTGTGTATATACAGTACAGTGTAGACCAATGGCAGTGCGTGTATGTACAGTACAGTGCAGACCAACAGTAGTGTGTGTATATACAATACAGTGCATACCAATGGCAGTGCGTGTATGTACAGTACAGCGCAGGCCAGCAGCAGTTTGTGTATATACAGTACAGTGCTGACCAAACAGCATTCTGTGTGTATATACAGTACAGTGCTGACCAACAGCAGTGTGTGTGTATATACAGTACACTGCAGGCAAAGGTCAGTGTGTATATACAGTACAGTGCTGACCAAACAGCATTCTGTGTGTATATACAGTACAGTGTTTACCAACAGCAGTGTGTGTGTATATACAGTACACTGCAGGCAAAGGTCAGTGTGTATGTATACAGTACAGTGCAGACCAACAGCAGTGTGTGTATATACAATACAGTGCAGACCAATGGCAGTGCGTGTATGTACAGTACAGTGCAGACTAACAGCAGTGTGTGTGTATATACAGTACAGTGCACACGAACAGCAGTGTGTGTATATACAATACAGTGCAGACCAACAACAGTGTGTATATACAGTACATTGTAGACCAACAGCTTTGTGTGTATATACAATACAGTGCAGGCCAGCAGCAGTTTGTGTATATACAGTACAGTGCTGACCAAACAGCATTCTGTGTGTATGTACAGTACAGTGCTGACCAACAGCAGTGTGTGTGTATATACAGTACACTGCAGGCAAAGGTCAGTGTGTTTATACAGTACAGTGCTGACCAAACAGCATTCTGTGTTTATATACAGTACAGTGCTGACCAACAGCATTGTGTGTGTATATACAGTACACAGCAGGCAAAGGTCAGTGTGTATATATACAGTACAGTGCAGACCAACAGCAGTGTGTGTATATACAGTACAGTGCAGACCAACAGCTGTGTGTGTATACAGTACAGTGCAGACCAACAGCAGTGTGTATATACAGTACAATGCAGACAAAGGTCAGTTTTTGTATATACATACAGTGCTGACCAGCAGCAGTGTATGTATATACAGTACAGTGCAGACCAACAGCAGTTTTATTGTATATACAGTACAGTGCAGACCAACTGCTGTGTGTACATACAGTACAGTGCAGACCAACAGCAGTGTGTATATGCAGTACAGTGCAGACCAACAGCAGTGTGTGTGTACGTACATTACAATGCGGACCAACAGCTGTGTGTATATACAGTACAGTGCAGACCCACAGCAGTGTGTATATACAGTACAGTGCTGACCAACAACTGTGTGTATATACATTACAGTGCAGACCAATGGCATTGTGTATATATACAGTACAGCGCAGGCCAGCAGCAGTGTGTGTATACGGTACAGTGGAGACCAATGATAGTGTGTTTGTATATTGCTCAGAGTGTATTTAGACTGCAAATTGAGTAGATGTGGAATATTTTGTATCTATAAGGTGGGGCTGTTGAATGCCACAGTAGTAAGCTGTAATGACTTGCAACCTGTATCTAATGCAATACATGTGATTTTTCTAGGGTTCAGGAGATTTCTTCAGTTTTCAACCCTAATGTTGTGAGAACCCACATCTCTGTCAGATCCATATTCATATTACCTTTCCATTTATGCCAACTACCAAGCTGCTGAACTGTCTCTGGCCACACAACATTTCAGTGTTCCTGGCAGTATTTGAGCAGTGCAAATTCTGAAGCTCTGTATGTAGCTGTCTTCATTGGGTGGCTTGTCTCACTTGCTACGTGTTCTTCCGTAAACAGTGATATAATTCATTTTGATTCTGTAAGGTGTTTTCTTAAACGGAATATTCATGTGATGTTTCAGGTTTTCATAGCAGTAAATATTCATGTAATTGTCTTTATAATGAAGTTGGAAGCAGTGGGTTGTGTTAAAACACTGGTTCACACCTAGCATTATATTTAACCCATAAGACTACATTGTGAATTTTGCTTTCAGTGGGATTTGTTAAATTGTTAGCAGGTAATTTTGTAGTCTGTGCAACAGAAATGAAGTGCTTAATTTGGGCCCCAAACTGCTATCAGAATTCCATTCATTCATTTCTCTGTATTTGCCTTCCATTTACTGCAGTTTTTAGCCAGATATCTGTTAACCAAAGATGCCAATATTTGTGCCTAATTTTAATGGCACATGTAGATGAAAGTTTATTCTCTGGGATATGACTATGTTGTTTGGCAGTGCATTCACTGAAAACAGTAATAAATGTGATGTTGTCCAAGTGGGAAAGGCAGACAACTTCCATTCTCAGGAGACGAAGTATAATAGATTGAGTATGAATATTGGCATAATTTTTTGCCACTGAATATCGTATATACTGTAATACAGCTGATTTAGGCTGAAGCCACGTCTTCTTCATTCCCTCACTTTGACCCACAAAGGCTGGTCTGTGTTTGGGTGTATCACCTCTGTTATTCAGGAGGGAGGATCACAGTGGTGTCAAAAGTGTCCATGGCACAAGCATGGGCCAGTTGAAAGGTGCCGAGCAGCTGGGTTATGGCAGGCATCCAGTCCTAGTCAGGGTACCCTGTTGGTATTGAAAGCTCTAATAGTCCCTGTCAGCACTGCAGAAAAGTTTGGTTATTGTGAGATATTAACCTTTAGACGCCTAACGTCAACTATAGTTGACGTACCGCACTGCTAACCTCCAAAGTTGCATTTTATATATTTATTCAACAAATATAGGTACCGAATGTTTTAATGATGGTGTATACTCTCCATGTTTTTCTCTTCAAAATGCAGTTTGTTTCATAATTCTAACTTGTTTGGTTCCTGTATTATTCACATTTTAATACAGGATGTGCTAAAATTAAAAAAAATAATTCTGCTGCCAAAAGGTTAACGGGCTGAGCTGAGCATGCAAGGACGTGCCTTTTGCATGCACCAAAACTGTACTGCTTAGCTTGTGCTGAGAGCAGGGTAGGTTGCCAGAGGGACAGAGTTTTATTTTCCGACATGTCTGCGTTTAGCTCAGCAAATAATGGGTTAGAGTTCATACCATGGGGAGAATCTTAACTTTCAGTAGGCCTCGAATTCTGTGCACACTAAATTGTTTGTCATTTGGGGATAAAGGGCTTGGAAAGCTGCTTATGCTAATTCGCACTTTGTATATGTTATATCATTTAAGGCAGAACTAAAGTGTCATGCAAAGAATCAAATATCTGCTTTACTTGCCCTTCTAGCTTTGCCATTCAGCACAAGTAACATCTTGCAATGTAACTATGCAGTTTAAATCAGTATTTGTGTGAATCCAACAAGCAAAAAGGAAAAATTAATTCATACCAGTATTCAGGTGACTGAACTAGCATATAAAATCTCTGGGAAGTACTAGATGTGCCTGTTGTCCGTTCAGCTGTAAGTGCAGATGGAAGTTGAATTCTGTGCACTTTCCTGTGGAACCTAGTCGTCTCGGAAAATTGGTGAACATCAGTTTGTGTTTATCTTCTGCTTAGGCACAAATAATGGTGTTTGGTGTCTGTTTCGTAGATGTGTTGTGCAAGTAATGCTAATGAATGGAAGGTAGAGGGAAGCCACATACAAATACAGGGAAATTTTGAGTGATGACAACGATGATGATTGTATCTGTACACTTCACTGCACTTGTCACTGATTTTTGTTGTGCTGAGCGCAGAGTGTTCATAGATGTGGCATCTGGAATTTTGATTTTTGGGGCTGTGAATGCAGTGTAAAGGGGTTGTGTGGTGTGGTTCCTAGTCTTGTTCCTGTGCATTTTGGTTTTGGGAATGGCTGCATATGTCACAGTGTTTTCTGCATGATTTTGTGTGGAAGTGTGGCAAGGTCTCTAACATTCTGCCAAATTATCATTGCATCTTCCAGGGAAGAACTTTATAGAGGGTTGGTGTGCTGAAGCTTCTGCTTGAGGGTTGGTCCTGTGTGTGGTCATTTGGTTGAAATGTGTGTGTCATGTTCCTTGTAATAAGGTTGGGTGTTGTGTTTCAGACAAGAAACTTCCAGGGAAGTCAAAAGATGAGCAGATGGCTGAAAAGAAGCAAGAGCTGGAGAAGAGGCTCCAGGATGTCACTGGACAGCTTGGATCAGCAAAGAAGCCTCCCAAGAAAGGTAAGCATTTGAAATCCTATGTGTGCAGTTTACCACATGCTAGATATGACGGGTGTCTGCAAGGGGTGGTAAAATATGTCTGTCGCCTTCTTTAAATGTTTTGAGTGATAACACAATAAAGGATTTTTTTTCCTGGTTGACCAGTAAATATCTGGCCGATGCCCTGCCAGTGCTGTATCAAATGAATGTGTTGGGAGGCTGAAAAGTTGGTTAAGGGAGCTGGACAAAGCTTCACAGTGATAATGACCTGTATAAAGTGGAATAGAAACGCGCCATTGGTACAGCAAATACTGAAAATGTTGCCCTCCTGACTGAATGCTTTAAGTATACCTGTGGAACATTTTGTTAACTGTCTGGAGTTTCTATTGAAATATCACAGTGGATGTTGTTAGCTGTTCCAGAGTGTGGGGATGTATGCTAAACATGGTGTTAGGTAAGGGGAATGTGGGGGCCACAGACCACAGAGGGATTTCATGAATAAGTCGTGTATTTTCTGCACTCAGTACTGTTGGTGCTGGGAATTCACCTCTCCATGTAAGGAAAATAGGCCTGATCAGGGAGAACACTAGCTGTGGATCAACTTCCCCAATGGGTACTGACTGAAGAAACCAGTTACAAAATGTATTCTGGCAACCATATGACAATTTTTTAGAAGTGTGAACTGACTGTGCCTTACATGCTCATCAAAGTTGTAACAGTTTTTGTGGCCCTTTGTGAATGTGTTTTGAAACACTTGTTTCCTGAGCTAGTCATTCAAGAGATTTTCTTGATGCAGTTCCAAGCTTTGCTACCAGTATCATCCAATTTCCTGGCTGTCAGCACAGTTTGTTACCTGTCTGGCTCTTTGTCAGTGATGCTGCTGTTGTCAGCTTATCAGCCAACTTGTATATACTTTGTATAGTTGGAAGTGCCTATGAAATTTTTTGGGGAATTTTCCATCAGACTTGTAGTTGCATTGAACATGTACACTGTTCAGCACTGTATGACTCCACCCATGCTGTCACACCACCAAATGGTCGTCTTGCGAACTGCATGAAATAGAACGAAAGTGATATGTGTGGTGCAAGAATCTCATTTGCTGACAGCTAGCTGTACGCTAGCATGTTTCAAACACCTTGAGAAGTTTTTGATAGCAGGATAATTGGCTGGATTCTGTGCCACCACATTCCCCTGATTTAATACATCATGAATTTAATTGATGGCGAACTTTAAAAGGTAAAGTGTATAAAACAAATTCTCACACTCGAAGAACCAAGAAACCAGACCTGCCATGAAATTTCAACAATTACTGTAGGAAAACCAGTGGGTTTTATTTTACTTTGTAAAGATTATTATTATTATTATTATTATTATTATTATTATTGTGAATCTTTGTGTTGCTTCCTTGGCAGACTGTTAGGCTGTGAGAATGTGGTGAACAACCGTTAGCTGAGCATTGGCCTGGCTCTTGTCGTGGCAACCAGGAAATGTTTCACCCTTTGTTCATTGCTGGAGATTTAGCTAAAATGTGCAGACCCTGACTTAATGGCAAACTTGAATAATAGTGTGTGCTGCCTGCCATCATGTGAAACATTTCCAAGTGAAGTATTGGTGCATGTTGGCAGATAACATAATGTAGCTGTACCCTCCAGTTGTTTTCTGTGGGCAGTAATGTGTAAATTCTGCAGTAACATGTAAATTCGGTTTGTTAGCATGGAGGCTCGCCCTTTTGTATGTCATCTGATCATCAGTTTTGTTTATTGCAGAGGAGAGCAAGTCTGTGGATGTAGGTGGCACCTCTCGCCTCTCAGCTTCAAGTTCCAGCAGTTCGGACACTGACTCCAGCAGTTCCAGCCTCTCTAGCAGTTCTTCTGACTCGAGTGACTCAGAAGCAGGTTAGACATTTCCCACAACGCTTTGTTCTGTGTGTTGAGTTGCCAAGTTGGATTCACTGCCCTGAGAGTGCCTGTTGCATTTTTCATGTGTATTATGTCACAAATAGTGAAATTGGCCTGTTCTCATACAGTGGCCCATACTTGCATTGCATTTGCCATATGGCAGGGTGAGTTTTTTACAGTATTATTACCAAATCAGAAAGTGTTACATAACTTCTGGGGGGTGTGAAAATAAAGCTGTAATTTTCTGTGAGATGTCATGCATTGAATATCAGGACTATCAGTCCTGGGGCACATTTAATTGCCATCAAGTTGGCACAAACACATGGTACAAAGATCAGATCATAGTATTATACTTTTATGATTAATATAGCCAAGAGTGCAGAATGTGTTGTTTGGGGTCAGTCAGCCAGCTGTCGTGTTATCAAACTGGCTGAAAAATGCTGGTGGACGCTACAGGAAGACGAGCTTATTCTTCACAAGAAAACCTTGGCAAGGAGCTGGACTCTACATAGCGCAGTATCAACAGTAGTGTATATGTGACATGCAGACAATGTGAATGGTGGCTGGACGACTTGATACTGCACCCGTGTTATAGAGTCAAGCACTCGGACCTCCAGCAGTGCATGAGATTAAAAAACCTTTGTCCTTCCTGCTGTTGTGGTGCAGTGTCAAGTCACGCATCTCTGGATGGGTCCACGCTCGTTACTGTATGATGATGGTATTGGCTTGCTGGCCTCCAAGCACATTGTTTGCACTCCCTGGCTGCTGTGTGTCTTGTTATGTCATGTTTTAATATTGCCAAGGAAGTGAAATGTGTGAAAACTGTTGCAGTGAAAAAGAAGAAGTATGTATCATGAAAGACAGCAGAACATTCTTATGAAATAATGAAGCAAGATCAAACGAACGAGCGAGCGGATGATGAATGGAACAGTGTTGTGTTAGTGGAGAGGCAGGAAGCCCTTTTCTGAGGGCCAGGTTTTATTCCTTGTGGTATAATTGGGAAGGGATGAATTTTCAAGGAACACACAGTTTTACTTTGTGACCACTGACTGTACTTTTAGTATTCAATGTCTGTAGAATATAACAATCCTGGTAGTAAGACATGTGCGTGAGTGTGCAAGGCATCTGTTTGTGAATAACCCCCTAGCAAATAATGGGCATCTGTTGCCCAAACTGTACAAAATGGATGATGCATACTGTGTGTGTGTGTGTGCGCGCACGTGCGCCTGTGTGCAACTGTGTGTGTGTGTGTGTGTTTGCTGAGGTTTTCTGATGCCATAAAAATAGTAATTTCAAATACAAATAAAATTCAAGCAGTTTGGAAGTTTATAGCTCTGGTCACTGATATACACAGTAGTGAGGAAAATTTTCACAAGTTTTGAGGTTAGTTTCTTTCCTGCAAGCTGGAGATGCTGTGTTTTAGTCCTGTTTTTTAATTATTATTATTATCGTTAATGTAAATATCAAAGCAGTTGTGAAAGGGAGAAACATAAAACTCAAGGTTTGGTGTAAATTCCGTGAAACCTGCTTGTACTGTGTTATTCAGACTTACTATATTTTTTATTTTAGTTTTCTTCTGTACTAAAAATGTGTGAGTGTTCCGTATCCTGACGCTGCGCTCGCACATGGCACATGCGTGCGGGCCAGCACTCTTCCTCTGCGCATTTAACGCACTGGTGATGTGATTGGTCAGCTCCCAGAATTTTTTTCATCACATAAATTTGTATATAAATTATAATCTGTAAGCATGTGGCGTCATCCTGTTCTTTTTTGTAGTCGTGTTCCCGTCTGTACTTTTTTTTAATGAAATGAACCGTTGTACACAGTGAAAATAATTATATGAAATAAAAGATTATATAGAACCCATTGTACAAACTAGTTGTTGCTGCAAACCCCCAAGGATCACATTCTGCACTCTGTATGTGTTAGTGATGTAGTCGGCACTGGTGCCTCACGTAAGCTGCTTACATGAGGTATCATGTGTGTGTCTGAGGTAAGTTGACTTAGCATAAGGCCAATGTGGTGTGTTGCACAAACCTTGCCAGACGTTCCAATTTGTTTTAACCCTTTCACTGCTGGTCTCATATGCTGTACATGTAGCATATGTGACAGCGCAAGTTTATTGCATGATTCTGAAGCAGATACTGTTGACAACATTTTGTTGAATGTTGGTCCCAACTTCGTCAGATGATTGATGTCAGCGATTTGAGAATCCGGGTCTTACGGCATTTGATGCTTTGTCCGGTGAGCGGTTCACACTGTTTTGAAGGAACATGGTGTCATATCTCCGAGGGTCAAGGTACTGGAATAATTATTGGACCTCATGAGTGTTGAAGGTGGAAACAGCTGTGACGTTGCCATTGTGGATGTAAATGATTTATGTGCTATTTTAGGTTTGTTCACAAAGTTGTGAAAGGTGATCGTTGGCTTTGTCATGTCTTGCCATCTCCATGGAGCAACTTGGAGCACACGGTTGGATTTTTTTTTTTTTAATTTTTTATTGGGCAGGAGGGGTACTAAAATCGTTAAAAACTTGAAATATGCTTAAAATTGGGCAAGAGCAGCTATTTTACTTAAGATGTGTGTAAGTTTGTGTGCTTTGGTTACTGGCATTGTTATGGCTGCTGTTCATAATGGTGGATACTGATGTGAAGTCGATTATCTGTGGACCCACAAATTATGTAGGGAATACTGTTGTGATGTCACCAGGCACAAAATGTATCTGTAGGTTGAAGGTTTTAGGTTATGTGTAACATAAATTTAATAGAATCAACAGACGTTCTGAGTTCGGTAAGGGATTGTGACAACAGATCCTAATAACAGTAATAATGTGCTGCAATATATGTGGAAGTGTGAACAGTAATAAAATGCATACTGACAGAACAAAATGGTGTGACCATCTGAGAAGGGTGCAGCAACAGATCTAGGCCTGTTTTATTGTAATGGAACAGTGAAGGTGACATACACTAATTTTCAGTAAGATGGCACTAATGATGTACTCATCAGTGCACTGACTCTAAGTTAAAGTGGACACTATTATACCTTGTTATGTGATTTGCATTGCTTGTCATATTGTGATGGAAAAGGGGAATTTGAAAGGGATATGACATGCTAAGTATAGTGTGTTCCAATACAGGGTGTTCTTTAGAGGATTTTTGGACCCGTCTGTTATCCTGTCTTGCAAATGACTCTATTTTGGAAACTGGATTTGTTACTTGCTCCGTGGTGGAAAGGTGTGATGCAAAGGTAATAAGGATTTGTAGTTTCTGATAGGCCTAGTGCAGTATGTGCATTTCCACCTCTTCACATGAAATCAGTCAGTTTCTGAAACATTTTCTTTTCATAATAGCAGAAGATGGACAGTTTACCAATACCTGGCAATACTGGGTGTAATGTCCTGTCATCTGACCTGAAGGTGAAGTCCTTACCAATGCCCTGTAGGCATACAGGGGGATTAGAAGTATAGCTGCTGTGTATATGAACCTCGGTGCTAGATGGAATAGAATGGTCTGCTTACTCCTGAGCAGTTTAACCCCCCAGGCAAGTACACCCTGGTACACATTTAATAGGCTGGGTGGACCTCATAGCTAATGGGAATATTTTTGGAGGAGGGTGAAGTCTGTTGCTTCTATTGAGAATCAAAACCTGGATTGTCGGCAGGCTATAACCTAGTCACTGTTCAGAGTAAGCTGCCACAGCTCCCATACCACGATCTTAAAATCTAGATAGTGCAGCACATAGCACAGTCCCGGCTCGAATACACTAATGTGAACCCTTCAGAATTGGCACTTCTCCATGCCACTGAATGGTGTGTACTGTGTCTTTTCTTATCAGCTGTGTTTTGCATAACTACAACAGTACAGTGATTTACTATGACAACAAATACTCAATATACATGCATTATCTCCTCGACAGTGAAAGTAAATATTCCACTTTGAATAAAGATTGACCAACTAGATGACACTTGCTTTATTATATATTGCTCAACATGTTTCAGACGTTAATACGTCCATCTTCAGGAGCTAGCGAGTACTTGTTGTGTTGTGTAGGCTGACT
>Ga0123353_10011216_pt1 | contig 12607 bp, 9 predicted proteins | sample TergutLab28metaG_3_FD_92763 | JGI IMG/M metagenome (GOLD analysis project Ga0123353, IMG submission 92763) | Labiotermes labralis P3 segment gut microbial communities from Petit-Saut dam, French Guiana - Lab288 P3 | ecosystem: Host-associated > Arthropoda: Insects > Digestive system > Gut ... | reverse complement strand
TGCCTTAAAGCGGCTATCGTAGATTCGGGGAGGTATTAAGTTGGGAGGTGAGGAGATTCTGAAGTCGCGTCATTTGGGATCCTTAATTTACAAATGGGTACAGATAAGTTCAGGAAATGTGTAACGTTGTAACGTTTTACAACAAAGTTTTTTTTGTTGTAAAATGTGAAATAACGACATTTTGGCTCGTGGATGTTTCCTTTAGGTAGGACTGAGAGATTTGGTACAGAAAGAGATCGTTAGGACACAGGCAAGTTACACACTAAATGTTGTTTGTAGACAGTTACAAACTTGACAACAGTACGCATTTTTTATTTGAGGCTATGCCTGATGGAGGCAACGGAGACAGAAATCACGTTTCGACAGGATACATTTTTCACGAAATAAAATAAAATTATAGCAATAACAATAATTATTCAAGTAATATACTTAGTGTCTCTTTTATCGTGTCCCCGAGCACTGCAGTTTTATCGCATAGAAAGCCATCATCCGCCTGGATATTCTGCGACTGTCGTGCTCCAGGAAACGGCAAAGAAACATTATGACTGCTCGATAAAAATAGGCCTCTAGTTAAGCTGTAATTCTTTAAAGACTAAATTAGCCTGAATTATATTTAAATATCCAGTCCGTACCGCGCAGTAAACACACTCCGTCTCGGTTATAAAGCCTAACCAGTTAATGCCTTATAGGGAAATAACCACTGTTTGTCCTGAGAGCCACATAAAACACATACATACATTGTGTGGGCAGAAAGCAGAATTGTTGAACGTTAAACACGGTGGTACATATAGTAACCACTGGGCTGTAAAGGGTTATATCTCGGTTATAAAAGGCAGTCAGTGAATGCTGTACAGGTAATTAATCGCTGTTTGTTCTCAAATCCACACAAAACACATAAATACACTGTGTGGGCAGAACGTAGAATCGTTGAACGTTAAATCCGGTGGTACATATAGTGACCACTGGACTTTAAACTGTTAAAAGAGTTCTGCTCTGACCTGCTTTTTTGTTACATTAATGTTGTCTGAGACAGTAGTGGCGCCACCCCAAAGTGGAAAGTTTGTTCCAAAATTGGGGGCCTAATATGATTGTAATAATATGCTAAGCTGTAGTTTTAACTGTAGACAGTAACCATCGGTGTTGTCCTGAATATGCAGACAGGCGTAATATGTAGCTTGGTTGTCGGGGGAATGGGCAGGCAGAACAAGGCACTGTGAAACTAGACACGTAACGTCTACCTGTGCCTCCCCCATTTCCAGTCTTGATCTTTCAGAATGACTACTTAGGGTACGACCCATTGCCTTGAAGGGGGGGGGGGGAGGTGCGTTCCGTAAAAGACGGAAATGTATTGCCCATCTGCGAGATTATGAGCTTGTTTGGAAGGACTTACCACCCCCATGGACTTCGTTGATAATGACAGCTTTATTACATCTGTACCAACAATCTTCTGTGGTTCTCCACAGTTGCTTTTGTACAAATACGGGGTCCGCGCCATGGCTTAGGCCGATGAGACCCACGTTCGGCCCCAAGCCGGTCCCGGTCGCATTTATGGTGGATAGGTGGCACTTGGACAAGTTTCTCTGCCAGCACTATAGTTTTTCGACCCTCGTTCTCGGTCCCTACCCACATCTCGTTCAGCCACATTAGCAACTAACCAACCAAATAACGTATTTCTTTCTGAGAAAGCAACAGTTCTTCAGCTAGCCAAGAAATTCTCCGTATTTTATGCAACTTCATTACCGTGTTCAGAACCCCCCCCCCCCCCATTTGTCCGAATCCTCAGTCAGATTCATCCAGTCCACAACCTCCCATTCTATTTTCTTAATGCCCATAGTAATATTATTCTCTCATCTCTCTTTATAGGTTTTTCTCGGTTTCCCTGTGTCTTTAAGCAAATGCTGAGATGGTTCCCAAGATTCCAAGTTGCCACTACACGCTTCTCATGTAGCCCTCCCGACTTAAATTTATTAGTAATCAATTTAATATTTCGTATGCATAAAATAACCACTGCCATCGGGTGATAACCTAATTGTAGTTAATAAATATTATTATTATTATTATCATCATCATCATCATGGTCTAGGCCTTCAGTATAGCCTCTTTCTTGCAGATTTCCCGACCAAAACCCTGTAGGCATTTCTCTTCGAACCGCCAAGTGCCACACGCCCAACTTCTTTATCTACCTCGATTTGATCACCGAATAATATTCTGCGACGGGTAAAAGCCATGACCTTCCTCAGCACACAACTTTCTACATCCCGCAATTGCTACCTCTCGTACCTGAGAGCGTCGTTAAATAAAAATAAAAGTGCGGGCCTCAAACATCTGTCGGCCTCATCACATTTTCTAACGGGTCTCCAGAATATTAGAAAAAATAGACGATTACTTCCATCTTATCTTAATACTGAAGAAGGGATCCTATTTCTTTAGAACTGAGCAGATAATATACACCTGTTCCATTTTTACACGTGCAGTTTGTGTGTGTGTGTGTGTGTGTGTGTGTGTGTGTGTGACGCAACAGAATTCAATTTATTAACCCCTTAAAGACGAAAAATTAAGGTAAATTATATTTAAGAATTCAGTCCGTGCCGCACAATAAAAACACTCCGTCTCGATTATAAAAACCAGTCAGTTAATGTTGTATTGGGAAATAATCGCTGTTTGTTCTGAGATCCATACAAAACACATAAATGCACTGTGTGGGCAGAACGTAGAATTGGTGGATTTTAAACCTGGCGGTACGTATAGTGACCGTTGGGCTTTAAACGATTTATAGCTACGTCTGGTGGATATCGGTGCGTGGCAGAGTATTTTTCATCATATGTATCGGCCCACAATACCAGAATGTTTGTATGTATTTGTGCGTTTTTCTGCTCTTCTAGAGTATAAGAACGCATAAATGCATACAAAAATTTCACTCATAGTGCCCTGACGCAAATCCGTCTACAGCGTTTACGCACGGACTCTCTTCTTCTCTGTACGCCATTAATAAAAGAAACAAGAACCGGTTATTTTACATTAAATTGTGTTTTAATTTCCTGCACGCGTTTTATCTGATACTATTCTCAATAAAAAAAAATGCAGTGAGATATCATACGAACACGTACGTCTTCGCGTAAAGTACGTGCTATTTTTGTCCGTTTGAACCAAATTTGCATTTTTTCGACATACTTTAACAGAAATTCCCAATACAGAATTTCTCCAAAATCCATGCAAGAGAGGCTGAGTTTTCCCATGCGGACAAGATGGATGGAGGGACGGACAGACAAGAAGAAGCTAATAGTCGCTTTTTACAACCTTGCTAACTCATCTAAAGTGGTTCTTAAGTAAACAAGATATGAGGGCATGCACTGATTTTGTCTGGCTCAGGATAGGTTCTGGTGGCAGACCCTTGTACACACCGTAGTATCATTTAACAAATTTACGACCACACTGTAACATACGCCACAAACCGTCAAATGAGCAGGGGAATTGAGTAAGATATCCTGTATGGTATGGTAATGTGATATATTGAATAAGCCATCCAGAAGCTTTGCGAAATCGCCTTACTAGGGCCACGAGGTCACAGTAAGGAATGAAAAAAAAACCGAAGCTGGAAGAGAGCCATTCTAAAGAACATGCAGATTCCGGTCAATGGAACCTTTTAAGCACAGCACACTAAATGAAAGGATAAAACGCATGCAGAATGTGAAAGCGTATGAGATGTAAGGTTTCCGCGATAGTGGTGAATCACATATTGTTAGTCTGGGTTATGATACCGTGTAGTCTGGTAGCTATTTACCAACGATGCGGACAAACATACCTCCAACATCATCCAGGTGCGTGTAATTCTACCAAGAGGACTCTGAGACAGCAGGTGGCTCCAGAAAACTAGTCACCCTGCGACTTACGTCGCGGGTTTCACAAACACGTACGACGTAACTTGGAACGATGGCCGTACTAACCCGAAAGAAGGTGCAGTAGTTCAATCCTAAACAGTGCTACCAACATACCGGCATAAACATATATCTTCTGTTTTGTATTTTGATTCGTCTTAGCAAATAAAGGTAAAAGTAAAAAAGTAAAGCAATTACACGCCCGGACAGACCCTGAGGGCTCCAGGATGTTGAGGCTCCCAGATTTCAAGATAATCGGCACACGAAGGTGGTAAGGTTGTCAGCCCTACGAACCGGCTGCCTTTACCCCACAAGAAGTATTTCTGGTACTCTTTCTGTTAAAGACTGATTCTGCCCCTTGGCCATAGTGCGGCCGGAGGATTATGTAAATGAAAATTCCAGTGACACCATCGGGAATCCCACCCGCGACCTTCCGGCTTGTAGCGCAGTGCCTCAACCAACTGCCCCACCGCGTGCCCTACTGTCTCAGCAAATACGTAGTAGAAAATTTAATGAAACATGTGGAAACCGAATTAATGTTTGTCACAAAGCGATTAGCATTGAAGGGCCTTGCCTTGTCCCAGGCGGTTTTCGCCGGCCTCTCACCAGGAAGGCGTAGGTTCAATCCCAGGCCACTTCATGTCGGATCTTTGATGGATAATAGCAATGAAAAATAATTACATCGATATTAAATGAACACCGATGAATGCACTCATATATTACTAAATCACCACTTTATTAACACTACACATAACTCCAAAATGTTTCAATCCCTAAACAGTCATCTTCAGGGAGTGTAACTGATAAATTCTAGCAGCGTGGGTCAACAAAATGGGTCACTAGTTGATAGAATGTATCAGTTATACTCCCTGAAATGACCCTTTAAAGGTTGAAGCATGTTGGAGTTCGTATAGCTTTGGAAGTGTGTCATCCCCGTTGTGTGTGTGAAAATTGGAAAGGGTATATAGTCAAACACAACTATGTCAATTAAGATGTATTTAATGGCTACCACCACATACAGAAATTACATAACGCAATAAGGCCCGTATGTAGCGATCTCTGCACCACGTGCGCACTCAATGTATATAGTAGGACCCTAAGTTAAGTTCTCTTGAAGACAACCTGAAGATGGCCAGTATAGGCCGAAACATGTAGTTGTCTAGTATAGCTATTAAATACATCTTAATTGACATAGTTGTGTTTGACTGCATACCCTTTCCAATTTACGTATAGTGCAAATAAAGTGGTCATTTAGTAATATAAGTGTGCATTCGTCGGTGTTTCATATTGTGGTATTGGTGCACGGATATGAACAAGATAGAGAATGTAAATGTTCTGTGCTGAAATTCATCGAACATGAGACAGACAGACAGGCAGGTACTATATCCAGCCGGTGACATTTCCGTTCTAACCGGACAGGTCACTGTTCTGTATGTTTAACAGAACTTCCAAGACATTCAGTACTGAACCGGTTAGCTTGCCTTCAGACACGTGACTTTACTACACACACAGAAAATAGCCTTCGTGACAGGAACGCTCAACCCGCAGCGTTTTGTTGCCATCGGAAAAATCTTAAATGAGAAAAGTCTTTTAACCCTTTCCTTGGGCAAAGCTGAGATATAACATCGACGTAGTTTCGGAAAAATTACAGGCTGTTTGCTGGTGGAGACATGCGTTACATTACTAAACTCATTTTATAAAAATGTGCTAGAAATAGCGACACCCTACTCTGTATTGTGACTTGTATATTCGTAATTTTTTCTGTTATTATCTGTATAATTTATTGCACATGGTGTGTAGACCAATTACTTACTTACTTAGTTACTTACTTACCTTACTTAACTTACTCAACCTACTTACTTACTTACTTACTTACTCCATGGAGCAGAGTCATTCTTGAGAAGCTAACAGCTTTTCAGCTAGTCGAGCAATCCCCGTATTTTATGGAACCCGAAGGTTCATTGCCTCATTCACAAGTGGTCGCGCACTCTTCGACTGTTTCGCAACATGATACCTTTTTAAGGTGAAGAGTTGTTAGCACCTCGCCCAACCCCCAAGCTGGAGGACCACACCTTGTCGGCTGTCCGCGACTGCTTATTTAATATATTAACAGCTGCCCTTCATATTAGAGGCCGTTCCTCCATCCGCAAACGGAGGACATGCCATGTTGTGGTGACAGGGACCCACTTTTCATATGGTGTAGAACAATACACACTGAAAATTATGCAAATAATTATACGTATCCTTTCTCATTCCTCGTTCTGTGTATTGAATTTCATATTACCCGCAGACCAAATTTTCCCGAAGCTGCCAACACAACACAACACAAAAGGTGGAACAGACCTGCTATATATAACCATTAAAATCAACTGTATTGTATAAAACTCTTTAGCCCATGTTCCTAAAATTAGCCAGGCACAATTTAAAGCCTATCACCAACATATTAATCATTGTCACTAACCTGATTCCTGCGACCATTATCAGGCACACAGGGACATATCCCATCATCAGCTACTGTCAGCTTTACACCACAATCCCCCGTCTGACTACAGAATGTTACCAGTAATACATTCCCTATTACCAACAGCCATACACAGCGCCTAGTAGCAATATAGGTATATAAAATATAAATAAAAATATATAATCTAACACAGCTCAGTTGAGTTGTGTTAGGCTATATATTTTATATTTATATTTTATATACCTATATTGCTATTTTTCAACACAACGTAGATGTCCTCCGTAACGTAGCTAACTCCGTCGAGTAGTGTCCTTGATAAGCTAACATTTCCTCAGCTAATCAAAAGAAACTTTCCTCGCATTTTGCGGAACCTGCGTATTCATTACCATGTTCACAACAGCCTACCACTGGTCTGTACCCTAAGCAAGATGAATCCAGTCCACACCCTGCAAACCGGCTTCTCTTCCCATCTATTTTCTCACCTACCAAGCGTCTCTTCCCTTCGTGTTTACCCACCAAAACTCGGAATACAACTTTGTTCTTGTTTATGCGTGCCACACGCCGCGGCCATCTTATCTCCCTTGAAAAACAAGCACTAAGATCAGCAAAGTGGGGGAAGGACATCCGGATAAACAAAATGAAAACTGAAAGCGCAAAGACTGACATAAGTCTGCAGGTGTACAAATACCGGGCCACCAAATTTTGTACAGTGGTTCCTCATATTTGTGGATCCCCAGCGTCCAACCTGCCTTATATCATCCTTGTGGCACTAGAAGTTTGGAACATTTTTGGACCTCTGGCATATGTGATATTTGGGAATAAGAAAAACATACCGATTTTTGCGTCTGATGACAAGCAGAATGGGTGTTAGTTGTAATAGACAAGGTATGAAGGGCAGTATGAGAGAGAAAAGATCACTGACTCCATATAATGGTTCGTTGTAAAAGCCATGGGGAAGCAGCAGTACGCAGAAACACGTGCAGGGAAACAATTAGGAGAACAGTGTGGTGTAAATTAGGAATTTAGAGACTTGAGGGTGCCAGGAGAGACGCTGGAAATGGAATACGCATCAGTGAGCGTAGGGAGCCACACATGAACATGTTGAAGAATCTGAAGTTTCGAGGGAGGAAGTTAGGAATATCGAAACAGAAGCATGTGTTAGGATAACAGCAGGATGTAAGAACAGAAGCGATGGCAGAAAATGGGTAAAGCAATCCCTATATTGTCCTCGACAGGTCCAGAGGAGTTCCAGAATTTTGAGGCCCCCAGATTTCCGGAGAATCAGCACATGGAGATGGCAAAGTTGTGAGCCTTATGCAATGGCCGCGTTTGGCCTCCAGGAAGTATTCCTGGTATTCATTTCGGTTACAGGCTGAGTCGACACCAGGGTCATAGTGTGGATTACGTCAATGAAAAATTCTAGTGACTCCATCGGGAGGGCAGAAAATAGAAAATACCTATATATGATAAAATATTAGGAAAATTTGAAAGATAACAATTAAACAACACTGTGAAGGAGAAATGAATCTAGACTGGTGGCACAGTAGAAATATTCAATCATTCATTCATTCATTCATTCCATTAGCATGTGTAGAATGCGACAATTCCTTGCCGTTCTCAGTAGCTTCTTTCTTTCCTCTCTGCTATATACTTTTTCCTGCCACCCTTCTCCACCAACTATTCTTCCATTATCCCTCACTTCATCTTGCCATCTATTTCTTGGTCTACCTCTAAATCTTGTTGTTTCCAAATTCATATATAATACTCTTTTGAGAATTCTATTTTCTTCCATTCTCTATACATGCCCAAACCAATGTAATATGAACAGAATTAAATAAATGTTAAAGTGCAAATAATGTCGAGCTGACGACACTCAGCGAGCGGGCTGTCGCAACGAAGGACCGGATGATCATAAGCCAGCACCCCGAAATGTAAGTAGTAATGGGGCTCAAAAGAGCACTCCTTCATTCGTAGGATTTCTAGAACAAACGGGAATTCGTGCAATGATTCAGGCTTTAAGTCGCCGGCCTGTCAGTGCAGAGGACCGGCTTCGACACCAGGCCAATCGGTGTGGGATTTGTGGAGACAAAGCTGCATTGAGACAGGCTTTTTTTTCCCCGGGATTTCGGTTTTCCCCTGTCATTGTCATTGCACCAGCAGTGCATATTCATTCTCTCGTCTATCACCGACTCTGAGAAACTCTGTAACTGACAACACGATCTACCCGATCGGTCTCTGCAATGGAGATTGATGGTGTTTACTTTGAGGTAGGAATTGCATTTTTACGTATTTGCTACATGCCATTCGCAATTCATACTTCTTGGGTTCAAGGATGACTCAGAGGTGAACGCACTAAAGCCACAGTGACGTTTGGTTTGTGTCACTAAAATCGCTACAGAAATGTATGGAGAGGACCCAGGTGTGATCTCCAGACCACCACAGGTCGACGACCTCTTGCCGCTTCGCATGAGACCTGTTTCAACAAAGAACGTTCAGCATTCTAGAGATTACATGCGTGTAGATACGCAACAAGTCGGGTAACTGTGCGCGTAGCGTAACGACTGTGCTGCTTCCGTTCCCGTGCTTCTGATGATCTCGAAAATACAAAACAAATGTAGTCGACGACAAATGTGTTTAATTTTTCGCTAAAACGTTTATTCGAAACGTCTTATCCTGCTATAAATGTTTAGGGGACAATGAACGAGTGCCTAGACCGTGTGTGGACTGTAGACTGAGTAGACTGTAGAGTCTGTAGACTGTATATAGACTGTAGACTGTACAGGGTGTAGACTATGCGTATACCGTATAGCCGGTGTGTAGGCTGTAGAATTTGTATAGACTGTAACCTGTGTTGACTGTGTATCTGTGACAAAAGAATTATTAACACTTCAATGACGCTGGGGGTTTAAATTCCAAATGCTGCACAGGAAGTAACGGTTTTAAAATTCGTAACCTTAAATGCTTTCACATCCGTATGGTGCACCGAGACCGGTAGCGTGTGAGGAATTAAAGGGCCGAACAATGCACCGAGATCGGTATTGAAGGGTTAAGCCCCCAGCATCCTCTGTTGTTGTTTGTACAAGCCGGAAATGTGTCAAACGCAACATTCAGGTCTGTAGATCATAAGAAAATCTTTCATGGCTCAAATAAAATATGAAGAAAGCCGTTACAAAACACAGCACGAGACACTTCTCCGGTGTAAAACTTCCCCTGTCCACGACATGCAGGCATGTAGGTGGAGTAGCAGTACAGCCCACTAATTCTTAATCTCGACACTAAAAGGAGGTGAATGATTAACCTCATGCCCCAGCCGCCTTAACCCCGGGGAAGAGCCCCGGTACCCACTGAATATAATGCTGGGTGGGCCCCTGAGTCAGTATGGACGACGTTTTAGGGAGGATAAAAATCCGTTGCCACCGACGGGATTCGATCCCCGGACCGTCCAACCCCGTATCGAGTCGCTACATCAACTACGCTTGCCTGTTTCCTTCTTGGAGTATTCCACTGAATTATTGCCCCTCCCTCCCACACACAAACACAGCTGTGAATATCAACATTGAGGTGTTCTGGGTCGTGACGCCATGTGCTCTGGTAAGATAGCCTACACACCGACGTTCAGGACACACCTGTTGGTACCTGTTTACCAAACGGGGTTAACAGCGAGGACATTTCGAATTTATTCCGCGGTAACAGTATCTGCTTTTGGTGTTACAGTGTAAACGCTCGCCCCTTCCAATTGTTTCAAGGCACGTATTTCATACTGTACTTTATTCTGCCCCCAGAATCACGCCAAGTGGGAATTCAGGACGTAATAAATGTTAAAGACAGAACATGACAGACACGTTAGTGTGGACCAATCAAAATATTATGTTATCTCCACAGTATGACATCTGTAATTCTCCGTGGCCGACCACACGTCCAAGGTCTGGCTTAAAATGATGGGCCAAAGACATCGTGGCTTGCAACCTGTAGTTCGAAACCCACTCGCGGATCGGATCTTTTTTTTATTATTTATTAAACCATCCCTAGCCCGACGTACTGCGTGAGACAGATGAAGGCCAAAGTTCACAAACTGTAACTGAAACGTCCCCGCGTACAATGTCAATTCTCAGTAAAGAAATGCTGTCCTAAATACGTTCATATAAACCCTAAGATAGCTTCTTATGGGCCGAAACATGTAGCAAAACTAAAAATATCTTCATTAATAATTATTGTTGTGACGTGATTTTTAAAACTTTATTGTTTATTTATTTAGTACAAAGTTTAAAATCTTGCAGTTACTATTTTAGCACTAGCAGTATAGTTCTAGGGGTACAAATACCGCACGTTCGGTCTCTGAAATGGCACGGATTTTTGTTTTTGCGCCCCGGGGTCCACACAACCTCATCTCCAATTGGTAGCCCTATCAGGGATTCTTTCCCCGTGGATAAAGCGGCCGGTGCTTGAATATCACCATTCACCCCCATCTGGTACTGAAGATATTAAACAGCTCTAGAAAAAAAAACTAATCGAATATGTTATTAGAAATCACTTAAAGCAATCTTTCGTCGTCTGTGTTCATCCTTCCACAGAAAATGGTGATTTTCGTCAAAAGTAAAGTGCTACTATGCATGCCACAGAGGCATATGGGGAACCGGTAATATACCTGATTGATTCTCATAACTCGCCACTAGATGGAAGGCGCCCATCCCGGTGGCTGCGCGGTCTAAGGCATGGATCTGTGGCTGCTCGCTTGCTGGGATTGTGGTTTCGAAACCCGCCGGAGGCATCTGTCTGTTGTGACTCTTGTGTGTTGTCAGGTAGAAGTCTCTGCGACGGGCCGATGACTCATCCAGAGGAGTTCTACCGAGTGTGGTGTCGAAACCTCAACAATGAGGAGACCTAGGGCCCACTAGTGCTGGAGAGTCATGAAAGAAGAAAAGATGCAAAGAAAGTCTGATAAACTTTAGCAGCCTGATTCAGTATACGAATGTGAACCGCTCCTATTAACACTGCTGGGTGGGACAGAGATGAAATACTGGAAGTAGCCCGTGTGGTTAACTAAGCATGAAGCCACGAATGCGCATGCGAGTACCTAGGTACAGCTCCAAGCTTTCGTAATCTCAGCACGACATGGAGGTCACTGGTCAGAAAGGACCCCGATATTCATTGTACAGAAGGCTTAGTGGGGCCCCAGAGCCACTCTGGACACTGTGGAAAAGAGAGAACTTCCTTAACTGTGCCAGGAATTCAAACCTAGTCCTCGGCTGTCCAGACACTCTACTGACTAAGCTACCAACTTATTAATTAATTGAAACCGTGGATCAAAGTCCTTCTTCAGAAACTAACAGTTACCCACCTAGTCAAAGGAAGCCCCCCACATTTTATTTCGTTCGAAGGTTCACAAAGTTCTTCAAAAGATCCGCCCCCTTTCTCCTTGTCCTGAGCCAGAAAAAGCCAGTACACACTCACCCAATCGATTCCCTTAAAATCCGCTTTAGTATTATCCTATTTACGCTTAGATTTTCTAAGCGGTACCTGTGCTTCAGGTTTACCCATCAAACTCCTGTACACGTTTCATTCCTCTTCCATACAAGTCACATGGCCCGAAGACTTGTTAGTCATGACTGATAAATGGTTTTAATCATTCGTTTATATCCTGCGCAATGAACAAAGACTTCCGTCTGGGTATGCGAAAGCCTAACCTCACGCCACTCAGAAATACGGCGTTCTGATTTTTAATGTCAGTGCAGTGCCTTTAGATACGTTACCCCTAGCACGTTCTACTGTAACGTTCGTCGTTACAGTCCGTACATGGCTACTGAACGGCACTCAGGAAACGGAAAGCTATTACGAGCTTCTCATTTACCTACTAATACATACAAGCATGCATTCATACATACATACATACACACACATATACATACATACATACATACGTACATACATACATACATATACATACATACATACATACATACAACAACAAAATTCCAAAAAGCGTAATAATGAAAGACCTAGAAGAAGAAAGCGTGAAGGAATGGCAGAGAAAATGGACGCAAACAAATAAAGGAAGAACCACTAAAGAATATTTCCCAGATGTGTCAGAAAGATTAAAGATAAAGCTACAACTAACACAAAATTTCACAGCCATAGTAAGCGGGCACGGAAAAACGAGAGACTACTTACATCGCTTCAAAATAATAGAAGAGCCAACGTGTTCATGCGGAGAAGGCGTCCAGACAACTGATCACATAATATATGAATGCAAAAGGCTGACAAAGGAGAGAGA
>Ga0123353_10011215_pt1 | contig 12607 bp, 9 predicted proteins | sample TergutLab28metaG_3_FD_92763 | JGI IMG/M metagenome (GOLD analysis project Ga0123353, IMG submission 92763) | Labiotermes labralis P3 segment gut microbial communities from Petit-Saut dam, French Guiana - Lab288 P3 | ecosystem: Host-associated > Arthropoda: Insects > Digestive system > Gut ... | reverse complement strand
TGAAATACGCCTACGCTAACCGCGAATATCACAACTGCAACTGGCGGTAAATCTCGTTGCAGAACAACTGTAAAAAACTTTCCGCTTCGACCGCCGTCAACTTCTGCGAATCGTACCGCATCGTAAAACGTAATCTGCCGGAGTATGTCAGAATCGAAAACGATACCAAAGTACCGAACCGTATCGGCGGTGACGCATCAACGGTATGCAAAACCGCATCACCGACCCGCAGTTTGCCGTCCTTCGTTTTAGGCAGCGGCAGTTTTTCCCAAACCCTTCCAAGGTTTGACAGCACCGCCGTTGCGCGACAGCACTTCCGCTTCAAGAACCGCCGCAAACCGCCGAAAAGATATTCCATTTCCCAAATGCCAAGCAGAAAAATATGCCGCTGACCGGAACGTTTAACCCAATTCATTTCACGCCGCAAGGAACGCAACAGCCATTTCGGTTTGCCGCAATGCCGATGCCGGCGGTCAAAGAAAATCATCGTCGTCGTGTTGGAAGCCGGTATCCCGCTGTGTTTCGCCGCCCGCAAATTCATCGGAACAGAAACCCGATACACAAGATTCTTGTCCGACTGCACCCAATAACCGTTCCATTCACCGATTGTTTGAAATAACACCGAAAGCAAATAATCATTGACTGTGATTCTTTTCTGTTTCGCTTTGGTAAAACATATTTTCGATTCTTCAGGCGTTAATTCCTTCGCACAAAATTTATAATAGTCGGGAATAACCCGCGCCGGAATGTTGTCGTCCGGCTTCAGCGGCGAAGGACGGCCGAAGACAAGTTGCCGCGTTGTGAACATCGTATCGAAAAAGTGCCGGAAATAATTTCCAAGCGTCAACCCGCTTTTACCCCGCAGCGGCAGCAGTTCCGGTTTTCGTTCAATCACCGGCGGTGTTTTCCCTTCAAAGCGGGCGGAATAGTCCGTCAGCACATCGCCGATGAATTCCATCTCACCGATGCCGTCCGATGCCGAATGATGAAATTGAAACAGCACCGCCGTTGTTGTACCGGTATAAGAGGCATAGATGCGGAAGCCGGATTGATGTTCTATATCAAGACGTTCCGGCACCGGCACACCGTTTTCGTCACACTCTTCTTTTCCGCAAAGTTTTATACACTGTTTCATGAAAGCGTCAAGGCACATCTCTTCCCAGACGAGTCCTCTCCGCTTGCTTCTTTTGATGATGCTCCGCAGCAGTGGATTAACGTCAAGCACGGCACGCACGGCTTTCTCGAAAAGATTCCATTTAAGACAGCCGTTAAAACGCAGCAAGCGGAAAGAATCCATCGGATATTCCGCACTGTCATCGTAGAACATATATCGTTCAAAGACAGTTAGAGGCAGCGTCATCTTAGTTGAGTGAGTTATTTTTGGCGTTCCCGGTGTTCAATTTTTTGCTTCATCAGACGATTTGAAAGAACGGCGAAACTTGCCGACAGTTGTACGTCTTCCCGAATTATATGTTCCGGTACTTCAAGGCGCACCGGCGTGAAGTTCCAAATGCCCTGCACACCAGTTTTCAATACCAGGTTGCAGACATCTTGTGCCGCCGATGCAGGTACCGTCAGAATACCGATTTGGATATTATTCGTTTTGGAAAATTCGAGCAGGTTATCGAGCGACTCCACGCGGCAGTGGTGAATCTGCGTACCGATTTTCCTTTTATCGGTATCGAAGGCGGCTAACACATCTAATCCGTGTTCTACGAATCCTTCGTATCCGAGAATCGCACTGCCCAAACTTCCGGCACCGACGAGAACAGCATTCGTTTTAGTGTTCCAGCCGAGAAAGTCCTCGATGGCATCGATGAGTTCATTGATGTCGTATCCGATTCGCGGTCTTCCTGTTGCGCAGGTTAATGAAATATCTTTGCGCACCTGAACACTCAACTGACCGAGTTCTTCGGCAATGCGGGTGCAGGAAACGACATTTTCGTTCTGCTTCCGCAGTTCTTTCAGAAAACGCAAATACACCGGCAAACGCCGAATGCTCGGCGTTTTACCCGGCTTCGTTGCCAGATGTTCCATAACTTATTTTCCTCCTCCATATCTTTCGTTTTCAATCTGTTCGAGCGTTTTACCGGCGGTGTTCGGACAGAATATCGTGCCGATGAGCATACTGATTGCTGCAAAGGCGACGAGAATGACAGCAACTATAGTCATTCCGCTTTTCGCCATGAGAACAGGAACGATAAATAGCCAGATACTCAAACAAAACCGTGCTGTGAAAAATGAAAAACCCTGTGCCGCTGCCCGATAACGCGCCGGAAACATTTCCGCCGCCCACATTTGATAAAATGCCTGCTGACCGCTGCCGTTATTGATGCCCATTAGAACGGCGATCATCACAAAAACCGGCATTCCCATCCAAGCCGCAGGAAGCAGGAAAAGTCCCCAAGCGAGTATAAACAAGTTGGCAACGACGCAGAAAATCACACGGCGGCTGTATTTGTCCGCAAGCGTCATAAAAATGAACAGCGTTGCCAAACAGGATGTTCCGAAAAGCAGGGCTGGCAATGCTTGTGAAGCCGTGGTACTTAGTCCGCCAGCATTAGAATATATGTACGGCAATAAGCCGCCCATCGTTCCCGCCGACAGATTCCAAATCATATAAACGCCGATAAGCAGCAGCAATCCCCGCAGATTGACGCGGTTGGTGAACAAATCCCAGTAAGAGGTTTTTTGCCAGACACCGGAAGCAATTAGTTCTTTCTCTTTTTCCTTATTCGACTTCCATTCTTCCGACTCCGGCATTCGCAGCCGCATAATCCAGACGATAAATGCAATGACCGCTAAATGAGCAAACACAAGCCGATTGCCCAACAAGCCGAGTCCGAAATAATTGACGATTGCCGAGAGCATCAGTACCACACAAGGACCTAATGCCCACATAAATTGGGCTGTTCCGCAGTGCCTTGCGCGATTTTCGGCGGGAGCATTTTCGGCAATGAGCGTCCAACTTGCCGCAACATCCGCCCCAACGGAAATGCCGACGATAATATAACCGATTAAGAGCATCGGAAAATTAACGGCGAAAATCACCAGCAGCATTCCGAGTATGTAGAAAACAAGGTCGTAAGTATAAACGAGTTTCCGTCCATAGAGGTCACAGATTCGTCCGCCGATGAGTGCGCCGATTGCGGCACCAAGCGCATTAGGACCAAGTGCGCTAAAGAAACCGACTTTGTATTCGTCCATGCCGAGATACTCTTGCCAGAGCATAACCCCGGCACCGCCGGCAACGATAGAACCAGCGTCAATATAACTGGTCATGGAAGCAACAATCGTTTTCGTCCAAGTCGAGGGTTGGGACATAGCAGGATAAATGTGGTGTTGTGAAATTGAAGGTTAAATTTTCGCTACTCCGGGAATCGCCTGTGCGTAATCGCCGTTTTCGTCCGGCACCAACGGGAAAGGTCCGTCAAACGAAAGATTCGCAATGTCAGGAACGTATGAGAATGTCGAATTCCAAGCGTCGTCCGCCGTCACGAATTGTCCCGTCTCCATAGCCATTCTGCCGAGTATCGCAACAAAAGTTGCGTTAATGCCGCGGTCAATTTCATTGTACGGCTGGTTTTCCCGAATCGCTTTGAAGAACAAATCGTGTTCGGTTTGATACGAATTATTCGCCGGTTCGGCCGCCGTCCAAACACCGTCTTTACGATTTCGGCTTGCGTTGAAGTCGGCAAAGAATCGCGGTTCGCCGACACCTTCTCCGACAACTGCGCTGCCCTTTGTGCCGTGAATGATGGCTTCAAACGTTGAATAGGTATTCGGCAGCGTTTGCGCAAACATCATCATTCGTTTTCCGTCTGCGAAGCGGTATTCGACAGCGGCGTGGTCTATCATCTGGTCTTTGTCGCGGCGGAGAAGCCGACCGCCTTGTCCTTGCGCCGAAACCGGCACTGCGTTGTTGTTCGCCCAGCAGCAGATATCGAGGTTATGAATCAGCGCATCAACAATAAAGCCGCCGGTCGTCCAGTTGAAGTTGAAAATGTGACGCAGTTGAAATTCCAGCGGCGTAGCATTGCCGACGTTGCGGAGTTGATGCGTCGGATGCATCCGATAAACCCACATCGATGTTAAATCGCCGATACCGCCTTCCTGAATTTTCTTGACGGTCTCTGCGGTGCGGAGGTAATGCCGGTTATTCAAACCGACGGCAACTTTCAGATTCTTTTCTTTTGCTTTCTCGTTGCTTTCCCGCAGCCATTTAAGACCGGGGATGTCAACCGCCAGCGGCTTTTCGGCAAAAACGTTTAATCCTTTCTCGACAGCATAAGCGTAATGTAGCGGACGAAAGGCAGGCGGAGTTGCAAGCACGACAACATCGCCGGGGCGCAGTGTATCCATTGCATTTTTGTAAGCGTTGAGACCGGTGAATTGCCGTTCTTTCGGAACATCAAACTTTTTTTCGTGACCGCTTTTATCCAGTGCCTCTTTTATTGCTGCGGTTCTGCCGGTTGTTTTATCTTCAAAGGCATCGGCGACCGACCAAAGAACGACATCGTTTTCGGCGGCCAGTGCTTGCTGTGTTGCTCCGCTGCCGCGTCCGCCGAGACCGACGGAGGCAATGCGGATAACGTTGTCTTCCGCAGCGTGTACCCGCGGAGCGGAAAACGGCATAGCAGCGGCGGAAAGGATTCCTGCCGTCTTGACTGAAGTCGAAAGAAATTGTCTGCGCGATTTTTTTGATGATTCAGGGCGTTTCATAATAATTGTTCTGTAAAAAGGGAAAATGAAAAACAAAACATTATAATTATACAACAACTTGCAAGATAAAACAATAACCGCCAGTTAAAGCGGCCGAGTAGTGAGCAGCGGGAACAGCAGTGCCGCTCTGATTACCCTTACTTCGCTATTGACGCTGCCATCAACTTATACATCGGGTCGCTCAAAGAACCAGATGCGGACTTCGTCATCTGGTCGGTCAGAATCATGTCGAGTTGTCCCTGAAAAATCTCTTCCGCTCTTCCGCCGTCAAAGTAAGGATTCTTCTGCTGCGTTGCCCGCATTGCTTTCAGCATTTGTCCGAACAGAGTTTGTCCGACGAATTGATGCAGCACGTCCTTGAACAGTTGTTCGTCATCGGTTAGCGGTTTCTCTTCCTTCGGTTGTCTTTCCGATGTCAAATCCAGCATCGGACGTTTAACTTCGTTTTTCACCGTACCATTAGCGGCAACTTCCGAACCGTCAGCCCGCTGATATACATCTCGTACAGCAGTTGCTTGCGAAGCATTTTTCAAAATTGCCGGAATTTTCGGTGCAGCAGCGGCTTGCTGAACGGCGTATGTTTCAGGCGTGTTTGATAAAAACGAAATCGAGTTTAACATTGTATTTTACGGGGGTAAAGAATCATTCAACACGTATTACTTCGCCGATGATTGCACCTTGCCGTTCAAGGTTATTGATAATCTGTATTATGTCGGCAGGCGGAATCCGCACCGCATCAAGCGATGCCTGCAACGCCTTCAACTTTTGATTGATAATCGGCTGTCCCAAAAATTGAGCGTACTTTGTTTCGGTATCTACATCAATGAATTGATTCGGATTAATTTCAATCTCTCCCGGCTGCAGCGGCGGACGAATCTCTGCCGTGATATTTTTGTGAGTAATAACACAGGGCTTCATTTCCACGCCTTCATCAATCGTAATAATACCAGCCCGCTCATTGATAACTACCCGCGCCGGTAATGAACGCTGCAAAGTTACTTCAACGTTCTGAAGTAACTCCGTTACAAAGGAGGAGGGGTTGCTGAAATAATGCGGCGGCATCTTCACAACAACAAAATGCTGATTGATTGCTTTGGCGATGTTTCCCATCCCGGCTTCTTCATTCGCAAAACTGTTAATTGCAACAGCGACGGCGGATGCCATTCTGAAGTTAGCGTATTCCTCTTTCAAAACGAAAGTCACGTTGCCTTCATTGACGTAAGGGTGTATGAAGTCGGCAGTTAGACGGCAGCCGTTTTTGATTTTACCTGCCAGTTGCGCTTTTTCGTTCTCAAGCGAAACCTTTCCCCAAGCGAGACCGAGTGCTTTGACTAATTCCGGTGCTTCCGGCAAAGGACCGCGCAGAATTGTTTGCGACAAGACCCCGTTCTGTAAACTTTTAGCATTGCCGCCAGAGGTTATTACGCAATCCAGCATGTCGCCGTCTCTACCGCCGGTTGCGGGAATCGTCACCATTACCTTGACAAGAGCACTATTGCGGGCTGTACCGAGTTGCTGTTCTACGCTGACGGGTCTTCCGGTGCGTGAGGTCTCTAAACTGCGTGGCAGACCGGACAATTCAAGTTCCCGCATTATAGCCCGCGCTGCCATGCCGTAAGTCCGCGGGTCATCGCCGGTTCCGTTTAACCCGGTTACAATGCCGTAGCCGTAAATCGTTGTCGCTTCCTGTCCTTTGACACGGACAACATTTTCCAAATACATACGCGCCGCAAAGGTCTCGCTGATGTATAACAGCAAGACGGTTAACAATGTGATGGTGACTAAAAGATGATTTTTCATTTTATGGTTCAACCTCGTCTACAAATAAAATCAGAACGGCTTGTAATGTTCAAACAAACGGGTTCCCCAAGGGCGGCGCACAGTATCGTAAACGTTGCCGCTCGGTACTTCCCGAATAGTCAAATCAACGATGCGGCTGCCCTGAATCGTGTTATCGGGTCCAATATCTTCGGGGCGGGCAATTCCGCCGACGTACATCCTTTTTCCTTCTTCGCCGATTCCCTGCGACGTTGTCCCTTCAAGGTGCAGGTTGCCGTTCTCATAAACGGAAACAATGCGGCAGGCAATAAAAAAGTCCAAATTTTCCGCCCGCTTCATCGTTCCCTGATTTTGCGTCTTATGGTTAATTTCCCCGCCGATTTCCGGCAAAGTGCCGGGATTTGCCGCAACCGGCAACTGCCAAATGCTGGGTATCTTGAAAAAGTAAGTCAAACGCCCTTCCGCCTTGATATTCTTTTTCCGCTGATTGTTAGCAGTATTGTCGTAATTCCATTTCTGCTTGATGTGAACGTGAACGATGCCTTCTTCTTCAAACACTCTTTGGCGCGGCGCGGGCTGATAAAATATTGACGTTTCGGATAGCCGCATCGGGTTCCCATTTGCGTGAGTCAATGCCGAATTGCCGGTAAGCGAACCCGACTGCGCAACCGCAAGAGTTCCTGTCATGAAAAATAACGAAACAATTATAACGGAATATCGTAAAATCATTGTTGTCTCCTGTTATTATTTTATTTCCATTGCACCGGCGTAGACCTCGACCGTTTTCGGCTGCGAAACCCTTGCCGTGAAAGTCGGCTGTTCGTTTTTTCTGTTCAGGCGTTGATTTCTAACCGCTCCTGTATCGAGAATGCTCACCAGCACTATATCGTTTTCTGCTCCGTCTTCCTGTGCGATTCCATTTGTTCTGACGATAATCCCGTTGTTTATGGAACGCACAGTGACGACATCGCCTTTCCTGACCCAAGTCGGACGTTTCAAAACACCCGGCGATAAAACGCTTTTTTCTCGGACAGTCGAAGTCGTTTCCATTCCGATTATTGCAGACGAATTGTTAAAAGCGTCTGCATTTCGACTGTTTTCGATTGCCGTTAAAGTTAAATCTGATTCATTGATGATATGCCCCTTCGGCAAGGCGCGGGAAGCAACAAGAATATTCTGTATTCTCGTTATTTCGGCATCAATTCTAACGGATACATTCCGATGCGTTAATGCGTCAGCGCGGCTCATTTGAATCTCAAACTGCTGCTTTCCGGTGAACGGCACAGCACCGCCGGTGATTTTAACTATCTTTCCGCTGGTCGCTAAACGATGCGCCTGTTCAGCATTTAGTTTAACGTCAACTTTTCGTGAACCGCTTTCTTCCGAAATGCTGTCCAGATAGACGCTAACCGCTTCGGCAACCTGCGTTTCCAGCGTTTGAATCAGTTTTGACGGAATGAACGAGTTTGCGTTATTTGCGGAGTTATCAGCAATGTTTCCGTTATGTTCCGCTTTGGACGGTGTCAGATAATTCGCTTGTCGAATCGGATTTTGTATCGGCGCACCGCTTGTTATAACGGTTTTCATTGAACCGGTGACCTGATGTTCAATCGATTTAATACCGATGCGGGCGAACAAGTTTCGCAAATCCACTGCCGTTATAGTCCGCTGTTCGCCGTCTTGCGGTGCGGAAAAGAGGACGGTCTGACGGAGTCGTTCGATGTTGTCATCGGCTCTGTTCGGTATAATTTCGGCAATGTCATCTAGCATGACAAGATTTCCGGTGCAGGAAACGGGACCTTTTTTCAGCCGGATTTCCGCTGCGGAAACTTGCAAAACGGATAATGCCGTTAATAGGAACAGCATGAATAAAAACAGTATGAAGCGGCACATTTTCGTTTTCGCGGTTTGTTGTCAAAACACTTTACCATTGTCCATATCGGCTGAAACGGCAATTCCGATTAGGAAAAATAGTGAGAATTTAACGGTTGTGCCGATTATTTAGCCGATACTCCGGCTCTGAAAAGTTTTCCGCGTCTTTCCGTGTTTTCAGCGGTTAAATACAGTACAATCCTGTCGGTTGTACCGATTGAATGGTTTCGGTATTGCCTATTTTCGATAATCGGTAAGACAGTCCCGTTTTTTCTGCTTTTCCTAACTGGATTTTTCGATTACAATAGACGATGTGCCGAATTGTCGAGAAAACGATTCAAGGAGACACTTTGCGGAGAATTTCCAACAGCAAAACAAATCCGAACAACACCACAAACAGACAGAAACAATTTCCGCTTCTGCTGCCGCTGATTTTTTGTTCCGCCGTTGTGTCTCTATTCTTGCCGTCAACGGTTTCGGCACAAGTATTCAATCCGCCTGCCGCTCCGACGGTTTGGGATACTGTTCCCGCCCAGCCCGTTCCAAGAGTGAAGCCCGAAACCGCTGTTCCGCCCCTGCAACGGGCACCGCAGGACGTAATATATTTGTTCAATCCTGCCAATCCAGACGGCAAGCGCGCCATATATCTGCCGGGCAGATGGTCTCTCGATGTACTCGACGAATTCAACCGCTGGCTTGTAAAAGAAGAGCAGGAACCGCTGCTCCCTTTCACAATACAGAGCATTATCGCAAACGGCACTGTCGTTGAGAACAGGGTAGAAGCAAGCGTCCGATTCGTCATTACCACGTCGGGAAGTCAGGCGGTCCGTATTCCTCTCGGAATGAAAGAAGGTATTCTGCCCCTTGTCGATGAAGGAAGGGACAGAGGCAGAAGCGGACTGCCGCTGCCGGTGCGCTACACCGGAACAGGTTCCTTTCAACTGAATACATCGCCGGACGACGGGCAATTTTTCGTTTTGATTCAACCGCCGCTCTCCGCTGTCGAAAACAACACGGCAAATGAAAATAAAACAAACACAGTCGAACAAAACACCGATGCAATCGAAGCAATGCCGGTTTTACAGCCGAATAGTGTACCGCTCATACCTTCCGGTATTCCGAGTATTATCAACATAACAGAAGCGCGTCCGCGCTCGGAAGACAAAAGCATTTCCCGTCACGAATTGACAGTCGATTTTTGGCTTCCGCTCATGAAAACCCCAAATGATGAGCAGGTACTTGCCGTTTCATTTCCGCCGGCAGTTAGTTCGCAGTTTATTTTGAATGTCCCCGCACGGGAACTATCAACGACTGTTATTCCGGGTGTCTCACTTGAAGTACAGGAAACCGAAGAAACAAACAGTACCCGATTCAACATTATTGGATTAAAGCCGAATTTTCAAATCACTTGGGGCAAAGAGAGAAAAGAAACAACGGTAGATAGGACCGTTTTTCGGGTTGAAGATGCTCAGATTTCGGCTTCGTTGGAAAACCGCTCCATCAATTACGATGTGACTTTACCGGTGCGTTGTTCTGTCGGCAGTTTTGACGTGCTGCGTATCCGTATGCCGCTTGATTCAAACCTAGACCAGCAGGAAACAGAACGTCTTGCGTCGGCGAGCGGTTATTCACTGCGTCTATTACCGAGAGAAGAATGGGCTAACTGGCAGGTGCCTTCCAATGAATCGGGAGCGTTGTCGCCGATTGTCGAAGTACAATTTGCAAGGCAAATTTCGGGGCCGGTCAGAATCATTTTGAAAGCAGTTCAAGCCGTCAAGGATACCGGTGCAGCAGGACAGAACACATCGGGGCAATGGGGTTCACTGGGTTCTTTCGATGTTGTCGGTGCGGAACGGCAGACCGGCTATTTGACGGTAGGTGTTCCCGCAGGTCTGCGTGCTTATTGGAAGCCGGGACGCAATATCCGCCGGGTTGAACTCGGCAATACACCGGCAGGAGAAGGCATCAACGCTCGATTTGAATTATTTTCGCAGCCGTTTTCGCTGCAATATCAACTGATTTCGCCGCAAACGAGAATCAACGTAAAGCCGGAATATCAGGTACAAGTCAACAAAGGTACGCTGGCTATGACAGCGAAATGGGCGTTTTTCATCCAAGGTGTAAAAACGGAAAAACTTGATGTGCAACTCTTCGATTGGCAATGGAGCGGAGGAAATATCGCGCCTGTCAACATTGTTGATACCGAAGGAACGGAACAGAACAGAAACGGTTTGCTGTCTATACCGCTCCGTGTTCCTACCGAAGGGGAATTTACAGTCGAATTAAAAGCGCATCGGATTATAACACAACAGGAATTGGACAGCGGAAAAATTGTTGTCAGTATTCCGAAACCGCTGGCGGATTGGATTGAACCGGCAACACCTTTTGTTGTAGTACCGGCGGAGAACATTGTACTCAATCCCGTGCAAACATCGGGATTGATACGGCGTTCAAGACGTTCACTTCCTTTCAGCATTGAAATTCCGCATCGGCAGCAGGAACCGCTGTTTTATCAAACGGAATCGCCGGATGCGGCTTTTACCGCAGAAATCCAATATCGTTCTTTGCAAATCAAGACGGATATTCAAACCGATGTTCAAATTCTTGCAACGGAAGAACAAATCACAGAAACCATAAGTTACGACGTTAATTATGAACCGGTTGAGCGGCTGCTTTTTGATATTCCGCCGGCACTTGCCGACCGAAACATTCGGGCGGTTTGGAACGGGAAGCCGCTGGAATTACTGCCGGTTCCTGCTTCGTCGGACGGCAATGCTTCTGAAACGGGAATCAAAAAGCGGGTTTCTCTTCCCGAAACGGCGATTGGACGTTTTCAGATTGTTCTAACTTATAGTATTCCTTCTGTGATTCTCGATAATGACACGGTGACAACGATAGCGGTGCCGATAATACTGCCATCTCAAACGCATTTTAATTCGCAGTCGGCAAACATTTTTGCGCAGCAGGGAATAAAATCGGAACTTCATTCGCAGGACACCGAACATTGGAAAACCGGCAACAAGACGATGAGCAGCAGGGGAATGCCGATAGCTTCTTTTACTTCGCTGTCTTTCCAGAAGGAATTGCCGCTTCTTGTTTCGCTTGCCGGTAAAGATGCATTGGGGAAAACGATTGTTGAGCGTACTTGGATACAAACCTATCTGTCGGAAGGTTTTCGGACAGACCTATGTTCCAGCCAAATTACCAGCGATGATAATGAAATCACGCTGCAACTTCCGGCTGACATTGATAAATCGCAGGTTATCGTGGTGAAATATGACAAAGTCAGGATACCGGTTCAACTGTCGGCAAAGAATGAAATAACAATACCGGTGCTGCAAAAGAACAAACCGTTTTTACTTGAGGTTTGGTATGAAGTTCATGCGGAACTTCGGCACACGGTACAGTTGGAACTGCCGCGCTTCAGCAGCGATACGTTTGTCCGCTGCGAGTATTGGCAACTTATACTTCCGCAGAGCGTTCACATTATCAATATGCCGGATGACTGGACACCGGAATACCGCTGGAAATGGACGGGCTGGTTCTGGGGACGCGTTCCATCTATCCGACAGCAGGAAATCGGCTGGACGGTTCAACTGCCCGAAGAAATTCACTCCCCGCAGGCAAATCAATATGTTTATAGTTCGCTGAATCCGCAGCGGTATGTTGTGATACATCTGGCGCAGCGGTCGCTGATTGTTTTGTTGTGCAGTTTGCTTTCTCTTCTTATCGGTTTGATAATTATCTATTTTCCGCAATCCCGTTATGCCGGTTCGCTATTGGGCATCGCTGTTGCGTTTGCGGCGTTGTTTCTTTATTGTCCGGCACCGATTTTGCTTGCGCTGCAAGCTTCGTCTTTTGGGGTAGTTGCGGTTCTTGTTGCCCGCTATGTCTATCGGATAATTTACCGCGAGAAAAAATGGGTTATTCCGGCTGCACACGGCTGGCATGACAACGCTCCGCAGGAGGTATATTCCGTTATCGTTGACAGCGATTCAAAACAGAAAGGAACGGAAGAAGATGATTCCATGGCGGCACTGCAACGCATGTCCAAAAGCAGTATTCCGCCGACCGCAGCGGACATTTCAGAATAATATTGAAATTAGAATAACATTGACCGATACCGATAATGAAGAACACGAACCGCATTAAAACCGGCAATTGCATCAAACGGCATTTATGCCGCTTGATGTTTTTTTGCGCCGTTATAATGCAGGTCATTGCGTTCAATTTC
>Ga0123353_10011212_pt1 | contig 12607 bp, 12 predicted proteins | sample TergutLab28metaG_3_FD_92763 | JGI IMG/M metagenome (GOLD analysis project Ga0123353, IMG submission 92763) | Labiotermes labralis P3 segment gut microbial communities from Petit-Saut dam, French Guiana - Lab288 P3 | ecosystem: Host-associated > Arthropoda: Insects > Digestive system > Gut ... | reverse complement strand
GCTCTTGAACTCACAAACACAAAGGTAGTGTGTGCAAGGGCTGAAACATACGCAGCAAACGCGAAAAATGTCCGGGGAAGCTACGATGTCGCAGCCGCAAGGGCGGTTGCACCAGCGCGGCAGCTCGTGGAATGGCTTGCTCCGTTCCTGAAAACAGGCGGGCTTATAATGGCTCCCAAAGGGCCGAAATACCAAGAGGAAATTGCCGCTGTAACGGGCAAACGTTTAGTCGAATTGAAACTTTCAAAGCCTGAGATAATACGTTACGGCCCCGATACAAGAGAAAATTATCTGCTGATATGGAAGAAATTAAAATAGGAGGAGGATTTTTCATGGCGCTGATCGCAAAGAAATATTATGGAGAGATTGTGGATCTGCATCATTACGGACATATCGCTGTTGTGGACGTGAACGGCAAAATTCTATGGCGGCTGGGCGACACAAACCGCGTTACGTATTCCCGCTCGTCCGCGAAACCGATGCAGGCTATACCGGTCTTGGAAAGCGGCGCGGTGGACGAGTACGGTATAACGGAAAAGGAATTGGCAGTCATGTGCGCGTCGCACAGATCAGAGGATTTTCACACGGAGGCGGTTTTAAGCATTCTAAATAAAGCTGGATTGGACGAAAGTTACCTGCAATGCGGTACGCATTACCCGCTGGCGGCCTACATGGAAAACAAGTTCAAAGCTGAGGGAATAGTGCCTACGCCTATACATAGCAATTGCTCAGGCAAACATTCGGGTATGCTGATAGCGGCGAAAATACGGAACGAGAGCCTGGACGACTATTATCTGCCGTCGCACCCGCTCCAGATGCGGATTACGGAGATAATCGCAGAAGTGTGCGAATACCCTGCCGGTCAAATTGTGATTGGCTGCGACGGCTGCGGCGTCCCGGTGCATGCTATGCCGATGTACAAGTTTGCCCAAGGTTACGCGAAAATGTCGAGACCGGAGACGCTGGGACCTGATCGTGGAAAAACGGTGAGTAGGATCACATCGGCCATGACGAACTACCCTGAGATGGTCAGCGGAACCGGCGAGTTCGTTACGGAGCTTATGAAAGCGTTTGGCGACAGGCTGTTTTGCAAATCCGGTGCAAGCGCGTTTTTCGCAATGGGATTGAAGGGCAAAGGCATTGGGATCGCGATGAAAATGGAAGACGGCAACGCTAATGTCATACCCCTCGCAATACTGGAAACGCTCGTGCAGATCGGAGAGATTACGGAAAATGAGGCTCTGAGCCTATCAAGTTACAGGGAATTGCTCAGCAGAAACCACAAAAAAGAAGTGGTCGGCAAGACGGTTACGGATTTTGTACTGGAGAAAATGGCTTAAGTATTAAAATTGATAACATAGAACCCCAGGCTCTGCCGGGGGTTCTTAATTTTCGTATACGATAAAAATTTACGCAAACTGGCGGCAAAAACAACCTCCGGGCGCCCCCTTTGACAGAAACTAGGGCGCGAAGCGCTGTAAATTGGGGATGCCGCCCCTTCTAATCTATTTTCAAATCACAATAGTAAACGTTTTATCAAATTGCAATAAATAATCCATAAAATTCTTTTGCAGTGTTTTCTTAACTCCGCGGCGTTTCAAGCCGCCTTAACATTTGCTCGGGGTTCATGGCGAATGCAATCGCCGTTTCCTTCGTGATTTTACCGCTGTCAAGAAGTTTCAGGATGTACGAGTCCATGCTGATCATTCCCTCGTTCGCCGATGATCGTACTACAGCGTCTATCTGGTGCGTTTTGGATTCGCGGATCAGGTTGCGTATTCCGCTGTTACCATGCATAATCTCAAAAGCCGGTATCTGCCCTCCGGTTTTATTGGGCAGCAGTATCTGAGAAATCGTCGTCTGCAGCACCATTGACAACTGTACCCGTATCTGCTGCTGCTGCCCCGGCGGGAACACGTCGATGATGCGGTCCAGCGTGTTCACCACGCCGACCGTGTGAAGCGTCGAAATGACAAGGTGCCCTGTCTCGGCGGCGGTCATAGCAGTTTTGATCGTTTCGTAGTCTCGCATTTCACCCAGCAGGATGATATCAGGAGACTGGCGCAGGGAGGCGCGCAGCGCCGTCAGGTACGATTCGGTGTCCGTAATAACCTCACGCTGGCTGATAATGCTTTTATCATCTCTGTGAAGATATTCTATCGGATCCTCCATGGTGATAATATGGCAAACCCTGGTTTTGTTGATGGCGTTTATGATGCAGGCAAGCGTAGTGGTTTTCCCGCTGTGCGCCGGCCCTGTTACGAGCAACAGCCCATGTTTTTGCGAGGAAACTTCCATTACTTCGTCGGGAATGTTAAGTTCCCTGTAATCGGGGAGATCGAAAAGCACCACCCTGATTATAGCCGACATCGAGCCGCGCTGCCGGTAAGTGCAAACCCTGAAGCGGGCAAGACCCGGAATGGACACGGGGAAATCGTCATCGCCGGAATCCATAAAGTTGTCGATGGGTTTATTCGCCATACCGTATAAATCCCTTACCATTTTCTCCGACACGGCTGGGGAAGTGATGTTTTCGGTCTGCGGAACGATAACTCCATCTATTTTAAATAGAATTTTATGCCCCGCGCCGATAAATATGTCAGAAACGTTTTTTTCGACCGCCAGTTTTAACCAATCCAGTATTTCCATCAACGTCATCTCCTTAGTAGCCGGGCCATACCGGCAAATCGTCGTCTGTCTCCCATACCCCGGTATTTCGCATCCGCCAGCTCAGAATATCGTATTCATTTCCGTAAAATGCCACTTTAACGTAGAGTTCCTTCCCGTCGGAGGCAACGCAGGAAAACTCAGCCGTTTCCGCCGTAAGATCCCAATCCCATCTCGACGTGATTTTCACACCGCCTAAATAATCTGGCATCTTATCCGCCGCGATAAGCTCCGCGAGAATACATTCGGCAATCGTATCAACCTTATAAAAGCTTTTTACCAGCCTGGCCTCCACGTCCGTCAACGCCTTGTCGTTTGCGGCGGTGGTATATGAAATAAGAGAGAAAACCGTAAGGCATAACACCGTGAACACAAGCACTACCGACGCGCTGCCTATGCCTATCCCGCTTTTATTCATCTCATTCCCCGCCTCGCGTCCGCCCCGCGGACACCGTAAAACCAATCAATTCTTCGCCGGTTATTTTTTCCACGGTTAATTCGCACAATATCGGGTGCGCTGCACTCTTAAGCGTAACGTTCTCATGTTCAGCTTTCTCATGCACGCAACCTTCATGAGTTAAGCGCTCATTGGCAGGGACACTTCTTAGGCGCAGCATGTACGCGGCTTCCTCAGCGTCGCAAATCCGCCATCCCGCGTCATAATATACTGCGGCATAAGGGACTCCCAAAGCTTGCTCGCGCCCGCTCAAAACCGCCGCTGTTTTTCCAGGGTCTCCGTAAACCTTGTAACATTCGGCTCCGTTTTTAGCGGCGACCAAAGCATGGTTAACAGAACGCGTTTCGCTTGCCATAATGAAAGAGCCAATAAAAATCTTAACGCAGACGGAAGCGCAAACGGCGAATATTGTTATGACTATAAGCTGCTCTATCAAAAAGAGCGAGGACCTGGAGCGTCCGTTCACCTTATATGCGCTCCTCCGCCAAAGGCGGTATTCATTTTCCCGCGCGTTGAGATAAAAGCGCTTTCAGAGCCGGCCGATACCTTTATCAACCCGTCTTCGATCCGTTCAAACGATAAAGACGCGTTTCTAATGACAGGTATGCCGTCCATGGGGGAAAATTCGAGTCCGGACTCGAATAACAACTCATATACCCAGCCTTCATAATGGTAAATCATCGTATGATATATGGCGCCGTCATACACTTCATCAATGCAAAGCGCGCTCAAGCCCTGAAAGTCCGAGATGTAAACCCTCTCCGCTTCGTCCCCGTTTTTTACTTTCGTCCATATATAAGAAAGGCAGATCCGCTCTTCATAACCATCCCTGGATATGTCCGTCACATTTCTATACGCGTTGACGCCAAGCATCAGTACCGTAAGCACCGACATGGTGAAAACACAGAATATCATCAACGAGGCGGCTGTGCCGGCTTTGTTGTCATGAACCGTTTTCATTGTCTACGCCCTTCCCTGTTCAGCTCCAGCACCGTTATATCGGGCAGTATGTTCGAGGCGAATATTTCATAATGCACGGCATAACTTGCCCTGTCGATATATACCCCGTAATGTTCCTCAATATACCTTATGTTGTTGGGATATCTTCCCTCAATCGCGTAACATTGAACCGCAGCGCGCATAAGACTCTCTTCGAGGAGGCGAAGCCCCTCCGCCCGGCTTAAAATCTCGGTTTCTCGCAGCCCAAAGATAATCGCCACGATTACGGCAAGAGTAAAAATAACTGACGCTGCGCTGTCGCGCACAATATCTAACGCGCTTTTTTTGAAAATACCTTTATTCATGGGTTATCGTCTCATGGAGTTATGGACGTCATAATCCCCATTAATGGCAGCATAACAGAAAGCAGTATCACGCCTACTATAATGGAGGTTATTATCACCAGTGTAGGTTCAATCCGTCCAATAACGCGGTCTATTCCGTCCTGCACATCGCGCTCTTTTCTGCGTGCGATCTCCGCCATCGCCGAGTCCGCCATGCCGCTGCGAACGCCGAGCGCCAGTAGTCTGCCATCGCGCGCGGAGAGTATCCCTGAGCCGCGCATAGCCTCCGGTAATGTTTTCCCGGCGCGCAGCAAATCCATGCATACGGCGTTCTTTTCATCGATGATTTTCGTGCCGCCGCTGACAGCAGACGCCATCTCAATAGCCTCTTCGGTGTCCAGCCCACTCGCTACGCTGAGCGACATGGCAGCAACGAAATGCGCGCTGGCCGTCTCGCCGAATATGCCGCGGCTGCCAAGTTTTTTTCTGAATGCTTTTGTTACACTTTCACGTATGCTTGGGACTATCCAAATCACCAGGCCAACAATAAAAATGGCTCCAAACAACGCCGCGATAATCGAGGAAGCGTTGCCGAGCCAACCTCCGAACTGCATGAGGTGAACGGCCAGCGGCGACATGCGGGCGCCAAGCCGGCCGAATACGTCGTTAAATACGGGTAAAACATAAATAATCAGGATCAATACCACCGCCGCCATCATAACAAGCAGTATTGCCGGATAGAGCACGGCATTTTTTATGGCCGTGACCTGCCGTTCCTGCCTGTCGTAGTATTCAGACAGAGCTTTAAGCGTCTGTGGCAGCCGTCCTGTTTTTTCCCCCGTTTCCACCATACTGACCATATAACGAGGGAAAATATCTGCCTTGCGCAAGGCAGACGAAAGCCGTTCTCCTTTGTCCAACTCGTCAATCAGGCATTGCAGCAAAGCTTTTCCGTCTTCATCCGGCTCGTCATCCTGAAGCATCAGGACTCCTTCGCCGATAGATATGCCAGCCTGCAAAAGCATATGCATCTCCATACAAAACATTGATAAATATGTATTCGTCAATTCTTTATGCTTCACGTAAACCACCTCAGTACATGAATTTCGACTTATAGTTGCCCCCATCGCCGATAAATCTCATAATTTCGCTGCTCTGTTTCGAGCTTGATGCGAATGTAGGATCCATAAGCCTCCAGCTCCTGCCGTCAAAAAAGATCACTTGGTTTATCCATCCGGTTTCATGGGAATAAGCGTTTATCCACGCGTGATACACGTCTCCGGCATACCCAACCACCAGCTTGCATGGAATGCCCAGGCTGCGTAGCATCGCGGTCATTACAGCGGAGTAATCGAAACATATGCCTTTTCTTTTTCTCATCACCGCGTCCACATCGGGGAGGTAGCCGCTTTGCACGGTCCTCGCAAGCTCCTTGTCATAGGTAAAGTTGTTGATGACGAAGTTATAAATTGCGGATATCTTGTCAATAAAGCTGGTGGATCCGCTTGTAAGTTCGGCAGCCTTTTGAACTACTATGCTATCTTTACTGAAGTTCACATATTGATTGGGGGTGAGAAACGGCGCAAACTCGTTTTCCAGCCTCACGCTTATCGTCGCCGTATTTGCTACGGAATACTTCGTCCCCTCAATCTGCTCATATACGCCGACGGTATAGCTGCCATTGCCGTCGGAAAACGGAAACACCTCAAAGTTTCCAGGCTTGAGAACATAAGTATACGAAACACCGCTCGGCCCTTTTATGATAACTCTCAACGCCTTTCTGGTGTTTTGCGTGTACTTCACCATGACATACCCGTCTTTTGCGTTGGAATAGTCGATGATCGCCTTATCGTTACGTTTGGCTGCAGTGCCCGGGGCGCTCGGAACGGGTATTGTAAACCCCGCTGCTCCCGCCAACGGAACTAACATCGGATCTATGAATACCGTCGCTACACGGGTGCGCCCCGAAGACATACCCTCAAAGGCCAGCAATAAAACGACTAATACCGCCGCTTTTAATTTTATTTTCAAGCTGTCACCTCGACTGCGAACTTCAAGCTTATGATAAAGCTTTTTGATTATAATTGAGAGAAGCTTCCATGTCAAAGATTAATCCAACGTTTATTTAAGCATGGGAATCAATAATTTTTAATCAATTCTTATTCAATTCATAATAAATTTTTAATAAATTTTAATAAATTTTTTAATAAATTTTTAATTAATTTTTTTTCAATTATTAATCAATTTTTATCCAATTTTCAATTAATTTATAATCAATACTCAATTTATTAATTAAGTCATACCAACACTTTACGGCTTTAATACTTATGCTTGAACACTCCTGCTCGAAAGTCATTCACCATCAAATTTCACACTATTTTTTTTCTATGAAGATTGATTTTTGTGGGTTTTTTTAAATTTTCCCTATTGTAATTTTTTATAAAATCAATATAATGCACATAAAATGAGTTTTGAATTTATAAAATTGTGTCTGTACAAGCAACAAAAAAAATAAGGAGGGATGTATAGAATGAAAAAAATTTTGTCAACTGCGATTATAACAGCGTTTGCCGTTTTAGCGTTCGCTGCTTCCGTGGTTGCGGCCACCAACCCGTTTATTGACGTGCCTTCTGGTCATTGGGCCTACGATGACCTCGAATGGCTCATAGCGGAGGGTGTCATTTCAGGCTACCCCGACGGCACATTCAAGGGCAGGCAACCTGCCACCCGTTACGAGATGGCTTCCATTATCGCTCGTACCTTGCCATTAGTGGACTTGGATAAGGCGGACGTGCAGGAAATGAATGCGCTGAAGAGACTTTTCGCTGAGTTCAGTGATGAGCTTGACGCCTTGGGAGTGAAGCTCGATGAGCTTGATCCGAGACTTGCCGTTCTTAATGAACGCCTGAACGGCTGGCGGTTTAGCGGCGTTTTGATAATGGACGTCGACTCGTGGCAACACGAAGAACGCGGCAGAGACGCCTATTTTAACTTTAGGAGGGGACGTCTCTATTTTAACCGCTGGTTCGGCGAGAATGAGGACATTTTCTTTCAAGGAAGCTTTGAACGCACTACTGATACTTTCAATGTACAGAGTTTCTACGTGGAATTCCCGACGTGGTTTGGTACGTACATGACGGTCGGCCTCTTCAGCTGGGATTGGGAGAGCCCATACTACTTCCGTACTGGAGGCATCAGCGACCTTGGCAATTTGTCTTACATTACGGACAGAGACTATGACGCAATCGGTATCCGTAAGTCTTTCTTGTTAGGCACGTTCCGGATGTTCGTCCATAAACCCAACATTGATATAGTGAGGGGTGCAAGCGCCAAAGTGTGGGAAGCGGCAGCAATCGCTGAGCTTCAGCTCACGGAACGTTTGGGATTAGACATCGGATTTCAGTATATGTGGGGCGACGACGGTTCGGTTGCCATAGAGTATGCTGGCTTTGATGAACACAAGTACACATTCGACAGCCTCTTTACATACTTCGGAGGTCTCCAATTCGAATTCAACGATTACATAGGCTTCAGAGGCATCTATTACGGTCAAAAATTCAAGGGCGAGTACCAATTGAACAGCGACCCTCCTGATAAATTGGACAACAGCCCGCACGCTTACAAACTGGCGCTCGACATCAGCCAAGACCTGTTAGGTTTCACCAGCTTATGGCTTGGTTATGACTTTATTGGAAAAGATTTTTGGACTTTCAATGGTGATGGAGAATTCGAAATCAATCCTGTAAGGGATTTGCATTGGGCGCATGACACGAGAATATGGCGCATTGGCGCTATTCAACAGTGGAACAACAGTTGGAGATCTTGGGCTTATTTCGCCCACCATACTATAATCGACCCTGTTGATAACGGCGGCAACAAGATAGGAAACGTTAATGGCACTCAGTGGGGAATTGGCGTGGAGTACAGGTATAACTCATATGTTGCTTTCGCGCTTAATTACGTCCATTCTAACTTTGACAATGTTGTAAATGCGGATAATACAATACCCGGGGATAACCACTTATTGCGGTTCCGTACGCAGGTAAGTTTCTAAGCTCGTCAGGGCTAAGCAAAACGATAAGGACAAATAGCAAATTTATATTTTAAACCGTGGGGGACGCCGTGGGTGGCGTCCCGCTTACGGAGATTTTATCTATTTTATAAGTTGTAAAAGTTTCCCAATCCTCATGCGTTGGCATAACTCTCTCTAATAAATCTTTCATCCGCAGCATTTACATATGTGGAATCTGCATTAACTTTTATGCCGTCAGATTTCGCTTTTTTTATCAATCTTAAAATCAAATCTTTTACTTTTTCTGTGAATGGAGTGGTTTTGTTGCTTGATAACATTATTACGCCGCCGATTTCTTGTGCAATTTTATAAAAACCGTCTACATCAGTATCATTATCGTTAACGCCTTCAAGAAAAATATACTTTGCGGCAAAATGTGTTTTATTTAATGGATATTTCTTTAGATTTTCCAAAACTCTATCAAACATATCCCTTTGCTTTATTTTTTTGAAAGTCTCACGAGTTCCAGCATCAAGCGATGTTACTAATGATCTGACTCTACCGTTTTCCATAAGCGTTGAAATTTGTTCATTATATATAGAACAATTGGAAACCACAGACATTTTCCATTTTGTTTTCGTAAAAAAGATGTTAAGTATGTCATTACAGTGTTTATAGGCAGTAAATTCTCCATTGCCAAATCGAATAGATAGTTCTTCCGTATTATACTCCGGTATTTCCGAGAGTTGCTGTAACACTTCATAAACACTATTCCCAGGAGAAGCTCCTTTCAAGCGTTCTCTAATTTTAGCGTGGCCGCAATAGATGCAGCTAAAATTGCATACATCGTCTCGGGTCCTTGCTCCGAAAATGAACGAGTTAAGCTTAACTGATTTACGCCAAAATCCGTATGAAAGCATATGGCATGTTTGGCATTTGTTTGGTCTTTCATGCCGGACATCGTCTACCAATTTGGTAGTAAAATCTTGCCATTGTGCTAACCTCTCGTGAACTGGACCAGAGACTTTAACAACCGGTCCTTGTCCTATTGAACAGCAAGGCGAAAAAGAAATCTCGCGATAAAGGATAGTGTTTCCTAAAAATGAGCAACCTTTGCGGTACTCTAAATCCGCTTCTAAAAAATGTATTCTTTCGGGCGGTATTATTTTTGCTAACCAATTTGGTACCCACCCGACACGACGGTATGTTATCCAGACGTCAGCATTGGGATAACGCTTCAAGGCCTCTTTTATGGAAACAACATCATATTTTTCAAGCAATTTCGATTGGTATTTTTCAATGTGATCGTTTCTTTCCGAGAAAATATCCGGGGGGCCGGCAATACTAATCCATTTGTCAATGTTATTGCCGATATGATCCTCATTAAGGATACCGAAAAATATGTTTGCCACAATTTACCTCCTAAGCGTTCGCATAGCTTTCCTTAATAAATTTAGCATCCCGTGGGTGAAGAAAATTTCCGCCTGTATTAATTATTATATTGTCAGCTTTCGCCTTTTTTACCATTCTCAAGGCCAATTCCCTCATTTTTTCTGTATACGGCTTTGTAAGATCGCTTGAGAACATTATGATGCTGCCAAACTCTTTTGAAATTTCGTAAAAACCATCAACATCTTTTTCGTTGTCGTTTATGCCTTCAAGAAAAATATATTTTGTATGCAATTTTGTTTTGTTCATTGGATATTTTCTCAAATTCTCCAGAACTTTATCAAACATGTCTACTTGCTTTATTTTTTTGAATGTCTCACGGGTTCCAGCGTCCAGCGATGTCACTATTGATACGACTCTGCCGGTTTCCATAAGGTTTGCAAGCTTTTCTTTATATATTGAACAATTGGAAGTTAAATCCATATTCCATTTTGTTTTCAAAAATATGTCAAGCATTTCTTCACAATGTTTGTTCGCACAAAATTCACCATTTGAAATTAGCAAAGTAAGCTCTTCTGTATTGAGCTCTTGTATTTCTGAAAGTTGCAGTAACATTTCATAAGTGGAAAGACTGTCGGTAACATGTGCAAGACGTTCCAAACTCTTATTGGCAAAGCAATAGACACACTTAAAATTACAGACATCGCTTCTGTTAGTTGTTGCGAAACTTAACGTGTTGAGCTTTATCGATTTACGCCAAAATCCAAAATTAAGCATATGACATTCCTGGCATTTATTTGGGCTGCCGTATTGAATTGCGTCTGTTAATTTTATCATGTAGTTTTGCCATTGTTGAAGCCTTTGTTGGACAGAACCTGAAATCTTAACAACCGGCATTTGGCCTGTCACGCAACAAGGCGAAAAAGAATCTTCGCGATAAAGGAAAAAGCTTCCCAAATACTTACATCCTTTACGATATTCTAAATCAGCTTCAAGAAAATGTATTCTTTCCGGTGGTAATTTTTTAAGTAACATATTTGCGACGTATCCGACTTGGGGGTATGTAATCCAAACAGCAGCGTCGGGATAACGTTTTAAAGCTTCATCTATGGAAACAACCTCATATTTTCCAAGCAATTTCGATTTATACTTGTTAACGTGATCGTCTCTTTCCGAGAAAATATCCGGGGCGCCGGCAATGCTAATCCATTTGTCAATGCTACTGCTGATATGATTATTGCTAAGTATACCGAAAAATATGTTTGCCATTATTTCACAACTCCTTTCACACAAAATACTTCACGGTATTTGACTTGTTGTGTTGGCTATTATGTACTAAATAAAATACTCGTTAAGCATATGCCTTGCGTGTTGGTAAATATTCTGAGAATTGTTAACACAATTTAGGAGCCCTTTTCAACCAGCTTTCCTACGACAAACAGCCTTGCATCGTCAAAACTATATTCGCATGTACACAAGGTCACCAAGCGATCTCCAAAATTCACCTCGACATCGCTTTTGAACATAGACCGCCGTTTAGCGTTACGGACATAATTTTCAAAAGCTTTCGCGTCCGCAAATTTCATGGTCTGCTTTTCTTCCTTCTGATTGAACGTGTATCCGGCGAACAGTTCGAGTTCATAATTCCCTTTTGGGGTGAAAATGGAAACGGTTGGGTGTTTGTCGTAAAACGACTGGCTGTTGTAATTACTCAGCGTTCCGAACATGGCTCCCGATCTCATGCGGTGGCCATAGATAAATGTATTTGGGCTCGATAAGTCAGGCGCGTTGCGGTAATCGATGAATATCGAGCCGCTACGGCTATTCTTTCCGTCCGGACGGCGCGACATATAGTATTCGTTGTTAGTACCATGCATAACAGGGTAATTGACTCCCGTGCCGATAATCTGGATCCATGCTACGGCGTTCGGAAACTCATTTTGGACAGCTTCGAAATCCATGGCCGGCATCCTGGCTTTTCCAACAGAGTCGGCTTGTTCATCGTTCAGTGCAAAAAAAGCAGACAAGGAGGCGTAATACGCCTCCTCCTGCCTGTTTATAATCAGGTAAATCGCTATTAAAGCTGCAAAACAAATCGTACCCGCTATACCAGCACTCAACAACAATATGGCAACTTTACTGCTTTTCCTTACCTTCTTCCTTCTGCTTCGCAAAGAGGTATTAATCCTCCTCTCGCCTGCGGAGTAAGATAATGGCTGATGTCAACAATGCCATAATTGAAGAGGCAAGCCCCATCCAAAGATATTTCAGTACGTTGGACTCGCCGGTCTTGGGAACTTCGCCCAGAGGAACCGCCTCGTCAGGTATATCAGTAGGCGCATCGGCAAGGGGAACCATCGGATCGTTTATATCAGTACCTGGATCAGTACCTGGATCGGTACCTGGCTGAGTCCCTGGTTCGGTTCCTGGATCAGTACCTGGTTGAGTCCCTGGTTCGGTACCTGGCTGAGTTCCTGGCTGAGTTCCTGGCTGAGTTCCTGGCTGAGTCCCTGGTTCAGTACCTGGTTCAGTACCTGGCTGAGTTCCTGGTTCGGTACCTGGCTCATCAGTTCCTGGTTCGGTACCCGGTTCATCAGTGCCCGGTTCGGTACCCGGTTCATCAGTTCCTGGTTCGGTACCCGGTTCATCAGTGCCTGGTTCAGTACCCGGCTCATCAGTGCCCGGTTCGGTCCCTGGCTCATCAGTTCCTGGTTCGGTACCCGGTTCATCAGTGCCTGGTTCGGTACCCGGCTCATCAGTGCCTGGCTCGGTGCCCGGCTCATCAGTGCCTGGTTCGGT
>Ga0123353_10011211_pt1 | contig 12609 bp, 9 predicted proteins | sample TergutLab28metaG_3_FD_92763 | JGI IMG/M metagenome (GOLD analysis project Ga0123353, IMG submission 92763) | Labiotermes labralis P3 segment gut microbial communities from Petit-Saut dam, French Guiana - Lab288 P3 | ecosystem: Host-associated > Arthropoda: Insects > Digestive system > Gut ... | reverse complement strand
TCCCAGATTTTTTTCCGCGTTGTGCTTTTGCAGGTAATAAAGCGAATCATTCCGCCCATGTCCAACGAAATTATCACCCTGATCAAGGATACCGCTCTTGCGCGGGTTATTATGGTTATTGAGATTATAAGAGTCGCGGAAACTTTTGCCGCGACAAGAGCCATTATCTGGCCCTTGTTTTACACGGGGGCGTTCTACCTGGCCTTTGTTGGAATCCTGACCCTCACGTTCGGATATATAGAGAAAAGATTGAGTTATTTCAGGGCATAAGGAAAGCGCATGTCAATTCTTGAAGTACAGAACGTAGCGAAACATTTTGGTTCAACAGAGGTCCTAAACAATATCAATTTTTCTCTGGAAGAAGGCCAGGTCCTGGCCATCATCGGTTCTTCGGGGAGCGGAAAAACCACCCTCCTCCGCTGCCTTAATTTTCTGGAATGGATGGATAGAGGAAGTATTTTTCTGCGCGGCCGGAAATTATTTGCCGCGGAAGATAAAAAATCGCTTGACGAGCAGAGCATCAGGCAGATGCGGCTTCATTTTGGCCTCGTGTTTCAGTCATTCAACCTTTTCCCGCAATACACCGCTTTAAAGAACGTGGTTCTGGCCCGGGAACTTTCGGCCCAAAAACTTCCGGATTACAAGACAAACAAAAAAAATATAATTGAAGATATTTATAGGGAAGGCATGGCTTTACTGGACCAAATCGGTCTTTCCAATAAAAGGGATTTTTACCCCTATCAACTGTCAGGCGGGCAGCAGCAACGCGTTGCCATCGCCAGGGCTTTGGCGCTTAAGCCGGATATACTGTGTTTTGATGAGCCAACCTCGGCGCTCGATCCCGAATTAACGGGAGAAGTGCTCAAGGTTATTCGCAGTCTCGCGGAAAAGAACACAACCATGATCATTGTAACGCACGAAATGCAGTTTGCGCGCCAGATTGCCGACACAATCCTCTTTATGGACGAGGGTCTTGTTGTTGAATACGGCCCGCCAGAGCTGCTGGATAATCCTTCAAGCGAAAGACTGAAGCGTTTCCTGGAAAACTATTCTTCACAGTAATGGATTAGAATAATCCTTTATTCTTCTTCTTCTATCTCCGGTTCCGGTTCAGCGTCAACTTCGGCATCTTCAACAGAGAAATCGTTACTCGTCAGCTCTGTCGCTTTTTCCAGCTTGCGCCTCTCAAGAATCCCGTTCAGGTACTCATCCATATCCTGCTGATCTTCGTCGTATAGCTTTACATTCCTGTAACGCTTGATACCCGTTCCGGCCGGTATGGGATGACCGATGATGATGTTTTCTTTGAGGCCGCGCAGGTTGTCGGTAGATCCGGCAATTGCCGCGTTCGTGAGCACCCTGGTGGTTTCCTGGAAGCTTGCGGCAGAGAGGAAGGAATCAATATTGAGCGAAGCCTTGGAAATGCCCTGGAACACAGGCCTGGCTACTGCAGGCTGTCCGCCTTCGTTGATAACCCTGTTGTTTTCTTCCTTGAAACGGTACTTGTCAACCATCTGGCCGTAAATAAACCTGGTGTCCCCAACACGCACAATTTCCACCTTGCGCATCATCTGGCGGATAATAACACCAACGTGCTTGTCGTTGGTAGATACGCCCTGGAGGTGATACACCTGCTGAATTTCGTCCATAAGGTAACTCTGAAGATTTGATTCTCCGAGTATGTGAAGAATATCGTGCGGGTTTTTATTTCCCTGGCACAAGGGTTCGCCGGCTTCCACTGTGTCGCCGTCGCGTACGAGGAGCCGCTTGGTCATGGGGATAAGGTGCTTGTATTCCTTGCCGAACATATCTTCAACAATGATAAGCCGCTTGCCCTTTACAATGCTCTTGAAGCGCACGACTCCCGAAACTTCCGCCAGAATCGCGGGGCTCTTTGGCTTGCGGGCTTCGAAGAGTTCGTTGACCCTTGGAAGACCTGAAGTTATATCCATGGCTTGGGAAGATTCTTTCAGGGTTTTCGCGATGGTGCGTCCGGGTTTTATCTTTTCACCGTCATCGACCTGCAAAATGGCCCCTCCGGGAAGGAAGTACGAAGCGACCTGTGTATCCTTGTCATCGACGATAATAATGCGGGGCTGTTTTTCAAGCTGCTGAATGTCGGTGATACGCTTCTCAACTCCGCGTTCCTCGTCTACTTCCTCGCGCAAGGTAGTGCCGAGAATAATATCCTCGTAGCGGACAGTTCCGCCTTCTTCCGCGATAATCGGGTCGGAGAAGGTATCGAAGGTGGCGATGGTTTTTTCCGCCTCCACCACATCGCCTTTCTTCGCGATAAATTCGGAACCGTTACGGATTTCAATCTTTTGATCCTGGCCGATTAAATAAAGGGTCGCGTCTTCCTTGTCTTTCCTGACAATCATGGTGTATGCGGTATCCGGGGACAGAATATCATCCTTCCCCCGCTTGATGATTGCCGCGCCCCGGATTACCCTCTGGCCGTTTTCAACGAGGAGTTCGTCTTTGGGCTCAAGCTTAATTCTTTCCATAACGCGGTTAACGACCGCCTGGCCCTTTCTCGTAAAGAGCCAAATTCCGGAGGACTCACCCGTCCTTTCATCGATCTTGTCAACATGAGCCCCGGTCACATCTTTAATGTACACGGCGTACTTGAGGAAAATTCTGTTTTCCTGGCTGATGTTAATCGCGACGCCTCCTGTGTGGAAGGTTCTCATGGTAAGCTGGGTTCCGGGCTGGCCGATGGACTGGGCGGCAATGGTTCCAACCGCCTCGCCAATATCGACCGTTCTGTTTGTGGCAAGATTGCGGCCGTAGCACATGCGGCAAACGCCGTGCTCCGCTTCGCAGGTAAGAACCGTCCTGATGCGCACGCTTTCGATTCCCGCCATTTCAATGGCCGTCGCGATTTTCTCGGTAATTTCCTGGTTCACATCAATAATAATTTCACCTTTGATGGGATGTTTAACCCTTTCCAGGGTATAGCGCCCGACAATGCGGTCCCTCAGGGGTTCCACAATATCTTCGCCGGTTTTTATCGCCGACTGTGAGATACCGTTAATGGTGCCGCAGTCGTCTTCGTTAACAACCACGTCCTGGGCGATATCTACAAGGCGTCTTGTAAGGTAACCCGCTTCGGCAGTCTTGAGCGCCGTGTCCGCGAGTCCCTTGCGCGCGCCGTTAGTCGAAATGAAGAACTCGATAACGGAAAGACCTTCCTTGAAGTTGGAGCGTATCGGGAGTTCTATCAATTCACCGGAAGGTTTCTGCATGATTCCGCGCATTCCCGCAAGCTGGCGTATCTGGTTCCGGCTTCCGCGCGCGCCTGAGTTGGCCATCATGTAGATTGAATTAAACCCGTTGCGATCGGCCTCCAGGGTTTTCATCATTATGTTGGCGATGTCTTCGTTTGTTTTCTGCCAGACTTCAATTACACGGCTCTTTCTCTCTTCGGGGGAGAGCTGGCCCGAGTTGAACTGCTTCTGAATTGCGTCTACTTCCTTGTTGGCTTTTTCGATCATCCCGGCTTTTTCTTTTGGTACAACAATGTCTTCTACGCCAATGGTCGATCCAAAAATAGTCGCGTATTTATAACCGGTGGATTTTATTGCATCCAGCATCTTTACAGTATCCCAGGAACCCCTGGCGGCAAAGATATTTTCGATAAGAGCGCGCAGCTCTTTATCTTTAAGCTCATAATTGATAAAGGGAATTTCCGGAGACATTTCTTCATTAAACATGAGTCTTCCGGCTGTTGTTTCAATAAGACCGTCAGAACCAACCTGCCCTTCTTTCCCCAGTTTCTCCCAGATGGGGAGTTTCGGAGGCTTCACTCTGATAACAGCTTCCCATTCAAGGGACTTGGCCTCAACCGCCAAATACGCTTCTTCCACCGAAGAATAGCGGGGCGCTTTTCCTACGGATTTTCCGCAATAGGGGCAGGCTGTCCATATTTCCTTGATTTCTTTTCCGCACTTTTCGCAGACAAGCTTCCCTTCTTTTGATAAAGTCCGGACCTTGTTTTTGCCTGAACCCGGCCTCCTTGCGTCGGGCTTTACCCTCGTTAGAAAGTTAATCCCCAGTACCATGTCCTGGGAGGGGAACACGATGGTTTTGCCGTTAGCGGGGTTAAGGAGGTTTCTCGCGCTGAGCATCAAAGTCCAGCACTCCATCTGGGCCGCCTGGGTCAAAGGCACGTGAACCGCCATCTGGTCGCCGTCGAAGTCGGCGTTAAACGCGTAACACACAAGGGGAGGAAGCTTAATCGCTTTTCCTTCCACAAGAACAGGCTCAAAGGCCTGGATGCCCAGACGGTGCAAGGTCGGCGCGCGGTTAAGGAGCACGGGGTGTTCTTTCACCACTTCGTCCAGAATGGCAAAGACTTCCGGCGTTTCCTGTTCCACCATTATTTTCGCTTTCTTTATATTGTAGACTACATCCTTGTCTACAAGTTTTTTCATGATGAAGGGTTTGAAAAGTTCGAGGGCCATCTTTGTAGGAAGCCCGCACTGCCACATTTTGAGTTCCGGGCCTACGGTAATTACGCTGCGGCCGGAATAGTCAACGCGCTTTCCCAGGAGGTTCTGCCTGAAACGGCCCTGCTTGCCTTTAAGCATATCGGAGATCGACTTGAGGGGCCTGTTGGACGCTCCTTTTACAACCCGCTTTTTCTTGGAATTGTCAAAAAGGGCATCGACCGCTTCCTGAAGCATGCGCTTTTCGTTGCGTATAATGATATCCGGAGCGTTGAGAATCTGGAGCCGCTTGAGTCTGTTGTTGCGGTTGATAACGCGGCGGTAAAGATCGTTAAGATCGCTTGTGGCAAAACGACCTCCGTCGAGCTGCACCATGGGGCGAAGTTCCGGCGGAATAACAGGGATAACATCGAGGATCATCCACTGGGGTTTGTTCTCGGAGTTGCGGAAATTTTCCACAATTTCAATGCGCTTTAAAAGCCGCTTGTCACTTTTCGCGCCTTTCTCAATCATCTTGGCCCGCAGTTCGGCGACCATCTCGTCAAGGTCGATGTTTTCCAGCAGGGTTCTGATGGCCTCGGCGCCCATTGCCGCTGTAAAGCCGCCGCCGTAGCGCTCGTGGGCTTCGTAATACTCCTCTTCGGTGAGGAGCTGCATCCTTTTAAGCTCGGTCTCGCCCGGCTCAATAACCACGTATTTTTCATAGTAGAGCACTGAACGGAGGGCTGTCATGGGGAGATCAAGGAGAAGACCCATGCGGCTCGGCACTGAACGGTAATACCAGATGTGGGAAACAGGCGCGGCCAATTCGATGTGGCCCATGCGCTCGCGGCGCACCTTGAAGTGGGTTACTTCAACGCCGCAGCGATCGCAGATAACGCCCTTGTAGCGGATAGATTTAAACTTGCCGCAGTAGCATTCCCATTCCTTGGTGGTGCCGAATATCCGCTCGCAGAAAAGACCGTCTTTTTCGGGCCTTAAGGTCCGGTAGTTTATGGTTTCCGGTTTCTTGACTTCTCCGTAGGACCAGGCCCGGATCATTTCCGGAGAAGCCAGCCGTATCATAATAGAATCAAAATCCTGAATATCCCGCATATACCCCCCTGGCCGAGTCTAGAAATTCGAACCACTCTTGGTTATGAGATCCTCATCACGCTCGGTGAGGGGAATCTGCTTGTTCTTGTTATCATAAATGGTAAGGTCAAGCGCGAGGCCCCGCAGTTCCTGAACGAGAACATTGAAGGACTCGGGTATCCCCGCCGTGGTTGAAGGCTCACCCTTTACAATGGCTTCGTAAATCTTTGAACGCCCTGTCATATCATCCGACTTAATCGTCAAAAGTTCCTGCAGGGTATGGGCCGCACCGTAAGCTTCCAGAGCCCAGACTTCCATTTCGCCTAACCTCTGGCCGCCGAACTGGGCCTTGCCGCCCAAAGGCTGCTGGGTAACAAGCGAGTAAGGCCCGGTAGACCTTGCGTGCATCTTGTCGTCCACGAGGTGGTGAAGTTTAAGGAAGTAAATAATTCCGCAGAATATCGGATTGATAAAAGGCTCGCCTGTACGGCCATCCCTCAATGTTGCTTTGCTGGTAACGGGAAGCCCCGCTTCCTTCAGTTTCTCTTCAATCTGATCGGTTGACGGGGACTGGAACACGGGCGATGAATACCATTCATCGAGGATTGAACCTGCCCAGCCGAGCTCCGTTTCAAGAAGCTGGCCGATGTTCATTCGTGAGGGAACTCCCAGTGGAGTAAGGCAGAGGTCGAGCGGCGTGCCGTCTTCCATGTAGGGCATATCTTCCTCGGGAAGGATCCTCGCCACAACGCCCTTGTTGCCGTGCCGGCCTGCCATCTTGTCGCCTTCGCGGAGTTTTCGCTTGGTCGCTATCAGAACCTTGACCACCTCGTCCACTCCGGGGTTAAGATCATCACCTTCGGTACGTCTTAGCCGCTGAATGTCGATGATGGTTCCCTCGATACCGTGGGGCACCCGGAGGGACGAGTCCCGTACTTCCTTCGCTTTTTCGCCGAATATCGAATTAAGGAGTTTAAACTCGGGCGTAGTCTCTGTTTCGCTTTTGGGAGTTACCTTGCCAACGAGGATATCCCCGGAGCGCACCTTTGCTCCCACCCGGATAATTCCTTCCCCGTCGAGGTTATCGAGGCTTTTTTCGGAGGTATTGGGAATGTCACGGGTAAGCTTTTCGGGCCCCAGTTTTGTTTCCCTTACTTCCGTAAAAAATTCTTTTATATGGATTGAAGTGAACATATCGTTCTTTACAACCCGCTGGGAAATAAGAATCGAGTCTTCGTAGTTGTAGCCGTTCCAGGGCATAAAGCCCACGAGGATGTTCCGGCCGAGGGCCAGTTCCCCGTTCTTGGTTGCCGGTCCGTCGGCGATAACCTGCCCCGCGCCAATCTGCTCCCCTGCTTTGACTATGGGCCGCTGATTGTAACAGGTGTCCTGGTTGGTCCTCTGGTACTTTACCATGCGGTAAACGTCGCGGCCCTTCTCGTTTGTTTCGGCGATGCGGGTTTTTCTGTCGCTTGGCTCGATGATAATTTCCTGGGAACTTACGCTTAACACCGTGCCGGCGCGGCGCGCCTTGCAAAGAACTCCCGAATCGTAAGCGCACTTGCCTTCCATCCCGGTACCGACCCTCGGCGCCTCCGGGAACACAAGAGGAACCGCCTGACGCTGCATGTTTGAACCCATGAGCGCGCGGTTGGCGTCGTCATGCTCTAGGAAGGGGATAAGGGACGCGGAAACGGAAATGATCTGTTTCGGGGAAACGTCCATGTATTCGATCTCAGTCGGGATCCTGGTGGTGTAATCTCCCTGCTTCCGGCAGCTCACCTGATCGCCTGCGAAACTGCCGTTGGTATTGAGTTTCGCGGAAGCCTGCGCAATGTAGTAACGGTCCTCGTCCATCGCCGAAAGGTATTCAATATCCTTCGTGGCGATGCCTTTTACAACACGCCGGTATGGGGTCTCAAGAAAACCGTAATCGTTTACCCGCGTATAATTGGCGAGGGAAACAATAAGGCCGATGTTCGGACCTTCCGGAGTTTCAATCGGGCACATCCTTCCGTAATGCGTATAGTGAACGTCGCGGACTTCAAAGCCGGCCCTTTCCCGCGAAAGGCCCCCCGGCCCGAGCGCGTTAAGACGCCTCTTGTGCGTAAGTTCCGCAAGCGGGTTTACCTGATCCATAAACTGCGAGAGCTGGCTGGAGCCGAAAAATTCCTTTATCGCCGCCACCACAGGTTTAATGGAAATGAGATCCTGCGGCTTTATTGTGTCGGTTTCCTTAAGGCTCATTCTCTCTTTGGCGATCCGTTCCATTCTGCTGAAGGCGGTCTTCATGGTGTTGGCCATAAGTTCACCCACAGAACGAATGCGGCGGTTACCAAGGTGATCGATATCATCTACCCTCTCTACTTCGGTGTGCACGTTGATAAGAAATTTCATGGTAGAAATAATATCCTGCTTGGTCAGGGTGAAATCCCCAAGCGGCGGGTTATGGCCAAACTTTTTATTTAGCTTGTAACGGCCCACTTTGCCCAAATCGTAGCGCCGGGGAGAAAAGAACATACTGCCGAGATCCTTTTCGGCATTCTCCACAGTGATGGATTCCCCGGGCATAAGAACGGAGTAAACCGCCGACAGGGCTTCTTCCCTGGAAGGTTCGTCCCGTCCGGGATCGGTTTTTACAAATTTGATATCTTCCCTTTCAAAACAGTTGAGGAGCATATCCGAGTCAAGTGAAAGGTTTGCAGATTTATCGTTTTTGGGATCCTCAAGATCGACAAACTTGATTACCTCTACGGATTTAATGCCGTTAGCGAGAAGTTCATCAACATCATGTGGATGCAGCTTGTCTCCAGCCCGGTAGAGTTTTCTTTTGCCTTCCTCGCCTTCCTCGGTTTTTGTGGCGTCTTTTACCCACACCGCCTGCGCAAGGACACGGCCAAAAAACTTTTCTCTTGTCTCCTGGTCATCCTTTACTTTGAGGATCTGGGTTTTGTAGAAAGCTTTGATGATCTCTTCCCGGCTTTCATATCCAAGGGCCCTGAGGAAGATTGTCCCGAGGATCCTTTTTTTCCGGTCTATTTTCGCGAAGATAAGTTCTTTCTTGTTATCAATTTCAAATTCAAGCCATGAGCCCCGGTAGGGAATAATGCGGGATGAGTAAATCCCTTTTTCATGACAGAAAATAACTCCCGGTGAACGGTGAATCTGGGAAACTACCACCCGCTCCGCGCCGTTGATAATAAAAGTTCCCCTCTCGGTCATGATGGGAATGTCTCCCATGTAAATATCTTTCTGACGAATCTCGCCTGTCTGCTGGAAAATAAGGTTTACGCGGGCTTTAAGTGAAACCGCATAACTAAGTCCCTTTTGTTTGCAATCCTGCTCGCCGAATTTAATACTGCCTTCATCCAGAGTATAATATTCGTATTCGAGAACCATGTCCCCGTTGGGACTTTCTATCGGGAATGTTGATTTGAAAACTTCTTCAAGTCCCTGGTGCTCGGGTTTTTCGTCTTTCCTGATTTTTTCCCGCTGAAGGAAACGCTCGTAAGAGCAGAGCTGGATATCGATAAGATCAGGGAGTTCCATTACGTCCTGGATATCTTTTCCAATATATATCCTTTTGCCTTGGAGCTTAGTTTTTGCCATTCCATCCCCCCGGGTAATTAATGCGTCCAGCACCTAAGTATTATTGGAAAAGCATTTGCTTTCCGGAATAACACACAGGTGCTGGGTATGAGAAAATAAATTGCGCGCAGACAGAAGTCTGCAAGACATTAGTCTGCCGGACTCAAGTCCCTTATTACTGAACTTCAACCGTACCGCCGGCGGCCGTAATCTGCTCCTTGATTTTTGCAGCATCTTCTTTTGAAATACCTTCCTTGAGAGGCTTGGGAGCGCCTTCAACAAGGTCTTTGGCTTCTTTGAGCCCAAGGCCTGTAACAGCCCGGACTTCCTTAATGACCGCGATTTTCTTTGTATCATCAAAGGCCTTGAGAATTACATTAAACTCAGTCTGTTCCTCAACGGCTGCGGCAGGAGCCGCACCACCGGCAGCGCCTGCAGCGGCAATCGCTACGGGAGCGGCGGCGGAAACACCGAATTTTTCTTCCATTGCCTTCACCAGCTCAGAAACTTCCAAAACTGTCATGGAAGCAATCGCTTCTAAAATCTCTTCTTTTGTGGCTGCCATATTATCTTCTCCTAAAATTGTGTTACGCAGATCATACGAACTGCGCTGTCCGGCAAAAGACGCCGAACAAAAGCCCGACAGAACAGCAGCCTGCGAAATAACGCAGAAGTCTGACGGACTAATAATTCCTGATTCTCTTAACCTGCTTTTTTATCCGCGACAGCTTTTAATACCCGCACGAGTCTTGTGGGAATATCGTTTAAAGCAACCGCAACATTCCGCGCCGGTCCGTTCATAACAGACATAAGCATGGAAATAAGCTCCAGCTTTGAAGGAAGCCTTGAAAAAGCTTCCACCTGCTTGGCGTTATATACGTCCTTTCCGAGAAGGCCGCCCTTTACCTGCAGAACCGGCGCCTCTCTGATAAAATCCAAAAGGATCTTGGCAACCTCGTTCGCGTCTTTGGGGGCGATCGCAATCGCGGTAGGACCCGAAAGGTATTCATCCACTCCGCCAGGAGCGGAAAGCTGCTGGAAGGCGAGCTTGGCAAAATTATTTTTGATAACTTTGTATGAGGCGCCTTTGCCCCTTAACTGCTTGCGCAGGTTTGTTATCTGCTCTACCGTAAGTCCCCGGTAATTGGTAAAGATAAAATCCTGGGCAACGGAAAAAGCATCTTTTATTTCATTGATGGATGCTACCTTGGCGTCCTGTATCTTTTTCGCAACTATAGCCACGTTAATCTCCTTCCTTGTTTGAAACCCACACACCGGGTCCCATGGTGGAAGCCACCGATATGGTTTGAATAAAATCGCCTTTCGCGTCGGCGGGGCGCTTCCTTTTAATTTCGGAAACGACAGTCTGCACGTTTTCGGTAACCTTTCCCGGATCCATGGAAACCTTGCCCACCGCCAGGTGCACAACGCCGGTCTTGTCGGCCCGGAATTCTGTGCGGCCTTTTTTCAGCTCCGCAAGAGCGGTTTTAAGGTCAAAGGTAACTGTTCCTGTTTTGGGATTGGGCATGAGCCCCTTGCGTCCAAGGACCATACCGAGTTTACCGACATCTTTCATCATATCGGGCGTAGCAACGGCAACATCAAAATCTGTCCAGCCGCCCTTTACTTTTTCGATCAAGTCATCGGAACCCACAAAAGCAGCTCCCGCGTCCTGGGCTTCCTTTTCCTTTTCGGGTTTGCAGAATACCAAAACCCTTTTTTCTCCCCGGAACTGATTGGGCAAAACCACAGTATCACGGACAGACTGACTTTTCTTTAAGTTCAGCTTGACCGAGAGCTCAACAGTTTCATCAAACTTGGCATAAGCCATGGACTTTACCAGAGTCAGGGCTTCGTTGAGATCGTAGGAAGCGGCAGCGTCGTATTTTTTCAGGCTTTCCCTGTATTTTTTTCCGTGCTTCATTTTTCCACCTCAACACCCATTGACCGGGCTGTCCCGGCGATAATCTTCATCGCTCCGTCAAGATCGTTTGCGGTAAGATCAGGCATTTTAATTTTCGCGATCTCCTCGCATTTGGCCCTGGGCAGCTTCCCAACCTTGGTTTTGTGAGATTCCGAAGAACCCTTCTCAAGTCCAAGGGCTTTTTTAATCAGCACTGAAGCGGGCGGAGTTTTAAGGATGAAGGTGAAAGATTTATCCCCGTAAACGGTGATGACCACCGGAATCACAAGTCCCGCTTCCATGTTCTTTGTCCTGTCGTTAAACTGCTGGACGAACTGCGGGGCGCTGACGCCATGAGGTCCCAAAGCAGGGCCAACGGGGGGGGCCGGTGTAGCCTTCCCTGCCGGGCACTGCAGCTTGATAATGGCTGCAATCTTTTTCTTTGCCATTTACTGCTCCTTTGTGGTGTGCCTGATAATAACCAGGCTAACGTCCAGTGATTAAACCGAACTCCCACTTGCTTTAGGCGGTACAGATGCCGCTCTTAACTACAATTTCTCCACCTGCAGAAGATCTACTTCCACAGGCGTATTCCTGCCAAAAATACCAACCATCACTTTGAGCTTGTTCTTTTCCTGGTTCACATCCTCGATGGTCCCGGTAAACGATTCGAAAGGACCGTCGATGATTTTTACCTGTTCACCCGCGGTGAATGACTGCCGGGAACGGACAGGCCGCTCGCCCTTCATCCCTCCGGATTTCTGGAGTATTGCCCTGGCCTCGTCCCCCGAAAGAGGGTTTGGTCTTTTATTCGCAGGGGTTCCGACAAAACCCGTAACACCCTGGATTTTTTTTATCTTGGAACAGGTAAGTTTCCACTGCTGTTCCTCATTGGGAAGATCCATCTCGAGCAAAATATACCCAGGCAGGAATTTTTTATTTTGGGTTCGTTTTTTACCATCCCGGATTTCCGTTACTTCTTCGGAGGGAACTTTGACATCTCGGACCACTTCCTTGTCAAGTTCCCCTGACCCGGTCATCATGCGGATAGTCTTTTCTATTTTGTTCTCATACCCCGAATAGGTATGGAGGACATACCAGCCCGTAGCCATAAAAATCCTTTCGCGAAACTAGAATATCGCCCGTACCCCAAATGTTAAAAGCATATCCACCAAACCAAGAACCGCGGCAATAATCGCAGTTGAAATAATAACAACCTTGACTGAGCTAATCGCGTCATCCCGGCTCGGCCAAATAACCTTGCGGAGTTCGGCGTAGGATTCTTTAACAAACTGAACAATTCTTTTCATACAACACCCACTATTCTGGCATTCTGGGCTTATTTGGCCCCTTAATTTCTCTCCAGGCGCAGTAAGCCTCGAACTCACGACCTGCGGTTTTGGAGACCGCCGCTCTACCAACTGAGCTATACGCCTCTATAAATAATAAATTAGATTTATTATTTAACTTTAGTCTCCTTGTGGACCGTGTGCTTGCGGTCAAAAGGACAGTATTTTTTAAATTCCAGCTTTTCCTGAGTATTCCGCCGGTTTTTGCTGGTAGTATAATTTCTCCTCTTACACTCGCTGCACT
>Ga0123353_10011210_pt1 | contig 12610 bp, 12 predicted proteins | sample TergutLab28metaG_3_FD_92763 | JGI IMG/M metagenome (GOLD analysis project Ga0123353, IMG submission 92763) | Labiotermes labralis P3 segment gut microbial communities from Petit-Saut dam, French Guiana - Lab288 P3 | ecosystem: Host-associated > Arthropoda: Insects > Digestive system > Gut ... | reverse complement strand
GCTTTGTGTTCGTCCCAAATTTTAGCCAAAAAAAGATTAAAAATAACACTGAAAGCATTTGGTTTATCCGATACGGAATGTCTGCGCAAAATTTCAGCAAATTGATTAAATAACGTTTGCCCTTTATCTGCTGTTAATTCTTCTAAATCTAATATGGTAATTTTTTTCTTGGGCTGAAGATTATAAAGTTCACATTCTTTTTCAAAAATACCTCTATCAAATACTTGCTTGTCCCATCTATTATAAAAATCTTTGACATCGCCCGTACGATAGTCATCTTCAATCTTCACAATTTCGTTGCGATAAACCACTTCTTTGCCTTTGAGTTCGGAGGCATAAAGCATGATAACATCGGGCTTGTTGCTGAATTTGAAATAGGTAAACAACTGTCCGCCGTCTTTTTTCATCCGCGCAAAAGCTTTGTCGAACTCTTTATCGTAAGTTTTACATTCAATCAGCAAGTATTCCGAGCCATCGTCGCGGGTAACGCAAATATCCAATCGTCCCGAAGTGCCATGTCCTGCTCCCCAAGTTTTTTCTAAAATTATATTTTCGGGCTTATACCCTTTTTCGAGCAAACGATTAACACACTCCAACACCACAAAGTTTTCAGGTTGAGAAAAATTTTGCGTGGTTTTGGCATCGGATTGAATTTTTTCTCCGTAGTTGATTTTCGATTTGGCACAATCTACCTCGATACGATAACCACCCGAATATTTTTTTACAAAAATACCCAACGCATTTTCTTTTGGGACAAAGCCCAATACCTTAACTAATTCCGTTCCCTCCATATTCATGCTGTAAATTTGACACAAAGGTAGAAATTTTTGTCGAATGTATCATATCAATAAATGCAGGTATTTGCGTAAGCGCTTCAAAACGGTTCTCCTGAGGATAGTAGCGGCAAAGATAGCTCTCGGTACCGTTGGTCAGGAGCAGGTAGGGCACTTTTAGTAACTTGTTGTATTTCATAATCTGTTCAAAGACAGAGCGGTTGATGGGAATGGAGGGCGCTTTACATTCGGCCAACAACAAGGGCTGCCCTTTTCGGTCAAAGAGCACCAAATCTGCGCGGAAGGTTTTTCGCCCCGCTTTAAAGGCATATTCGCAACACATCAGGGTGTAGGGCGCCCCACATTCAGTGTGCAGGTGTGCCACCAACATCTGGCGAACCTCCTCTTCGGGGGTATGCGCCACCTCTTTTTTTCTGACGGGGTCAAACATCCAAAATCAAACATCTAAAATCAAAAAACGTGCAAAATTAGAAAAAATTGTTATCTTTGTCTTTCTTCGCAAACGTTCAATGGCAAATAAAGTAAGCGCAAAAGAGAGCAATACCCAATTTCGGACCATACTTTCCGATTTGAAAGCCAAAAAGTATAAGCCTTTCTATCTTTTGATGGGTGAGGAGCCTTATTATATAGATAAGGTGAGCCGCTACATTTCGGATCACGTGTTGACCCCCGACGAACAGGGATTTAACCAAACCCTGTTGTATGGATCCGATGTGAATGTGCAACAGATTATCGATACAGCCCGTCGCTATCCCATGATGGCGCCCAAACAGGTGGTGATTGTGCGGGAGGCGCAACAGGTGAAAGAGATTGATAAATTAGAAGTCTATCTGCGTCAGGCGCCCGAAACCACCCTGTTGGTGATTTGTTACCCGGGGAAGACGGTCGATAAGCGGACTGCTTTCTACAAAGCGGCGTTGGCCAAAGGGGTGGTACTTGAGTCGGTTTTGCTGCGGGAAGAGGATGTCCCCGACTGGATTATCCGTTATACCTCTGAAGTTCAGGCAGAAATGACTCCGGAAGCGGCGGTGCTGTTGGCCGAATATTTAGGTACCGATTTGAATAAGATTGCGATGGAGATGGACAAACTGTTGATGCTACTTCCCACCGACCGCCGCAAAATCACCCCACAAGTGATTGAACAGAATGTGGGAATCAGCAAAGAACACAGCCCATTCGCATTAAATAAAGCATTGTCATTTAGGAATTTACAAAAAGCGTTGCAGATCGCGCACTTCTTTGGAGAGAATGTCAAAAGTTATCCTTTGGTGATGATTATGGCCACGCTCTTTTCCCACTTTTCCAAATTGTTGAAATACTATGCGCTTCAACAAAGCCCAACGAAACCTTCCCGTCAGGAGATTGCCTCTGCATTGGGGGTGCATCCGTTTGTGTTGAACGAAGTAGAGACGGCAGCACGCAATTTCTCTTTGAGGCAGACCGTAGGCATTATTTGGCTGCTCAGGGCGTATGACCGGCGTGCAAAGAGCAATGAACGGGGAGAGGCCGACGACGGGGCTCTTTTACAGGAACTGATTATTAAAATTTTACGATAAACAAAACGATACCATGAAAAATATAGTTTCCATATTGATCGGGTTGTCCCTACTCCCTTTCGTCAGGGCAATAGGGCAGGAGAGTGCAGATATAGAGCTGGATAGTGCTATTATTTCCAAAATCTTTAGTTCCACGCAGATGGAAAAGGACGAAAACGCCGGAGCTCTTTTGGTGCGCGTTGCCCTCTCTCTCCTCGATACGCCCTACGTGGGCGCCACTTTGGAGGTGGGAGACGAAGAGCGGCTGATTATTAACCTACGGGAATTCGACTGTACCACTTTTATGGAGACGTGCGTGGCCATCACCCGCGCCATTCAGATGCACACCCCCACTTTTGAAGCGTATTGTAAAGAGTTGGAACGCATCAGATACCGGAACGGAGTGGTAAGCGGATACACCTCCCGACTCCACTACACCACTGAATGGATTGCCGATAATGAGGCCAAAGGGGTGGTGGAAGATGTAACCAAAGAGATTGGAGGAATCGCGTTTATGGTGAAAATCAACTATATGTCAACCCATGCAGATAAATACAAACAATTGAAAGGGAGGTTAGAACGGATCGCCCGCATCAAACAGATCGAAGATAAGGTGAGCAAACGCGGGGGCTATTACTACATTCCCAAAGAGGATATTCCGGATCTTTCGGGATTGATACTAAATGGCGATATTATCTGCTTTACCACCTCCATCGCGGGGTTGGATGTTTCACACATCGGGATCGCCTATTGGCAAAAGAACAAACTTACCTTTATCCACGCCTCCTCTTCCGCCAAAAAAGTGATCATTAACCCCGAATCGCTGAACAACTATTGCGCAGGCATCAACTCAAACACCGGCATTATTGTAGTCAAATTAAGATAAACTGATGATAGATAGGAGTTGGGTACAAATTCTAACTGAATTTATTCCGACTTCAACTATACACCCGCTCTACCCGCCGGGCGATGGAGGTATAGATTTCGTAGGGAATCGTTCCAAGGGTATTTGCCCACTCGATGGCGGTAGGGGCGGGGGCGTTGCCACAGGGGGTTACTGCGTTTCTTACACAGGGGGTTACTGCGTTTCTTACACAGGGGGTTACTGCGTTGCTTACAGAGGGGGTTACTGCGTTACTTACAGAGGGGGTTACTGCGTTGCTTACAGAGGGGATTACGACGTTGCTTACAGAGGGGGTTACTGCGTTGCTTGCAGAGGGGGTTACTGCGTTGCTTACAGAGGGGGTTACGACGTTGCCCCCAAAGAGGGTTACGGTGTCGCCGACGGCGGCGGGCGTATCGCCAATGTCTATCATACACATATCCATACAAATGTTGCCAATGGTGGGCGCCAAAACGCCATGTACCAAAAAGCGTCCTTTGCCTTGGCTCAATCGGCGGTCAACGCCGTCTGCGTACCCAATCGGGAGGGTGGCGATGCGCTTGGCTCCATCGAGCGTCTTTCCGTGCCGACCGTAACCCACCGTCTCTCCGAATGGGATATCCTTGATTTGGATAATTGGGCAATGGAGGGTGGAGGGGTGGCGAAGGAGTGATGAATCAATAGCGCTGACTCCATACATACCGATTCCAATGCGTACCATATCAAATTGTGCAGATGGGAAACGCTCAGTTCCGGCCGAATTTAAGATATGACGCATGACCGGATCGGGGAGGGCATCGCAAATTTGCCTGCTCATAAGCTCAAAAAGGTCAATTTGGGAGTGGGTAAAGGAGTCGTGCTGTACATCGTCGGCAGTGGCTAAATGGGAGAAGACCGAAATAGGGGCAATGGCGGAGCACCCTTTCAGGGATTTGATCAATTCGGGAATCTGTGCAGGCTCAAAGCCTACGCGGTGCATCCCGCTGTCGAGCGCCAAGTGAAAAGGCGCTTTTGTACGTTTGAGTTTTTTGGCTGCTTGCTCAAAGGCAAAGAGTGAGTCAAAGGTGTGTATGGCAGGGATTAAGTAGTGTTTGAGTATATCGGGAAAAACGCCAAAACAAGGTGTAAACACCGAAATGGGGAGGCGAACTCCGGACAATCTCAACTCAGTGGCTTCACGAAGAGAAGCAACCCCAAGCGCATCTACCAAATGCAGGCGGTCCAATATCGACGAAAGCCCCAAGCTTCCATGACCGTATCCGTTCCCTTTTACCATAGCCATGAGTTTGGTGGATGGCTGCAAAAAAGAGCGAAAATAGTTGAGGTTGTGTTTGATGTGGTCAACGTGCACCAACAGTTGTGCGTGGGGTGGATTTGAGGTTATAGGTTTCGGGTTCAAGGGTAATAGGTTAAAGGTTAAAGGTTAAAGGTAAAGGGTAAAGGGTAAAGGGTAAAGGGTTAAAGGTAAAGGGTAAAGGGTAAAGGGTAAAGGGTTAAGGGTTAAGGGTTAAGGGTTAAGGGTTAAGGGTTAAGGGTTAAGGGTTAATGGTTAAGGGTTAATGGTTATAGGTTATAGGTTATAGGTTATAGGTTATAGGTTATAGGTTATGGGCTTAGGGTTTAGAGTGAGGAGGGGAGAGGTTTTTGTTAAAACAGTGGCGGCATAAGGGCTCGTAGGTGTCGTGCTCTCCAAGCAACACCAATTTGTTGTTGGCGGTGAGGCGATGGGAGTGATGGGCTAAGTTTCCGCAACGGACACAGATGGCGTGCACTTTGGTTACATACTCCGCAATGGCCATCAGGTGGGGCATGGGGCCAAAGGGCTTCCCCAAATAATCCATATCAAGTCCCGCCACAACTACGCGGACACCTCTGTCGGCAAGAATTTTACATACAGATACAATGTCCGGATCAAAAAATTGCGCCTCATCAATTCCCACGACATCCACATCGCCGGTGAGCAACAGGATACTTCCTGAAACGTCCACAGGCGTAGAGCGGATGGAGTTGTCATCGTGAGAGACCACGTTTTCAGTAGAGTAACGCACATCAAGCATAGGTTTAAAAATTTCTACACGCTGACGTGCGAAATTGGCGCGTTTAAGGCGGCGAATCAACTCTTCGGTCTTTCCCGAAAACATCGAGCCGCAAATAACTTCAATCCATCCTGCCTGATAGGCACTTTCTAAAAACATATTCGAAAATTGTTTACCTTTGTGGAATGACAAAGATAGCGAAACTTTACATTGTTCCCACACCTATAGGAAATTTAGAGGATATAACACTGCGGGCGTTGCGCATCCTCAAGGAGGCGGATTTGATTCTGACTGAGGATACACGCACGAGCTCTGTGCTGTTGCGCCACTATCAAATAGAGACTCCCGTGCAGTCGCACCATAAGTTTAATGAGCATAAAAAGGTGGAGACCATTGCAGACAAAATAGAGGCGGGGTGTTGTGTGGCCTTGATTAGCGACGCCGGCACGCCCTCTATCTCCGACCCGGGCTTTTTGCTGGTGCGTACCTGCATTGAACGGGGCATTGAGGTGGAGTGCCTCCCCGGCGCCACCGCGTTGGTTCCGGCGTTGGTAAATTCAGGCTTTCCTTCTGATCGATTTGCATTTGAAGGCTTCTTGCCTCCCAAAAAGGGACGTCAGAAAAAACTGACCCTATTGGCAGAGGAGGAACGCACAATAATTTTTTACGAATCGCCGTATCGTTTGGTGAAAACTTTAGTAGATTTGGCGCAGTTTTTTGGTGCGGATCGTCAGGCGTGCGTCTGTCGTGAGCTTACCAAGATGTTTGAGGAGCATCGGCGGGGGAGTTTGACCGAGTTGGCGGCGTGGTATGAGGGGCATCCGCCTAAGGGGGAGGTGGTGGTGGTGGTGAGGGGGAATTGAGAATGGGGAAATAATAATTAACAATTAATAATTAATAATTAATAATTAAGAGAGGGAGGAGAGAAAAGAGAATTGAGAACGGAGAATGGGAGAAGAATTAAGAGAGGATAGGGGGAAGGGAATGGAGTGATAGAGATAAATATTGAGTGGAGTGATGAAGTTATAGATTTGAGGATGAGACGGAAATTGAGGATTGAGGGAAGGGATGCTGTGGGTATTGCGGCGTTGGCACTGGTGGTGGTATTGGTGCGGATGCTCTTTGCGCCTGCTCCAATTGTATTGCCTCTTCTGTCAGAGCAACGGGAGGGAGCGTTTTCACAGGGTTCTACACAGGGTTCTTTGCGGGGTTCAACGCAGGATACTTCGCAAGATTCTATGCAGGGGTCTTCAAGGGGTTCTTCACAGGTTTCTTCACAGGATTTTTCGCGTGGTTCTTCGCGGGAGTTTCAGGGAGAACTTTTTTATTTTGACCCGAATACGCTTGATTCGGCAGGCTTTGTTCGACTTGGTTTTTCGGTTGCCCAAACGCAGTCGTTGCTTAGGTATCGCGCTTCGGGGGCGCTTTTCAGGAGGCCGGAGGATTTTGCCCGTTCGTATGTAGTTTCGGAACGAATGTACGGTCGTTTAGCGTCTTACATTCGGATTGAGTCACTTTTGGCCACAGCACACGATGCACCGCGTTTGGCAAATAGAACATCTTCGCCCGACCGGTTTCCACCTGATGACCTCAGCGGGGCAGGCAGTCATACAAGCGGAGGAGCAGGCAATCAGATAGGCAGTTATACGGACAGCGGGGCTGGCAATCAGAAAGGCAGTCGTATAGACGGCCGTACAGACGGCGGAGCAGGCAATCAGATAGGCAGTTATACAGACAGCGGGGCAGGCGGTTTAGCAGGCAGTTATACGGACAGCAGGGCTGGCAATCATATAAGCAGTGGAGCAGGTGGCCGTACAGACGGAGGAGCAGGCAATCAGACAGGTAGCGGAGTAGGCAGCAATACAAGCGGAGGAGCAGGCAACAGTACTGGCGGTGAGGCAGGCAGTCAGATAGGCGGTGAGGCAGGTAGTTATAAGGGCAGCGGAGCAGGAGGTGGGGTAGGTGATGGAGTAGGCCGGTTGGTGCGGGTAGAGATTAATGGCGCTGATACTTCTCAGTTAAAACGATTGCGTGGGATTGGGTCGTATTATGCCCGAAAGATGGTGCAGTATAGAACGTTACTCGGAGGTTTTGTCCTGATAGAACAACTGTTGGAGGTAGAGGGGATGGACGGGGATCGCCTCTCTATGTTTGGGCCACAAGTGGAGATTGACTACAGCTTGATTCGCAAAATAGACCTCAAAACGGCAGATCAGGTGACGCTGGGCAAACATCCCTACATTGGCCCATACGCCGCACGCTGGATTGTGCACTACCGTGAACAGTTGGGCGATACCATCTGTACGCCTCAATCGCTATTGCGCAGGAACATCCTCAAACCTCACCACGCTTTGCTGCTCGAGTATTACGTGGAGTGATTATAAAAAAAAACGCTACTTTGCTGCTCGAGTATTACGTGGAGTGATTTTCCCATAGTGGAGTGATTGTTCCCAAAAAATCGTTACTTTTGTAATCAAAACTGAGAGCGTATGAATATAATCCTTATAGAATCGCCTGACGTAAAAGTGATAAAAGCTTTGCGTTCAGTTTCCCATACCGTGAAATTCTTTGTTGCGGTATTGTTCTTCGTTTTTTTGGCAACTCTATGCACCCGCTCCTTTGCTCAGGAAAAACCCCTTGAGCCGAGAGACCTCCCTGAGGGCTTTGTCAATGTTTCCGATATTGCACCCAATATTCTTTTGGACATTCGTTACTACACTTCCTACAATTTTGTGGGGTCGCGGGTGGATGGCTATGTAGCGCCGGTGGCCATCCTAACTGTTCCGGCGGCTCAGGCGCTAAAAAAGGTGAGCGATGACCTGTTTGCCCAAGGCTATCTGCTTAAAATTTTTGACGCCTACCGTCCACAAAGAGCGGTTGATCACTTTGTGCGATGGGCTAAAGACCTGAGTGACACCCTCTACAAGCACGTTTTTTATCCCGATGTGGACAAGTCGAAACTGTTTAAATTGGGATACATAGCCTCAAAGTCGGGGCATAGCCGCGGCAGTACTGTTGACCTTACGCTGGTGGATATGCGTACCGGAAAAGAGTTGGACATGGGCGCTCCTTTCGACTTATTTGGCCCTATATCAGGACACGGCACGCAGAACATTACCCAAGCACAAACGGCAAACCGTGAAGTGTTGAAAAACGCCATGCTCCGGCGTGGATTCAGGTTGTATCAGGAGGAGTGGTGGCACTATACCCTCATTGGCGAGCCTTTTCCAAATACCTATTTCGATTTTGACGTTTCGATGCACCTATTTGTTACGCATTAATTCTTTTTTCTTACATTTGTCCACAATTACAAAAAAAGATCATATATGGAAGTTATCATCGCGGACCGGATTGTAAAACGTTTCTCCAACCACACTGCTTTGGACAACGTGACCATTCGCGTACCGCAAGGGAAAGTGTTTGGCCTGCTGGGGCCTAATGGAGCCGGAAAGACCACCTTAATCCGGATTATCAATCAAATAACAGCGCCCGATTCGGGGAGTGTTTCGTTCATGGGGCATCCGCTTCATTCGGAAGATGTCTTTAAAATTGGCTATCTGCCTGAGGAGCGCGGGCTTTACAAAAAGATGAAAGTGGGGGAGCAGGCACTCTATTTTGCCCGATTGAAAGGTGTTCCGCAGAAGGAGGCGATGAAAGAGTTAAAGAGGTGGTTCATTAAGTTTGGGATTCAGGCGTGGTGGGATAAGAAGATTGAAGAGCTGTCGAAAGGGATGGCTCAAAAGGTGCAGTTTATCACTACGGTGCTTCATAAGCCGCAACTGTTGATTCTCGATGAACCATTTAGCGGATTTGATCCCGTGAATGTTCAACTGATTCGGGATGAAATTTTGGCGATGAAAGCAGATGGCTGTTCGATTATCCTCTCCACCCACAATATGGAGTCAGTGGAAGAGTTGTGCGACAACATTGCCTTGATTGATAAATCAAAAGTGATTCTCGAGGGCGAGGTGGACGATGTGCGGCGCCGGTACGGCGATAACCGGATAGAGGTGGCTTATCGTGCATCGCAAGTGTTGTCCGACATTGCATTGCCATCAGCAGCAATAGTGTCGCACAGCGAAGATAAAAACGGTTTCTCTATGGTGGTTGACCTCCAATCGGGCGCCACGTTGAACGATCTTTTGGGCGCGATTCTCCCCAAAGTTGACATCATGAGCGTTCATCCATTGATCCCAAGAATGAATGAGATATTTATCAAATTGGTCACAGGAAAGTTATAAACTATTTAATTTAAGAGCACTTATGGATATTAATAAGATAAGAATAATTATAAGACGGGAGTTCCTTACCCGCGTTAAAAAGAAGTCGTTTATTGTCACCACCCTCCTCACTCCGATTTTTCTGGCCGCTTTTATGGTGGTTCCTGGATGGATGGCCACCCTTAAAGATGGCGGGAAAAAGGAGATTGTGGTCATTGATAAAACGGGACAGATAGCGCCTTTCTTCTCCGATACCGAAGAGTTGACCTTTCGTTTTCAGCCCGAAGAGGAGGCGGCCAATTACAGGGCGAATTTTAGCCAGCAGAAGATCTATGCAGTTGTGGTGGTTGACTCTCTTGTTTTTCAGGAGCATCGTCCTAAGGTGATGTTTTATTCAACTAAGCAAATAAATCCTGATATTCAACGTTATGTGCGAAATGTGGTGGAGAAAGCGGTGCAGGAAGAGCGCCTAAAGAAGTACAACATCGATAATTTGGACACTATTCTTAAAGAGATTCGTGCAGATGCTCAGGTGCGTACCATCGTTTGGGATAGCAGTGGGGCGGAAAAAGAGTCGCAAGTGGGGGTCTATATGATTATTTCGATGGTATGCGGTTTCTTTATCTATATGTTTATCTTTATGTTCGGAAGTTTGGTCATGCGGGGTGTGATTGAAGAGAAGAGTAGCCGTGTGGTTGAGGTGATCATCTCTTCGGTCAAACCGATTGAGTTGATGATGGGCAAAATTCTCGGCATCGCCTGCGTGGCGCTCTTGCAGTTTGCCATCTGGATTGGCCTTTCGTTAGGTATTGTGGCGATTGCTCAGTTGGCCATGGGCGGAAGCCTTGCCGGTGCGCCTCCCGGAGCGATGGGGCAGATGACACAGATGACTCAAGAGGTGAATCTAACAGGTATGGAGTCGATATTCAGCACCTTATCATCCATCAATTTCCCTTTGATTGTGGGGGCTTTAGTGTGCTATTTTCTGCTGGGTTACCTCCTGTACGCCTCCATGTTTGCCGCCATTGGCGCTGCGGGTGACAACGACACCGATGTACAGCAATTTATGCTTCCCGTTACCCTGCCGTTGATCCTCGGCATATTTGTGATGACGCACACCTTTCAACACCCCGACAGCGCCCTCTCTTTCTGGTGCTCCATCATACCTTTTACCTCTCCCATGATTATGATGGCGCGTGTGTCCTTTGGTGTACCTGTTTGGCAATTAGCGCTTTCGCTCTTCCTCCTTTTTGCCACCTTTGTCGGCATTGCCTATTTTGCCGCCAAGGTCTATCGCGTAGGCATCCTGATGTACGGTAAAAAAGTGTCGTGGAAAGAGCTGTGGAAATGGATGCGCTATAAGAACTGATGCCATGAAACGCTTTATTTTCATTATCCTTCTCCTCCCATTTGCTCTATTTGGGCAAGAGAGGAAACCCGTTTTCCAATTCTCCATGGTGAAAATCGACTCCACATACAACCACGCCACCCCTCCCAAATTCTCTCGCCTGATTGAGGTGTACAGACCCGAAATGGAGCGGCGCATGATGGCTGTGGTGGGCTACGCGCCCAAAGAGATGCGCTCTTTTCGCCCCGAAAGCCCCCTATCCAACTTTGCCGTAGATGCTCTGTTGGCCGTTGCCGGAAGATATACCCAAGAACCGATTCATTTCTCCCTCACCAATTTTGGCGGATTACGCTCCTCTCTTCCCAAAGGCGAGGTGCGTCTCTACGACATCTATGCCATATTTCCATTTGAAAACGAGTTGGTTATACTTGAATTGGAGGGGAAAGACGTCTGGGAACTCTTCAGCAACTTTGCCCGAACAAATCGCGTGGAGGCTGTGGGGAACGTAAAAGCGGTGATCGAGAACCGAAAACTGATTGAACTCTCTATCGCCGGTCAACCCTTTGACCCCAACAAACGTTACCGGATGGCCACCATTGATTTTCTTTTGGGCGGCGGCGACAGCGTGGCTGCATTAAAGAATGCCACGGCCGTTATCGAAACCGGACTGATGATCAGGGACGTAGTAGTGGAGTACATTTCGATGCTCAAGAGTGAAGGAAAGAGTATTGAGGCAGAGATTGAGGGAAGGGTTAAAGTTTTATAATGTTATGAAGAAGTTTTTTTTATTTTTTGGGGTAACTATTTGGACGTTCATAGCAACGGCGCAGGAGTTGGTCATTCTCCATACCAACGACACGCACAGCCAGATAGATCCGCAGACGAGCGGGCGTAGCGCAGGATTGGGAGGGGTGGAACGTCGTGCAGCATACATAGCTGAGGTGCGTGCAGCTCATCCTCGCAAAGTGATTGTGTTGGATGCAGGAGATTACAATCAGGGAACTCCCTACTTCAACCTCTTTGGAGGAGCGTTAGAGGTAAAGGTGATGAATAGAATGGGTTACGACGCCGCGGCGCTGGGCAACCATGAGTTTGACAACGGTCAGGAAGATTTGGCCAAACGCCTCAAAAAAGCCAAATACACAACCCTTTGCGCCAACTACGATTTGAAGCAAACCCCCTTGAAACGCTACGTCAAACCCTACACCATCATCAAGCGCAACGGATACAAGGTGGGCGTGATTGGGGTTACGGTAACGTTACGGGGTATCGTATCTGCCAGCGCCATTAAGGATCTTCAATTTCAAAACCCTGTCTCCATTGTCAACCAATTGGCCGAGACGCTGAAGACGAAATATAAGTGCGACTTAGTGATTTGCCTCAGCCATTTGGGCTACGACGGAGGCTCTGCTGCCCGTCCCTCCGACATCTATTTGGCCGAACACTCCCGCCACGTGGACCTCATCGTAGGCGGGCATACACACACCCTCCTGAGGCAACCCGATATTCGTAAAAACTTAGATGGCAAAGAGGTTCCCATCGTGCAAGCCGACTCCCAAGGTTCTTATGTAGGACGGGTGGACGTCTATTTTGAGAAATAGCGAGGAGCACTTATAGGGACATTTATAGGGACATTTATAGGGACAATGTTTGTCCAATCGTTATACAGTTGTCCAAGTATTTGGTATGGAATTTGGCCAAGAATCTTTAGTTGTATCAGAAAAAAGTATATCTTTGCAAAAAGTTATGGAATGTGTTACTTTACGCAGAAAAATACTGATGAGAGAAAACAAT
>Ga0123353_10011209_pt1 | contig 12610 bp, 8 predicted proteins | sample TergutLab28metaG_3_FD_92763 | JGI IMG/M metagenome (GOLD analysis project Ga0123353, IMG submission 92763) | Labiotermes labralis P3 segment gut microbial communities from Petit-Saut dam, French Guiana - Lab288 P3 | ecosystem: Host-associated > Arthropoda: Insects > Digestive system > Gut ... | reverse complement strand
TAGCTCTTTACTTGCTTCGAAAGTTCGGAAAGGAAGTACATACAGTGTGAGTGTTCGGGATCTTACTTTTTCCTCTGCGAGGGAAATTAAACCCACGAAATGTGTGCTATTTTGACTTTGTAACTCTCCTTAAAATTATTCACTGCCGTTCGTCTCAAGAACGATTTTTCTACAGGCAGATGTTTAAAAAGAGTAAAGGGTAAAATTGTCACTGTGCACGCTATGACGTCATGTAGTGCGAGAGGAAGTTTGCGTCCAGATAGAGGTCAGTGGTCATCCTTACGCCCCGGGCGCTTATCCCCGACGAAAGAAACCCACTGTGCTGATTGCGTAGCAAGCTGAGTTGGCCCCACATCGAATGTGGACGCTTTGGATAATGGAAAATCTCTTGCCCCTCTCAGGATTCGAACACAGAATCGTCAAGCCCGTAGCAGGTTCACTGTACCGACAATATTGTTTGATGAAGTAGCGTAACTTATTCTTTAAAAATTCAAGTTATTGTCAACTATATACACAGAATGTCAGCTGCTACTTCGAACAAAACACAGGCAGCATTTGTGATAAAGGCCAATTCATAAATGCGGTTTGGGAAACTAATAGATGTTTGTTTTCAGAATCACACGAAACACACAAATACTCTGTGTTGGCGAAATACGGTGTTTTTTATGATAAACATGGATGTGCATATGTTAACCGCCGGAATTTAGGGAGTTAAGCATTCTTCATAATTATATTGTAAGTCGTGTGTGAGCACAGCTGACAGATTTCGATCTATGCTTATCGTCATGTCATCTTAGACCAATGCTGGGTGGAAAATCGAGGGTAAATTTTTTGACTCGTCCACTGAGCGAATATAACATCTGTAAACAACGCTCTCTCGTAAGATCCCTGGCTAGCCCGATACAGATTATGTTCCATTATTGTAGCTTTTCTTATAATTTTGGTAAGTTCCGATTTTACAGAGTAATTGTAACAGACGTTGTGGTGATTTATTTTATTCGCTGCCGTAAAAGTAAAAGGTGGAGCATTTGGTATCATAGGCTTCATCTTCACTATAACATCAGTAAAATTACTCGTATAATTTCAGTCAAATAATTGAAAGCATGACCCTACATTTTCCTAAAACCATTGTTTAAACCGCCGGAAAAATTACACAGAAGAATTGATACGAAACTGGATTCCGGACTGGGAAAGGCAAACTGTTATCTCCACACTGACGAGAATGAATCTAGAACATTAAACACTGACTGTTTTTTCTAAGCAAATGATCAAATTTTTTAATTAACTTTTATTTTTCAAATTCTTCTTCTTCTTTTCGTCTTCTTTTTCTTCTTTTCTTCTTCTTGTTTTCTTCTTTCTTCTTCTTTTATCCTTCTTTTCTTCTTCTTTTTCTTTTGTCTTCTTCTTTCCTTCGTATTTTCTTCTACTTTTCTTCTTCTTTTTTCCTTCTTCTTTTCTTCATCTTTTCTTCTTCTTTTCTTCTTCGTCTTAACCTTCCATTGTCACTACAGCCCACTGTGGGCTTTGGCCTGTTAAAAAATGTCCTTCCATTTTTTCCTATCTGCCACTAACCCTCTCCATTTATTATTTAAATAAAGAAGTAATTGCCATGGTGCATCAATGTGTACCGATTTCAGTGCGTTTTGACATGTTTCTAATTTGTGCGTTACAGTTTCATATCAATTTACAAATCCTTAAACAAAGCACTTCAGTGTGAAATTGTTCGGCTGCAAAAATATTGGCATTTTGCTTGCAACTTGTGCTTCCGGCATGCACGCGCGAGTTTATCTATAAATAGGACGTACAGAAGATTAAATTTAAATAAGGTCCTGGTGCCGATGTCCGTGAAACGTTTCATGCGAGGAGAATTTCTAATAAGTTCTACTGCATTGAACTTCAGATCAGATTCCTTTTCGTCTTGAAACCAGCTATGCATAACAACATAGGTAGGCCTATTCGAACTGAATTCTACGCATGAATGAGATGCAAGTAAAGTATAATGGGATTCTGTCTTTCGGAAACACAAGTAAATACAGTAAGTCAAATTTTAACGCATGGTGTGTTGAATTGTTTTGCATTTAGATGGAGCATTATACAGGGTGATTATGTCGCTGGAGGCCCCAAACTATTGTCTATAAATAGTTTGGGGCCTCTAGCGACAGAATCACCCTGTAGTAATCAGAAGTAATAAATATAAATCGCCATTAGCGGCAAAATTTGGACTTTCAGTTGCTCTTTTTCATGGAATATTTGTGATGTATGATACACAGTTAATGATATGCTGTTAGTTTGTAGGTGGCTTCACATCAGAATGTTTGCTAACGCGTGTCTCTTCTTTGATGTGTGGTTCTTTACAAAGTAAATATTTAGCGAGGATTCATTAGTTTATACTTGGGCTTAATTTTATCAACTAGCCCTACCTGCCTTGAGTCATATCCGAGTAACCTGAAGCAAGCGATGCAGGTTAAAGGCAAAGGTAAAGCAGTCCCGTTACAGTCCTGGAAGGGCCCAGAGGGGTCCAGGAAGTTAAGGTTCCCAGAATTCGTGACAAAGGCACAAGATGGTGGTAGGTTGTCAGCCTTACGCACCGACCGCCTTTACCCCTAGGAAATACTTCTGGTGCTCATTTCTGTTAGATGTTGATTTTTTTTCGACCGTAGGGCCATAGTGCGATCGGAAGGATTTTATGTCAATGAAAAATTTCAATGACACCAGCTGGGATCGAAACAGCAACCTTCCGATTTATAGCACAGCTCCTTAACCACTGTGCTTCTGCGGTCCCCAAGCGATGCAGAGTAAGAAACTAAAAATTGTGGAAAGAGGGGCGAAGGCTGCTCAGTAACCCTTATCCTGCTAACGTGGAGAATATGGTGAGCTTCTAATAATGCCAGCAAATGGCAGATGGGATTTAACTCAGGGTTTAAAGTGTTAAAACGTGGAGCGGAACAATCATGAGTGTACTAAAATCTTCGTATTTTGTGATGAACATATCGCTCACAAATTACTTCGTAATTTTGAAAAGAAGGAGGAAATACGGACTAAACTTTAAAGTAAACTGACAAGCATTGCATGCAAACATCTAACTACCCATTTACTGAAAATGCTCAAGGAGTGAGGAGACAATATATGCATAAAATGCAATATGATTTTAAAAAATCTTAAGAATGTCGGAATTGTTTCTAATTCTGATTCCTTTTTCTAAACAAATAAAAAGTATCCAAGCTGCGTCGCGTGAGGAATAATTCGTTTGTGATGGTCTACTTAATACTAGCAAAATATTTATAATAGGCCCTATAGTGCAGTTTGTTTCTTTGATTTTAAGGAGAAAATGTATCTTTGGCTTTTATAATGTTTCCATAGGTTTACTCTCACCGGAAAATAGATCCAACACGATTCTTAGAGAATATTGCCCTTGAAGGAAGCGTGAATTACGCAGTAGGCCTATATGTTTCGCAAAACAGTACCTCAGGGGAATCGTATTTAATGGAATCCACATTTCTTTCCTCTTCTTGTAAGTGAGAATTTCCTTTTCTTACTTTATTTTTCTTCGTCTTATATATATATATTTTGTATCTCTTGGCACTCATTTCCTACCCGATAAAGAAACATACGTAAGATACATTCTGATTAACTATTCATTACATCACGGTGTTCACTGTACCACGCTCCTAAGGTGTGATATGCAACAAACCGAAGACATACAATACGATCATTTTCTTTAATATTAGGCTGTCTTTCATTTGTTTCATTCGAAAATTACTGGAAGGAATTCCATTCAGTATCGTTTGAGATTGTAGTGGGATTTTTACGGTAGTATTAAATCATTTGTTTGTTTTAAGTAATATCGGAGCGCTTTGGGTTTGTGGGACGGTTACGTGTTGAACAAATTCCATTTGTGGCTGGTTTACTGTAAAATGTGACAGGGAGCCTATGTGCATGTCAGTGTTGTCATAATGCCCTTGTTTAATATTTCTGAGTGGATGTAATGATGATTTTTATAAATGACGTAAAATAAACAAAGAATTTCTCCTGAGTCACACTGCTATAAAATGTCTCTTGTCAGCCTGTAACTAAATGGACTAATTGACAAATGACATTAACTACACCGACAAACAGAATATTGAATACCTGAAGGATAAGAACCAACTAGATGCCACTTATTATTTTATTGTACTTCTTATAGTCTCAACAAGTTTCGAGCACTACTATGCCCATCATCAGGATCTCGCGACTATGATGTTGATTAACACATTGGTCGTTTCGTTCTTGATTTTCTGTAGGTTGGAGGTTAGGTGCGGTTAGGCTGGAGTAGTGTCTGGGCTGCAGGCTGTAGCACGTGCATTATTCTTCGGTTACCACAATGACGTACGGTCCAACAAACATCAAACAGAATATTGTTATTTAGTAAAAGGGAGAAAGGAGTAATCTCTTGTACGTAATGGAAAAGAATTGACAGTGAAAGTACAGTACGCATTTTGTAATCTAAATCCTAGATTGCTTTAGAGTCAGCGAATTAAACCAACACAGCTCGGGTTCCCATAACCTGCCGGGATTGAGTCTTAGAAATCTGGAGTATGTAACAGCTCTGGGATAAAGTTTAACGTAATCATTTTAACCCATATGGGATCGGTGACGTTCCGAGTATGCCACTTGTACTGCACATGAAAATAAGGGTAAAATTACATCAGACAATTGTGAAAATCGAAATGCGGTGAAGTTAGTGAAATATTCGTTGGTAATTAGGTCCCGTCACATTAATAATCAACGCGCGACCTGAATTATGTCTCTTTAGCCCATCCGTGCCTGATATTCCCACACGATCTCCTAAACATTTAAGCTCTATGTTCACAGAAAACACAGCACTTTTCAGTCACAAAGACTTATTGCTTAATGCTGCATAGGGCAGTAATTGCTGTTTACTCTGAGAGTCATATGAAGCATGTAAATAGACCGCGTGAGAAAAGGAAATATTTTTTTAATGTCAAAGCAGCTGAATAGACAGGCCTGGATACCGCTGTATTATGCAAGATTAAAGGGGCCGTTCTACTTCAACGTAACGATTTGATGGTTAGGAGGCAATAATTCGGCAGGGGACACTCTGAGCGAACCTACAGGTACTATTCCAAAGTCTTTCTTAGGCACTACGACGTAATTTGCTAGACGTAGTAAAAGCATCCAATTTTATGTCACACCCTATTCCGTAGTAGGTCGCAATAAATTTGCCACTGAATTATATATGATTTTACATTTAGTTGTAACAGTCTAGCGGTTCTACATAGATGTTTCCGTAATGGATAATAAGATTTGAAAGTTTCGCGGCAAATAAATTACAAGAGAATTTCCCAGGGGGATCAGCAGTGACGCGGAAGCCTTACTTTATCGCCTCTTAAATTCCCAGACAGTTTTTTGCGCAGTACTACAAGAAAGATATCTTGGTATGGCTGTAATCCTGATGGGTTACTGGTACTTACTTTTCGGATAATCCTACCAGTAATTCAGTGTTTAATGTCGCCTATCCATATGTTTCATACTGTCCAAGCCCCATAAAATTCGGAGCGGCCCGTGAAATATAACCTTATCTCAAAATAAAGACGCTCATTTTTCCCCCGTCGCCTTTTATTTTCATGTTAGGGACTTGAGGATAGATTTTACGCCTCCCCGTAATTGAACCACGCATTGATCGGATCTCAGGAACAGGGTCTTAACGACTGCTTCAAACAAGCGCGAACATCAGAAATACGTCTTCCAACCGTACACCTAAAAGTCGGATTCTTACAGTGTGTGTACTGACTTTCCCATTAGAGCGCATTGTTATTATCTTATGATACTAAAAACTCACTTGTAGTATAGTTATGAAGTGAACCATATGTGAGTGTATGCAAGAATCCATGATTACTTGTAGCAGTAATCATGGGGGTAGTAGTGGTGGTGGTAGTAGTGTCTATATTATTATTGTTATATAATATTTGTAGCCGGTCTCAGGGTCCGCGCTATCTAAGGCGTGGGTCTGGGACCGCTCGCTTGCTGGGGTTGTGGTTTCGAATCCCACCGGGGACAGGGATGTCTGTGTTGAGTGTTGTGTGTTGTCAGGTAGAGGTCTCTGCGACGGACTGATTACTCGTCCGGTGAAGTCCTACCGACTGTAATGCGTCGTTGTGTGTGATGTAGAAACCTCAAGAATGAGGATTCTGTGGCCCGCGTTCGGCCGCAGGGCCACGGGGGTTCGGGTGTCGGGGGTATATATATAACGTTTATTTCACTCATAATGACAATTTCTTATCCGTATATTATTACATTTATCTATGAGCTTAGATCTGCCAGTGCCTGTTTAATGAAAGACCTGGAGATTTAGGTGCGAGTATACCAGAGCAGTGAAGAATGGTACTGTGGAGTTCTGAGTGACGAGGCCATGCAGACAGATAATCTGATGGCAGATTTTTAGAAGAATGTCATGCCCCCATGTTAGCCAATCTGTTTGATTTGTACCCTGAACTTTCAGGCAGTGTTTTCCTCGGAAACATCTGAAACCGGCTGTCATATTACACTATGTTAAAACACAGGAGTTCGCAATACAGAAACAGAAGGCAAGCTCTTTGAACAAACTGGATTGATTTTTGTTACCGAAGTACAATAATATTTTCATACGTCGGCTTTGTTGGAAATGCGATAAAATACTTCGATATTATGAAGTGTGTAACGCGAAGAAGCGAAGAACAGAACATGAGGGCTAGCAGAAAGACAAGAGAAGTTCTGGCAGTCCAGAAACCTTCTTATACGGAAGCGGTACGTGATGTACAGTAGGAGCAACAAAATTGTTAGTAAACTTCGAAAAGTGGAAATATAAATTCTAGGAGACATGGAGTAATGTTTTGTAGTGGACGATATTAAAAGTTAAGGCATACTCAGTGTTATTTGTTGGCAATTGCGTAACGCCAGCGTGTGTGACTACCGGTCGAGACGTGGCAGTGTTACGCAAATCTACGGAGCCTTCTGTGGTATTGTATATAAATGATAGGTGACTAATTTAAAATTGTTTATATGTAAACATCTTATTTAAATTCTTATGATAAAACCAACTAGATGCACTAATTTCGCAAATTTATTCCAAAAATAAATTTGAGAAATTAGTGCATCTAGTTGGTTTTATCATAAAAATTTATCACGATGCACGGTCACCTGAAAGTCAAAATCTTATTTAAAGTTATGAAAGTAGGAATAAACATTCAATTACCGTATATTATGAAATTATATATCATGCTGAGCAATCTGCAATTTCCGAAGAATAACCTGCATCACCGACTTCATTAATTCGCATTTAATTACTTCAGTAATTAGTTAATAATTTTTGTTCCACAAATAATGAAGCACAGTTATGAAGGTAATAATCCTGTAATACTTTATCTTGTTCCGCTGGATAATGAGGTTTCTTTGTCGATATGTTTAATAGGCACTAATGGACTGAATCCAATGCCTTTACGAATATTCGAATCCCTCCAGATATTTTCGGCCTTATGCTTAATTCTCCTTTTTCCATAGATGACATGTGCTGCTCTCTGGAGAAAATTGAACTGCTAACAGGACTTGTAACATCTTGTAATATCTTCACAACTTTTGAGACAGATGATTAAATTTTATGTATTCCATGGATGTAAACACGATGTGATACCAAATTGTGCATAGCATCTTGTGACTTAAATGACAAAAATAGGCCTGAAGATGACTATTTATAGTCGAAACATGTAGCCTATGTAAATCCCTTGAGTAATAAAGTGTTTGAGCTGACGTCACTCTTTAGTATTATATTATCTTCATCTACGTTCTAACGAATTGTTAAAAAATACATTTAACCAATATTTTAGCTGTAGTACGTGTTGATCTAAACCAACACTGTGAATAAGTAATATACTTTCTTCTTTATTGTGAATATCTTGGAGTCTTTCTCGGGTAAGACATTGCATTACAGAGTAGATGTTTAGTTCAATTTAAATATTGTCGGTACACGCGAACTGTTTCCCTTCATTTCAAAGGTTCCACATTGAATGTTGTTAGGAGTTGACTGCCTAATGTGATGATAATGAGGGCTTTCACTCTAGGTTAGAGGCGTTGATTGCCTTCAGGCAGCTTAGCAGACTAACACACACACTCAATTTATAGCAGGCTGTGAGTATATTGAAATTCTAGGACTCGCGTTCCATAGAGTATAACAGTAATAATATTCGTGCTCTAATAGAGACTAGGAAACCTAATCAAAATAACCATCCACCCAACCAGTAACCATATACTGCGATTATTGCCCCCTAATTTGATAGTAATTGATGATAAAATTCAATAGCAGGCAATAACATCTGAGTGGGTGTGGCCTGCTGTTTGATGTAGGACCAACGCTCCTCAACATACGACGGCCCTTCGTAGTACTATTAGGATAGTTAATGTAGCCATTAAGACGATTAATCTTACAACATTGGTTGCGCAGTCTAAGGCTTGTACGATCTTTATGTTCATATCGGTATATTTAAAAATTCAAATATTTTACAATTAGTTATCCCATAGAAGCCTTTAATTCTAATTTCAGCACCTGAAACATAATACGCCATACCTGCATGTAAAACCGTGTACCTGATGAGGAACCCTTGGCTTCGAAACATGTAGAAAACATCATGAATTAAAATATTAGTTTTAAAAAAGTGCATTTTGTTGGTTTATATTGTGTAATGTTTCTTATTGTCAAAATTAACTAACCTTGTGACCGGTATGTCGTGTAGATAGTAGTAGAGTTTATTTTTGTAATATCGTGACAACGTTTGTTATATCCTATTTTATCTCACATTTTTAAAACACGTATTCTATTGATACTTTTATAAAAAACTTATTTAATTGAGATGTTTTAGTGATACTCCTTGTGGCATATACTTTAGACACTTTCGAAAATTTCACGGGTTAATGCAGAACGATTGGTGAAAAAATGGGGCCTAGGCTGTATCAGTCAATGATCTGTAGTCGCCTTACATACGTGTGTCATTTTGATGGTATCTTGCATAGTACACGGTGCAAGGTTTTGGAATGTGCGATGTTACGAATATTGAAGCAGTAATGATGTTGAACTGTTTTTTGAGTTGTGCCATCCCCGTTGTGTGTTTAAACTATAGGGTGAAGTAAATTCAGTCAAAGACACAACTATGAATATATGGCAAAATGATGTTCTCGAAGTGAGTTCAGTTCCAATATAATAGCAGCGTTTTTTCCGAGATATTTTGTAATAAAACATGTTTTATACGATTCAGAATCGCAGTCAGTACGGTGACTACGCTACGGACTGATTGACCAAAAACTTATACTTCTTTCTTCCAAGAGCGGCAAAAGAATTTTTCTTCTTCAAAACATCCAACACCTTCCCTGGTGCTCAGCCACTCTCCTGGTGACCCCTTTGGCTGGGGAAATGGCGTCCATCTCTTGAAGCTGACCACTCACCTGCATTAAATACCAAGGTTCTGAATGAATACAGTTTTGTCCGTACCCCTAGCCCTTACACGTTACCCCATTCTCCGTTGACATCATGGCGTGGACCAGTAACACTTTGCTGTTACGATGGAAGTTCCCTGAAGAACGGACAGTGCATCGGTTTGTGAAGACACCCCGGTTATGTATTATATTGTACATCTTCAAAATAGATTTTTGGTACATTAAAAAACTCGATATTTAATGTACTTACTTGCACTTTAAGAAGCACAATTATTTGAAATGTGTAACTACTGGGCGCGTCGTAATAAAAGGGGTATCAGGCATACGGGATGTTTATGTAATTACCACTGTGTAAGTTTAGTAATTCGAAGTACAAATAGGTTAATTTTCCTTGCGGAAATTTCATGGAAAGCGTGCACTTGGGAACAGAAAGTAGCATTAAGTTTACTGCACAATTACTGAAGCAATACAACACGTGTACAAGAAACGGTTATTTGGAAAGTAAAGTCGGCGAATCGGGATGGGACGTGATGAGAGTTTCAGTCTTGGCTACGGACATTATGTACGCAGTCATTTGCTTCTTCCTTGCTTTTGCAATCTAAAATTTTCATGAAGAAAATAAAAGCAACGATAGTGAGTTAAGGTGACAGGAAATGTGGTCGTGGGAAACCGGTCTATCGTTTAAACTTCTATTCGAATTTTCTCCTTCGACTGAATGAAATTGTCCTACTTGCCTTCCGTGACGTGGTTTACAAATCAGCACGTGCGGGTTGAAAGCGCCTGCTCAGTCTGGTCTTTCAGATAGAGAGAAAGTTTAAATCTTATAAAATTAAATTTTTAAATCGTGAATAGAGTACTGAAGAAACAATGACTTACTGAAGTTTAACATAATGCTTTATTTTGCAGCTTTCTTCGCGTATATACCAGGGCATGGAATCTAAATTTGTGCTTAGATGATTCATCCCATTTGTGTTTTATGTAAATTAGGAGGGCGTGGGTACGTCAAAACACAACTGCCTTTGTATCCTATTTATTAGGCTGACGACATATTTCGGCCACTGTGGGCCATCTTCAGGTCACAGAAATATATAATGAGGAGGAAATATACAGTATAAGAACATTAGTTGTTGTGCAACGAGATGTCATTAAAAGCTCAAAATATGCATCATCACCGCTATAGGTGTGATTATACCAGAGGCTGTGTAATACAATTTTGACCTCCTGATGATGAGCACATGTGCTCGAAATGTGTAAAGGCATGAAATAAAACTTATTGTGAAACACATTTTGTGCATCAAGTTGGTTAAATACTGAGATAAATATACTGAGATGCACGGTCAGCAAAACGTCAAAAAAAAAGATAGTTGTGTTTTGACGTACCCACCCCATCCTAATCTACATTTGTGCATTTTTCTTTATTTTCGCGCCGGTTTTCAAAGTTACAATTCATCGCCAGTTTCTATGTAACGTAGTAATTCATTTCTTGTGCATTTGAATTTCCAGATGTGGCTGATAGTCATCATCTGGTCATTGTCAGACGTTGATCGTGGAACATGGCGAATCGATTTCTTTAACGTACAGGCATGCCAGATCCCTTGTTAGTTCTAGGTATATAAAAACTGTATTTCCACTGAATAAATATTCTACCCCTTCGGAATCGGTTATGAAAGCAAGGGGTTTCATGTTAAAGGCACAATATGTAGGAGGAAGCGTTTGTTGCCGGAAGGTAGTTACTTCATTATACAGTCGATTAGTAGGAGGTCTTGTGCGTACGGAAACCTCATTACTGTTGCCACAGATTTCGTTCCTCATGAAAACAAATCAGTGTTTAACATCAGTACACAAGCATCGCTTCTGTTTGTTCTTATACATTCCGCCTGCATTTGGTAAAATGTTTTTGTGAATATGATGATAAACAGCTGAGTTCCGTAAGAGGCAGGGAATTTCTTGACGAACATAGTGTCTGTCACTTTCTTGAAGTACTCTAATGAAGCAAGTTCTGAAATTGAAGCTGTTGGCTTGTATACTGGAGGTAGCCATTTTTACCTCGACTGGGTCGCCAGTCACCGCAACTGAGGTATTTATTTATTTTCCTCAGTCCTCAGACAAGTACCGTGATGTTATTCTTAGTAATTACATAACGAAGATACTGTATTGGTGAGCAACCTTAGTCTACATTATGCTGCTTCATGTTTCGGTCCCTCCTGGGCTATTATCACGGAGTATCATTTAATCAATAAGAGAACGTATGAAGATGCTATGTTGCCTATATCCTAAAATTGATTATTCATTGACAAATATAAAATATGGTATAAAGATGAAAAATGTAAAGGAAGTTAGAATGGTCAATGATTAATAAGAACACGTCTGTATGGTTTCATCCGAGACTGATCACTCAGACAACAGTTTTTCGTTTAGCAACTTCGTGGTTTTAGACGTAAAAGCACACATTCAGTCCTTCGACCGAGTTGTGTCCAAACCCCTCCTTGTTAAAATTACTTTAAGTCGTAGTGTGTGCTGGAGTGTGTTGTGGGGACTTTTGTGTGGCACCTTATTCACTCAGAAGCTCTCTACTCCACATTTTACTCCTTTATATATTAGTATATTTGTAAATGCATTATTTGGGATATAGTATAGGCAACATTGTATTTTTATAAATTTATTGTCATTAATTTGTGTTCTTTATTTATGGTCCAGAAGGGGCCGAAAAATATAAGAGATAAATTGTAAGCAGTTAGGGGTTACCCCACTAAAGTATATTTGTTAGTTTAATCACTAAGATTGCATTACAATATACATTTATGTGCAACATTGAAAGACCGGGATATTATTAGCAATTGTAAGACTTCAGCTTCCTTGTTTGACGTGCCCAAGGGAATATTCTCTGTAATCCTTTCACTAACCACCATTGAATTATTCCTATAATAAAACCAACCAGATGCACTAATTTCTTAAATTTATTTTTGGAATAAAACTCTACATGTTTCGGACAGTTCCTCTGTCCATCATTAGGAGTTTCTCACTGTACACACAGCAATGGTATATGTCATACAAGTTTTCTGACAGTTTGCTAGCAAGATCCTGCTCGCAAACTGTCAGCAGACCTGTATGACATACACCACTGCTGTGTGTACAGTGAAAAACTCCTGAC
>Ga0123353_10011207_pt1 | contig 12610 bp, 16 predicted proteins | sample TergutLab28metaG_3_FD_92763 | JGI IMG/M metagenome (GOLD analysis project Ga0123353, IMG submission 92763) | Labiotermes labralis P3 segment gut microbial communities from Petit-Saut dam, French Guiana - Lab288 P3 | ecosystem: Host-associated > Arthropoda: Insects > Digestive system > Gut ... | reverse complement strand
TTGCGGAGTAGCATGGGGGTGACCCCCCCAAAAAAGGAAAACATTTAGCTCCGGAAGTTCTTGTTCTAAAGGCCAACACCCCCCCCAGCAAACCCCCTCCAGAAGGTCCTGCACCCCCCCCCCCAAACACACACACACATTTAAAAAAATTAACTTATTTAAATGACAAACACCTGGAAAAGATATCCACAAGAAATATGGTTCCTAAGTATGAGAAATTAATTGGAGAAGAGAAGTTTATTATGTCTCATCATCCACAGGTAAACATAAAATAATTTACTGATTAGCCATCATTACATTTCTTTGTTAAGGGCCACCTTGGTTAAAGTGCAATGCAACCTCTAAAACCAGGAAGTTTATTTTAATGCTTATATCCTTTTAGGTTCCAGTCCAAAAATTCCTGAGTTACATTGATCTCATTTTCTTACCTGCATTCTTGAATATTACCATACTTCTCACAAAACTTTGCACCTTCTGATAACCAACATATTCATAACAAACTGTCAGTTATGGAAATCACACCCTTACAAACAGAAACCATAAAACTATGCACCAATGTCTAAATTTCACAAATGTAGTAATTAATGTAACCAATTTACGTATTTATTTACACATAATTCAAGCGTAACATTTACATTCTCATAACTAATTATCATACATGAAATACACCACTGTGGCTTGAATCACTTCCCTGTTTCACATTGTCATCCACATGCACATCCACAATGTGTATGCTTGGATTACAAAAGTTACTGTGGTGACACTTTTTCATGTACTTCATTTCAATATCCCAGTTCTCAGTAGAGTCCAAGTCATATCTGAACAACAACTTATTCTGTACGTAAAGACAAAGAGTATTTAAATAATTACAATAAAGCTACATACTATTCTGCTAATACAAATAAGTAATTTCTTTAAAATCACCTTTGGTGCTAAATCCAAATTAAATTTGCGGTATTCTTTCATCAACTGAGATTTACTCCACTGTTTTGTAGATGCAGGCTTCCCAACTCCAGTGTCATTTTCATCCCCAACACACCTTTCTGTTTCATCAACCTCTGCCTTTTTTGCATCATCTAATTTCTCTCCTGCATTATCTTGATGATCTCCATCAGTCTCAATTTTTTTACAAAATGACTGGGCCTCTTCGGAGTCTGCAAGTTCTCTGTAATAAAATACAGCACATAAACTAGCACATCAATGGCAAAGTTACTGCTCCATGAATAGAGTCAAAGTTTCACACATTGATAATCTTCTCACTATGACTGAAGTAAGTGGCCAGCTTTAAACTTTGGCTACTCTTTCACCTTTACTGCCTAGGTCAGACACAGGTGTTCCATATGGAAAACTCTGTATCAACTGGACCTTGTCCATCCAGTTTGTTATCCGTCAGTGGCCATCATGGTTCCAATCAATACATTAGCAAACTTACTCTACAATGTACCATTTCTCTTCAACGTTAAATGGTGTTGACAACTGATTTCCTGCTTCAATTAATGTTTCTCCATCACTCGCCACTGTGGGTACCTCATCACTTTTCCCATGGGGTTTCGCTAGATAACGGCAATTTTCAATCCATTTCTGCAATCCTTCAAAATTGAATGAGGCCCACGGCCCTCCATAATATTCGTTGCTGAAGTGAGAACAAAAACATATTAGTGTCAAGGTTAATAAATCATAGTGTGAAAGGATTTCCATTAAAGTTTACGAAAGTTCAGACAATTTACCTATCGAGGTGTAAAACTTTTTTGCCTATTCTACTTGCAGCCGCAGCCACTATAGATTCAGTCATTCCTAAACAAAAGATGGTTCATTGTAAAATGCATTGGAAATTTTAGTCACACTTATTTATAAACGTACGCAACACCTGACCGGTACATTTTTGATACAACATGCCAATGATTTGATACGACTACAAAAATTCCACAGCACTGAAACAAGTCGCTCCTCTTTCAATTATTCATGTAGCTCAATACCTGTTCCTACGACGATAACGTCGTATTGTGTTGGCAGATCGTCTTCCATACTGTATTTATTTCAAAGTTTACAAAAATGGTTGATACACGGTTAGCAAACCGTCAAACTTTACGTTAGCTCATTCGAGACCCTCGCTGACAAGGCAGACGCCGAACACTGTCAAATTGCAGATAGATAAAATTCGATTCTACCAACAAAAGTCAACGCAATATTTCTTTTATTGTGTTACGGAAGTAATTCATTTATAGTTATAACACTGGTGTACGTGATTACAAAATTCTTATTAGTACTTGTTGAAGCCTATCTTAAATATATTAGCCGAAGTTCAGGTTATTTCTTCCCATAAAAAAAAAAATTCCCGTTTCCTATGTTGGCAGTCAACGGAATCTCCAATCACGGAAGAGCATGTGGATCAATCGGATCAACAGGGAGTCTTGCGTTCGGTATGTGCTGTGAAGCACAGAGTATAGCTATGTTCTTCCGTCCCCCGAGATTATAGGTTCACGTAATGGGCAACTTGCTCATGGAAGTGACTGTACTGTACTGCATTACATGTGCTGTACACATAATTAAAATGTACTCTGTGGAGGGAAAGTTGCAAAACAAGTGCTAGTTGGTTTGATTTGTGTTTGCATAAGTTGGATTACGGACCACATGACTTTAAATTGTAACACTAGTAATAATAAGGCTGGGGATTCGCTGGAGTGAGAAGGGGGCTCTGTCTAGTCATAAAAATTAAGTTTGAGTTGCAAATGCAATGTAAACATATTGTAATGCAGTATGAACAGCACATGACGCTCACTTTTACCCACCAGACAGCTGTCAAATGAAAGAAATGAAACTATTAGACACTTGGGGGGAGGGGGGAGAGTACCAGCGTTTGAAACAAGCAATATAAAAAAGAATACTGGAACAGCGTTTGAAACAAGCATTAAGAACAAGAATACTGGAGATTCATGTAGAGACATGAATTACTTGAAGAATGGTTACCATCCTGGAACTAATATGATACAGGATGAAGAGGCTAACCTGCTTGCAGATTTCCACAATATGTTGAACACATCGAAGACTCACTTTTTCCAGCCGTTGAATGTACGTGGGGCTAAAGATGTCAGGCATATCGAAATACACATGAGGTACTGCTGCCTCAGCCCAGTACTTTTGAACTTCACGTTGCCACCGCAAAACCGAAAAGATATGCCACTGAGTACTGATGAAATTCCGGCAGAACTGATGCAAAAAGGAGATCCATGAATATTACTGTACAGACTTAAAAGTAGAGTATGGCACAGAACGGGTTATTTGTGGCAACCCTCTTTTGTATACCTCGTAGCTTGAACACATTGTCTTATAATGAACAAAGAATTAAAAAAAAAAGTCTTCCTCCTATCCCACGCAGGGTTCATTGGGACAAATACGTCCCACATACTATTTCTCGAAAAAAAAACAGAGGGCGACAAAAATACTCCCTCAATTAGCGCTTATTCTGTTTCCAAGAACAGCCCAACAACGAAAATTTACAAAAGTATTTTGGTCACAAAGGGTTAAAACAAATTAATGTGACAATATTGCTCTTTTTATTTATGTGAAATTTATTGTTGCATAACAATGCTGTCAACTGATAAAATCATATTCTGTATATTCAGTGGTAGATGAATTAATGGATATGGAACATTAGTGAAATGATGTCAGGAGAAAACCGAAGTGCTATCAAAAGAACCTGCCCCAGTGCAGCTTCGTCTACACGTATCTCACGTGGAAAATATTGTAATGAAAGACTGGAGCAAAGGAAATGTTTTAATTATTTCATTTATTAACTTTTGTAAATTTCTGTACATACACTAGCTTCGCTCGGTAGCAGACAGGAAGTTACAGGCTTTGGTCAGCAGTTTAGCCGGCCGCTCTGTATCGTGCGATGTGACGTCACATTGATTTTTTTTGGGCTATGGGGTGACGTTGTAGCAGACGACGGGATCATAGGTCAAGGTTTGGGCGATTTTATTTTTGTCCTGCATTGCCACGCCTGGGTTTTATGGTCCCAGCCTCCGAAGAAATAACTTGGACGGGTCGCGTGCACCTCTGTGCATGATAAAAATTTCTTTGTGTGGAAAGTAACTTTTTAGTTGTGGAAATTATGTTTCTGTCGTACATCGTACGAGGTAGATGGTGATGTTAATTGTGGAAATTATTAATTGTGCTGGATTACGATTAACCACGGAACCTAAACGAATTTAGGCCTGACTTGAAAATAACGCGTAACGTTGAGTTTTGGGGTAAATGACAATTATCTTCAAGGTGAAACCTGTGAGAGTTACCGAGGGAGATTGGAATATTGTAGTATGCTTTCTTCTGGGTAATTCTCCAGCGTCTGAATTTTATATGCCGACGTTTCGGAACACTCTGTTCCATCTTCATAGGCAGGTAGGTATGAAGTATATATTTCATACCTATATGCCTATGAAGATGGAACAGAGTGTTCCGAAACGTCGGCATATAAAATTCAGACGCCAGGGAATTACCCAGAAGAAAAAATACAACATTCAGAACACGGCGAATGTTTGAAATCATAGAATATTGTAGCTATGAGAAATTTGTACTCCTGGGATAAAAACTATATTTGTTGTGTGTTAGATCAGTTAGTAGCCACAATTGTTAAGCAGTTGGCGTTAGAAAGATTTAGGAATGTTAGAAACCGCTCTCACGTTATTAAAGTGTCTATAGTTTTGAAAATGCCTACTGCTGGCAAGACGAAGCCCTTTTCCGCAGCTATCCTCTTCTGAGTGTTGCATCCTAATGACGTGACATTCTAGGGGTAGGAAATAATATTGGTGGCAGCGTTATTTACAAACACCCGCTTCCGAATTTGGTCCCAGCTACAGCCGAATTCCAGTGGCTAGACTCCACAGGCCACTACAATATTATACTCCCCCAAAACTAGTGTCTCCATCATCTCAGAGCACAGGAATATTCATGTCCATTTCTTACATAAACATCATATTATGCAAGGCCCTTAATTTGTAACAACCATTATGCCCTCTCAAAATGCCACGATTTCATTAAACCTCAATATACACACATGCTACGTGTTTTGATGGTTGGAGGTAGAAGTATATAAAGAGCACATAGGGTGGAATTTGCTGCGGACTTGTAATTTTATCCCTTTAAAGCACAGTAGTTACTACAGTTACAGTAGTACCATGCACTTTTCGTAATATGTGCTGTTCGATATTGGTTGGTGGGGAATAATTAGTTTTTATGACACCTGGTCATATGGTCCAATAGTTGAAATGGGTGACACAGAGCATGGCGATCTCAAAAGCCTACTTTCCTACCTAATCAAGCACCGTGTTAGAATTTCTACAGTTCATTCAGCCCTCTCGCACCACGAGCATTCATATTTACGAGGCAGCACTACGACACTAACCTTCCCCAGATCTCTCACCCTCCAGTACCATGGCAATGCCAATGGGCAATAGCCTCTTGAGATCATCAGGTTGTGTACCACTTACCCTGCATCAACTTTTAAAAAAGCTCACAGATTTTCACAAAATTATTATGAACATTAGGCCACAGGAGGACACCCAACAAAATGCTTTCTAATTTCGTACATTAAGTAATAACAGTGTGGTGGATTTGCAAACTTGTAAGGTCACTAGCATCACGTGCCAGTACAGGGATGCTAGTTCCCACAGTATCGGATTTATCAAGTGCAACATTTTTGTATATTTTCAGATCCATTTTATCACACCTACCAGAAACCATTTTCCCTATATCTGGTGGAATTATATAAATGGCTGAAGATCATAAGGCAATCTATGACTTTCGACCACTTAAGAAATTCCTCTACGCCAAAGTGTGTCACAACGTTACAAAGAATTGCACATGCTGTGTTCGCGTTTTGTGCGTATATGTACTGTGTAGGGTAGATTATGCGCAGTTGTGTTGCTGTTGGTTTTATACTACACTCCTCTTTTCCACCCGTCTCCGTGCTCTCCTCTAAATCACATTACAAAAACTGTTTCGACCACAACCACAACAGGTTATGGGCCTAGGTACTTGAGATTTTGGTCTGAAGCAGTGGCTGTGAAATAGTAATTGTGTAATAGCGATTGTGCCAGTAACCTAAAGTGACTAAACAAACCTCTACATGGCTACTGCCAGTGACTTCAAAGTGAAAGTTGAGGAGCTCGAAGGTCCTGACAATTGGCCTAAATGGAAATGGCAAATTTTAATGTTTCTGTGTGTCCGTTGCTTAGAAGGCATCACTGATGGATCTCCGATGTGCCCTATCCTGCCTGCAGATACACAGCCGCAGCAGAAAAAGGTACTAGCCAAGTGGCGAAAAGATGACACAGCTGCATGCATTATTGCATACACGCTGAGCAGTCTGTTGCTGGGCTCGTATTTACTTGTACCAGTGCTAAAGGCATTTGGGATAAGCTATGTGCACGGTTTGGGCGCAGTAGTATGTAGCGGCTTAACATGTTCATTGAGTCGGTCTTCCAGGCACAACGGAACATTAGCACACAAGTCGCTAAGATTCAAAAACGGTTTGTCGACCTTAACGACGAATGGACGAAACACAGTGCAAATGTGCTGTCTGAACGTAAGTTGACTGGACGAATTTTGTCAACTCACGTAAAGAATGAGACAAATTCAAGGATGTTTGGGATACCATTCCTACTAGCAAACGGTCAATTTTCTCATTGAGACGCTCTGTGCAATTTAGTTGCGAGCTGACCGATTGGCATTGTGCGTTCGTTGCACATGAAAATGACAAGAAGAAATCGAATTCCACGAAAGTGAATTCCAGTAAATCCACGAAATGATGAGCTGATAGCGCAAAACAGAATTTTCCTTGCAACAAGTGCAAAAACTCGGTCACTTGGCTGCTGCGGAGTGCCCTCAAAAGCAGCAACGTGCAGGGGACAGAGGTGGTAAATCGGCTACAAAGAGGAATGCTGATGCGGTCCTAACGCATGTAATGCGGGCTTCAAGAGCAGTGTAGATGCGGACACCTGGCACTGTGATAGCGGTGCATCATGGCACATTACGCAGAACAAACAGTATTTTGTGTCATACACAAAATTCGCCAATCCTGAAACGATCGTGCTTGGCAAGAAAAATGTGCTGATGCAAGCATACGGTCAAGATATGATAAACGTCCAGAAGTTTCACATCGGCGTGTGGCATGGCGCAATATTGTAAAGACGTTTGGTATGTGCCAGATGCAAGCGCACATCTATTCTCCGTCAAGGCAGCCGCCCCAAACGGCTATAGCACAAACTTGAATGAAAGGGAAATTGTTTTTCGCAGAGGTGATGGAACTATTGCAGCATCGGGTAAGCTCGTTAGTGACCTTTATGTACTGACGATTCGGATGTGTATTCCAAGACACGCTACAGAGGTTCAACTGGCAACGTAAGCGGAAGCATTGCAAGTATGGCATGAGTGTCTTGGTCATCAAAATATGTGCCATGTTGTGAAAGTGCTCAAGCAACATGGTGTTAATGTGGAAGCAAAGAATTTTGTGGCGGCTGTGTTTTGGGAAATGCACATAGGCAGAGCTTCGGAACTCGGACAAGTTGACCGAGCGTAGATGAAGAACACATTAATGCAGATGTGCATGGTCCCATGACATACACATCTGTTCAAAGATGATGACTGAAAATATCGTCGTGTGTTCTTCATCACCACAAAAAGTGAAGTGGCGGACTCCCTACGAGTGTTTCCGAAAGAAGTAAAGAAGGCCGGACACGTCACAAAAGTTCTGCTGTCGGACGGTGGCAAGGAATTCAACTGTAAAACTGTACAGAAAGTGTTGGAAGAGCACGGCATTACGAACCGACTCGCAATGCCATATACTCCCGAAAAGAACGGTGGCAGCAGAGCAAGAAAATCGTACAATTGTGGAAAGCACTCGCTCTATGCTTCACGCCAGTGGATTGCCGAGAGAACTGTAGGCTGAGGCCTGTAATACTGCGGTTTACATACTCAGCTGTACTGGAACTACACCAGAGGAAGATAAGATGCCTTTGGAACTGTGGACTGGATCGTACGCAACTCTTGGTCACTTGCGGGTTTGGGGACAGAATGCTACATGCACACACACCCCTACAGAAGGTGCACAAGTGGGATCCAAAGATTACGTTGGGTCGACTGGTCGGACATATTGGTGAAAAGGACGGCTATCGAATTTCGATACCTAACGAAAGGAAGCTCGTGCTGAGTCGTGATGTCCTCTTTAAGCCCGAAGTTGTGTGCAATTCGAGCAACATCGCACAAACCGAAAGAATGTTTCTCAACTCCATGTAGCTCCAGCTGCAGAAATTTAGGTATTACAAAACTATAAAAGTGACGGCGGCAATACTACGTCTACTTCTGGAGGAAGTAATGGTTCGAATTAAGAAATTCATGTTCAAGACCGCACAAGCGTAAGGGAAAACAAGCAGCCCAATTGGACTAGTGGCGAATTCGTTCGCCAAGTTGATAGTCAAGGAGACTACTGTCTGAGACCAATTTCGTACACTGAAGCGATGCAGTCAAACGAACAGAAGTAGTCGGCTGAAAGCGATGAACGAAGAATTAGCGTCACTGAAGGAAAATGAGACGTGGGAGCTCGTCAATAGGTCAGTTAACGCAAAGGTGATTCAAAATCACTGGGTTATGCGCGTAAAGACGTCACGTGATGGCAACGCTCGCTTTAAGACTTGACTGGTTGCGAAGGGTTATGCGCAAATACAAGGAATGGATTACGATGGAACATTTTGTCCTGTAGCACGCTACGACACCGTCCGCACACTACTTGCGGTGGCCGCTTAAAAAAATATGAAGCTGAGAAATTTCGATATGTGACCGTTTTCCTCTAAGGTGAACTAGAAGGAAAGGTGTACCTAGAGCAGCCGGAGTATTTGACTATGGCATTGGTCGTGTATGTCGGCAGAAACGAAGCCACTACGGTCTAATGCAAGCACCGCGGTACTGGAACAAGCGTTTTATTAGTTTCATGGAGAAAGCTGGATTGAAGAACAGTACAGCCGATACTTGCCCATTTTATCGCACACACGAAGACAGTTTTCTCTATATTGCACTTTATGTTGATGATGGACTTGTCATTGGTAACAAGGATGAAGAAATTGAAGTGTTTCTAGGGCTGCTGCAGGAGCAATTTAAAATCACAATTGGCCCGCTTGAGAACCTTCCCGGAATGCAGTGTCAAAGTGATGGGTCAATCTCTGTAAACCAAGAGGCGAATACAAGCAAGATACTGAAAAAGTTTAACCTGTCTGAAGTGATAGGTGTGTCGATGCCTGCCAGTCACGAACCAAGTGATAACCACAAAGACATCTCCATCTTGCAATTCAAAGTCCTTCTCGTCATATTCCGACCACCTTTGTAGTATATTCTTCTTCTTGTTTACTCTATTACCCTCTGTATCTCTAAGTAGTAATGTTTGTGGTTTGAATCCTTTTCTTATAATATTACATTCTTGATAAACTTTCTTTGCTTCAATGTTATTATAAGCAATTTCCATTCGCTCAAAGGGATCTAAAGAATACTCTCTTTTTTTGTCTATATATTTTATGTGCACCTTTTTTATCTTTATGTTTTTGTTTATTCTGTCTGGTATTTCTGTTAATCATTGTGTTGCAGGCTTTCTTTTTATTCTCTGGAAATTACTATTCAAACCAACTACTTCTTTGTGGTCTTTCTTCTTTGTGTATTATTTTTCTAGCTGCTTCATTTATTCCTTTTTGGTTTTTGTTCCATATGTCATTTATATTTTCCACTTCTATTCGAGTATTTTGTCCATTTGCTGTTAACTCCTTCATGAGTTCGTCTTATACTTCATTATTATTTAGTTTACCAATATCCCATTTCTTTATTTAACTTTAGTGTTCCCACTTCCCTCAATTTTCAATATAATTGTGGTCCTCACTAAAAATGGCCTGATTCTATTTCACTACCTCTCACACTTCTCACATGACAAACATTTGTGCAGTGTCTTCTGTCTACCAATATACGATATATATGGTTACATATTTTGTTGTCAGGTGATTGCCAGGTGACCTTGTTAATGTCCTTATGTTGATACCATGTTCCCATTAAAGCAGTATCCCTCCCAGTGCAATTTACCATTCATTTTCCAATATGATTTGTTTCGTTGTGAATGCTGTGCCCTCCACATACTGGATGTAAAAAGGACTCTTTTCCAACTTTAGCATTGCAGTCCCTTAGTACTGTTTTCATGTCTTATTGGGAACTGCATCACATACCTTTTCCAAAGACCTATAAAACTCTTCTTTGGCTACTTCATCACTTTCTTCAGTTGGGACACTTGTTGATATTAATATCAAGTTGTAATATTTAAGTTTAACCCTCAGTCTATAAATTCCTTCTCTTATAAGTTCAAAATCTAATAAATCATCCACAATATATTTACCAATATAAAAATCCTCATCCAAATTCATATTTGTCACTTTTATGTGCACTATATAAAATCATATTATTCTTTGTTATCACAGTTCCTTTCCATGGCCATCTGCTTTCTTGCAGAGCACATACATCTATTTTATATCAATCTCTTTCACCAATTCATTCACTGCTCCTGCTCTGTATAACATGCATACATTCCAAGTCACCCTCCTCATGTCATTAATCCCTTTCTGCTGCCTAGGTTGATTCCACTCAGTCTGACTGTTCTGAAGCCACAATTTAGGTTTCCTAACAGTTAGCTTTTTATGGTGACAGGTTGTCAGCCTGTTGCCCAACCCTCAACCTGGAGGGCCAGTTCACTTTATTTCTAACTCATGATGCAGGGTGGCCCAGCTGTATCCCCAAGCACTGAGTGCCCATTTTAGTTGCCTTTTACAACCTGCATGGGCTGCAGTGGGACTATTCTGTTCCCTGGTCACCACACAGAGACTTCTTCCTAATTCAAAATACATCCTGATCCACCTATGAGTATTCCTTTCATAGTAGTTTAAGAATTTAATAAAGGTGAACCTTTGAAACTGAAATGTTATTGTCCAAACATTACATATCTTATGTACTTGGTAAAATAATACTTCATTGTAGTAAAAGTTCAGCAAGTTTATTTGCACAACGTTTACTTGCAGAACATGCAACTCAAAGCTCATAAGTCATTTAATACATAAATATTGTGATACTGTATATGTATACTGCTAATTTTTTACACTTACTGTGTGTGTTTGAATATTGAATTTTTAGATATTTTTTAGCCCCAGAATCCTGAGTGATGCCACTGTCACAAATCAAACTGCATCAATCAGCCTGTACCAAGGATGCTTTTACTATGTAGTTTTTTGTCTACTGCACTTAACTGAATGTATGACAAGAATTTTTTCCATACTTTATCATCTGAATTAATCATGTTCTGTACATGTACTTTGCTCAAAAGTGGAGACTGCAAAGGCCAGTTACCCTATATGCAGGGCTGTTAAGTGTGGTACAAGTGGCTAGTGAGGTCATGTTAAGTGCAGGATAACATCATCTAGTAACAGTGGATTTTAAATGCAACATTTAGCCAGGTGAACTGCACATCAAGGCATGGCCAGGAAAAGTTACATGTATTTTCAAAGATGTGTTGCTGTTGGACAGCTGCATGTCAGAGTAGTCAAATTAACCTTTAAATCATGTGTTCAAAGGTGCAATCATACATACAAAACACATCAAAAACTCATTTCATATATATTTAGGCAACAAGAAAACATAATGAATTCTTAAGATATGCTGTGCAATCTCTATTTTATTTTCCACAAAATGCTATTCACTTTCATGATTTTTTTCTGTTCAAATAAAATGTATATTATAAGCCATGCCCTACAATACCTACCTGGTCATTTAAAGGATAAAGAGCATTGTGTTATGGCTGTTTTACATACTGATAGGCCTATATGTCACCCCTTCAAATCCTGTACAGTACTGCCACTTTGTCAGTCTCACCCTTCTTCTTATGAACACTACATAAAAACCTTGTTAATTCAAAATGAATTACTTCACTGCAGAATGCATCATTCTCCAGCTTTAAACATAAGCACTTTAATCTAGGTAATTCAAACTTTGGTTCACATGTAGTTTGAAGATATGTAACAGTGCATTGATTAAAAGTTGAGTCACTCAGAACACTGCTATTTTGTGAACAGTTCAATACATATTCATCTGTTTCTAACCATGAGCACCCCTAGACCTCACCACAATCATGAAAGCAGTTGATTTTCAGAAGCAGCAAACATTTGGTTCCAGGTGGATCCTGTCCATGACAAGAAGTAATAAACTCCAGACTTTAGTGTGACTTTTGCAGAAGCAACAAAATTCAGCTGTACATGCTGTGTGTTGAATTTGGTTATTTCTGCAATGGTCAGAGAGGAACATGGATTTTACTCCTTCCTGTCACAGACAGTACAAAGCACAAGCTGTTGCTGGTATCTGTGAGTATTTCTGAGAATTGTGTTAATGTAGCAGTAGCCTTGTAAGAGGTGCTAACTAACTCCGTGGCCTTAGTCCGCACGCGAACTATACCGACAGAGCGGCCGCCGCCAGTCGGCGAAGTTAGTGCCAACTTTTGCAGATAGAGGGGTGTCACGTGGTCAGCGCAACGGGTCCCCACAGC
>Ga0123353_10011206_pt1 | contig 12611 bp, 8 predicted proteins | sample TergutLab28metaG_3_FD_92763 | JGI IMG/M metagenome (GOLD analysis project Ga0123353, IMG submission 92763) | Labiotermes labralis P3 segment gut microbial communities from Petit-Saut dam, French Guiana - Lab288 P3 | ecosystem: Host-associated > Arthropoda: Insects > Digestive system > Gut ... | reverse complement strand
TTTAGTGTGCATAATTTTTTTCTCCAAAAAGAAAAACTTCTCACACTAAAGTCTACCACAAATCCTTTCTCATAGTAAAGTCCATCAAAAAATCCACTGTGGAACTTAACCTGAGAATTTACTGTTACATTTTTTTCACAAAAACCATCAAAAAACGTATCAATTTCAGTTGATTTTTTTGGAAGCTTGTGTTACACTCTATATATTAAGTTGATAGTGTTAGTTTTAGGAGCGGTGCGTAAGACCCGCTCCTAACTTTTAGTGTCAATGCACAACACACAGCGCATAACGTCGGCTATTAATTTTTAACAAGTATGTTTGATAAAAAAATAATCAGTCATTGTGCGTTGTGCGTTGTGCATTGTGCGTTGTATAAGGAGCCCTATGGATTTAACCCGCTTACAAACCCGCCTCGCGCCCGTTATCGAAAAACTCGGGTACGAGCTCGTCGATATCGAGTGCGAAAAAAAGCGCGGCGATACGCAGTTGACTTTTTTTATCGCAAACGAGCCCGGTATTACGCTCGATGATTGCGAAAAAGTGCATTTGGCGATAGACCCCGTATTGGATGAGCTTAATCCGTCCTCCGACGCGCCGTACGTACTCAACGTTTCCTCGCCGGGGCTGGACAGGCCGTTTAAAACCCCGCGCGATTTTGAGCGAAATTACGGCAAAAAGGTCGAGGTTAAATTGTTTGCGCCGTACCGCGGCAAAAAACTCTACGAGGGCGTTTTAGTCGAAAAGCCCGAGCACGTCGTTATTATCGAGGTTAACGGCGAGAGAATACAGTTCGAGGACAGTAAGGTGGCGCTGGTGCGCCCCTACGTTAGTTTCGAGTAAATCAATGAGTCACGAAAATTGCCGGGGAGGGCACCGAAATGGGCATGGTAGGAGAATATATCAGAGTCGACGACAAAATGTTGTCAAAGCTCAAAAAAGGCAAGAAAGATATTTTTGAGCTTTCGGAGGAGCTTGCCGATAGCGGCGCGGTTACGGATCTCGATAAGGCATGGCATATCGTTCATTTTGTGCTTTCGGGGAAGGTCTGGGAGTCCGGAGGCGAGCCGCTTTCAAGGATGGTGCTAGGCGGAGCCATTGTAAACGAAGACAGCGACGGCGGATACGGACCGTCAACATACTTGACGGTTGACGAGGTGCGTGAGATTAGCGCGGCTGCCGAAAGTGTTAGCGAGGAATGGTTTAGAGAAAGATACGATAAGGTAAAGAAGAACGGAAAAGAGGTTTATATATTAGATTCGGCTAACGAGTCGGAATACGACGAGTTGTTCGAATATGCATGGAGCTATTTTCTCGAAGCCAAAGAGTTTTTCAAACAAGCGGCGCAAGAAAAACAAAATATAGTGTTTTCGGTGGTGTAGCTACAAAACAATCCGCCACCCACAATCCACCATTCACCATTCCAAGGAGTATAAAAAATGTCAAAGGAAACCGCACACCCATGATAAACAAGGATTTTTTTCAGGCGCTCGAGGATTTAGAGGTCGAAAAGCGCATTAAAAAAGGCGTGTTTTTAGAGGCGCTCGAAACCGCGCTCGTCATCGCGTACAAAAAGCACACGGGCACCCCCAAGGCCGTCGAGGTGCGCTTGCTGCCCGACCGCAACACGATTAAGGTTTTCGCGTACCAAACCGTCGTCGAAGAGGTCGAGGACAAAGAAAAAGAAATCAGCCTCGAGGACGCGCGCCTTGTCAGTAAAAAATTCAAGGTCGGCGACCGCGTTCAGGAAGAAATTTCCTCCAAGGATTTCGGGCGTATTGCCGCGCAGACCGCCAAGCAGGTCATCATGCAAAAGCTGCGCGAGGTCGAGGGCGAGATTGCTTACAGCGAGCTAAGCCAAAAGGAAGACGAATTGGTGTCCTGCGTGGTGCGCCGCGTCGACAGCAAAAACGTTTATGTCGAAATTAACAAGCTGGAGGCGACGCTCGCGACGCAAGACCAAATGCCCAACGACCGCTTTAACGTCGGCGACCGTATCAAGGTGTACGTCAAAAAAATTAAAGCCGGGCAAAAGGGTCCGCAAATCGTCGTTTCGCGCACCGTTTCGGGCTTTGTCAAACGCTTATTCGAGATGGAAGTACCCGAAATTTCGCACGGTATTATCACCATTAAATCCATTGTGCGCGAGGCCGGCTACCGTACCAAAATGGCCGTTTACAGCGACGACCCCGAAGTCGACGCGGTAGGCGCGTGCGTCGGGAACCGCGGAATGCGCGTCAACGCCGTGGTCTCGGAGCTCGACGGCGAAAAAATCGATATCATTCCGTGGTGCGACGACGTATTAGAATTTATCGCGCGCTCCTTAAGCCCCGCAAAAGTCATCATGGTTCAGGCAAACGACGAGGACCGCAACGCGCGGGTCGTCGTTATGGACGATATGCTCAGCCTCGCCATCGGCAAGGACGGCCAAAACGCGCGCCTTGCCGCCAAGTTGACGGGTTGGAAAATCGACGTTAAGCCTTACTCGTCGCTTAGGGGCGACGAGCCCGCGCAAGAGGAGTCCGCCGTTCAGCCCGAACCCGTTAAGCCTGTAGACGAAAACATCGACTTGGATCTGTTTGAAGAAGACTTGGGAGACTTGGAATAACCGTTTACAATCCTTAGTCTGCCGTTCAAAAGGAATATGCTATGAAACATGCCCCCCAACAAAAATCCCCTCCCATGCGTATGTGCCTTGCGTGCCGCGAAATGAAGGATAAACGAACGCTTATCCGCATCGTTAAAAGTCCGGAAGGCGAAATCTCGCTCGATTTTACGGGCAAAAAGAACGGGCGCGGCGCGTATATCTGCCATTCGGCCCCGTGTATTCAAAAATGTTGTAAGTCCAGACTCGTACACAAAGCTTTTTCGCTCGATGCGGGCAAAGAAATCTATGAGCGTTTGTCGGAGCTGACGGTTGACGGTTGAGCGAGGCTTACCGCCGCTTAGCTGAAACTGTACAAAAGGAGCGCCCGATGGCAACGACTAATAAAACGGAATCGCTTTTGGGATTCGCCATTAAAAGCGGCAAAATCATTTTCGGAACCGACAACATATTATTTTATAAAAGAAGTATATACTTAATCTTGTGCGATGCCGGCCTTTCCGAAAACGCGCGGCGCAAACTCGCCGCATATGCGGGCAAAGGGAACATACCCGTCGCTTCGCCCGAAATCCCGCTTTCACAACTGGTTCACCGTTCCGGCGTAAAGGCGGCCGCGGTAACCGACGTTAATATCGCAAAAGCGATAGTACAATTGAATATTGAATATTCAATAATTAAGGACGATTCGTCAACCCCTAACTCCTAACTCCTAACTCCTAACCCCTAACTCCTAACTCCTAACCCCTAAAAACCGGAGGTTTTCTTGAGCAATCCCGAAACCGAGCAAACAAAGAGCGCCGGCGGCGTAGAAAACATCAAGCTGCTGAACGCTATGAATCAAAAGGACAGCGAAGTTTCTGCGCTGGCGCTTTTGATTGGCGCCGCGCGCAAAACCTTGGACGAGGTCTTGAAAGTTGAGCGTGAGAAGCTCAAAATTTTAGATCGCGCCCGCCGCGAAGAGTTGAAACGGGCGGCGGAGGCCGAAAAAGAAAAAGCGGCCGTCGCCGGAGGCGAAGTCTCCGCCGGGCAAGAAGTTGAAGCTCCCGGCTCAAAAAGCCCGATGAAAAAAACCGGAAAATCCGGACGGGAAGGGAAAATCGACGGGGAGAGACTATCCGAGCGCGCGCAGAAACCCGCGCAACATACGGGACAGCCGGTACAAACCGCGCAAAAACCCGGCCAAAGCCGGCAAACAGGGCAAGCTAAGCCATTCGATAAAATTGAAAGCATACGAACGCGTTCGTTTGATATTACGCCGAGCTATATACGCGGGAAGCTTACGCCGAGCGCGTCGTCGGCCTTGGCCGCGGCAACCGCGCGGCAGGGCGGACGGCCGGAAGGAAGAGGCAGAGACGACCGCCGCGCAAGCGTACCCGGCGCTTCCGGGGTACGCCCGGGCTCTTTGCCGCCCCGCCCCGGAATGCCCCCGCGCCCCGGTGTTCTTCCCCCGCGTCCCGGTGCTCTTCCGCCGCGTCCCGGGATGCCCCCGCGCCCCGGCGCTTTTCCGCCGCGCCCCGGTGCTCCCGCCCCCTTACGTCCCGGCGCCGCGCCCCCGCCGCCCCCCTTGTCCGGCCGCAAGGGCGATAAAAAGAAGGACTATCAAAAACCCGGCGACGACAAAAAGGGCATGACCAAGCGCACGCTTATCCGCAAGGGTTTTATCGCCGAGAATTTCGACGAAGACCGCGTGGGTTTAAGAAAGCTCAAAAATAAGCGCAAAATTGAGGCGTACGCGCATATTGCGGCCAGAATAGAAAAAGCAATCATTACGACCGAAAACCTGACCGTTAAAATTTTGTCCGAGAAAATCGGCAAAACCGCCCAGGAAATTATCAAAAAACTCATGCTCTTAGGGATTATGACGACCATCAACAGCGTAGTCGATTTCTCGACGATGGAGTTGGTTGCCAACGAGCTCGGGGTTGAGTTGGAATTAAAACTTGATAAGAGCCAGGAAGAACTCTTAGAAGAAGGGCATGACGTAGAAGACAGCGAGCATGAGCTTATGAAGCGCCCGCCCGTCATTACGGTCATGGGACACGTCGACCACGGGAAAACCTCGCTTTTAGACCGCATCCGCAAAACGAGCGTCGCCGCGGGCGAGGCGGGCGGTATTACGCAGCATATCGGCGCGTATTCCGTCACGGTAAAGGATGAGAAAATCACGTTCCTCGATACGCCCGGCCACGAGGCGTTCAGCGAAATGCGCGCGCGCGGCGCTCAGGTTACCGATATCGCGGTGCTCGTTGTCGCCGCCGACGACGGGATTATGCCGCAAACGATCGAGGCGGTCAATCACGCCAAATCCGCTTCCGTTCCCGTTATCGTCGCCATCAATAAAATTGATAAGCCCGACGCCAACGTCGCTAAAATCCGTGAAATGCTCACCGAGCACGGTTTGGTCGCCGAGGAATGGGGCGGCGATACGATGATCGTTGCAATCTCCGCCAAGACGGGCGAGGGAATCGACAAATTGTTAGAGTCCATCCTGCTGTTGGCGGAGGTGAATAATTACCGCGCCAATCCCTCAAGGCTCGCAAAAGCGTCGGTCATCGAGGCTCGGGTGGATAAGGGGCGCGGTCCTGTCGCCAATGTCATCGTTCAAAACGGCACCCTGCGCGTCGGCGACACCTTAGTTTCGGGTACGACGGTCGCCAAGGTGCGCGCCATGACCGACGATAAGGGGCGCGCCGTCAAGGAGGCGGGGCCGTCCGCGCCCGTTTCCGTGTTGGGCTTTACCGAGGTTCCCAACGCGGGCGACGCCGTATTGGCGGTAGCCGACGAGAAAACGGCGCGGCAGGTTGCTTCCGAGCGCACCGACAAAATCCGCGCGGGGCTCTTCGGCGCGGGACAGGGTAAGGTTACGCTGGACGACATCTTAAAGAAAACCGGCGAAGCCAAATTAAAATCGCTTAATATTATCATTAAGGCGGACGTACAAGGCTCGGCCGAAGCGCTCAAGAATTCGCTTGCGCGGCTGCAAAACGAGGAAGCGCGCGTCAACATCGTGCAGGCGGGTGTCGGCGTGGTTACCAAGTCCGATATTTTGCTTGCCGAGGCGTCGAAAGCCGTTATTATCGGATTTAACGTGCGCCCCGACGCCGAATCTAAGTCGCTGGCGGAAAACGCGGGCATCGAAATCCGCACCTACCGCGTGATTTACGAGGCGATCGAAGATGTCGAGCGCGTACTTTCGGGGATGCTTACGCCTAAATTCCGAGAGGCTGTTACGGGCCGCGCCGAGGTGCGCAACGTATTCAAGATTACGGGCTCCGGCATCGTCGCGGGTTCGTACGTATTGAGCGGCAAAATCTACCGTAATCAAAAGGTGCGCGTATTCCGGGCGGGCGCCGTCGTGTTCGAGGGCGCGCTCAAGGGGCTGAAACGCTTTAAAGAGGACGTCAAAGAGGTCGCCGAGGGCTACGAGTGCGGCATCAGCGTCGAGGGCTATTCGGATGTTAAGGAATTGGATATTATAGAAGCGTACAGCTTAGAACAAATTTAGGTAATGTACAACGCACAGCGCACAACGCACAATGATTGCTAATATTTCCTTCCAATGCCTAACACGAAATATTAGCCGACATTGTGCGCTGTGCGCTGTGCGTTGCGCGTTAAAAAAGGAGCTCCCATGGCTTACCGTATCGAACGTATCAACAGCGAAATGCTTAAAAGCCTTTCGGTCACGATTCAATCTAAATTGCAAGACCCGCGCGTCGCGGGTCTCGTAAACGTAACAAAGGTCGATTGCGCCAAGGATTTAAAAACCGCGAAGGTTTACCTTAGCGCGGCCGGCGAGCCGGAAGAAAAGGAGTCGGTTTTAAATGCCGTCAGGGCTTGCGCGAGCTTTATCCGGCGCGAACTCGCCAATGATTTTAAGGATTTACGCACGGTTCCGTCCTTAACCTTTATCTTGGACGAAAGCGGCTCCTACGGCAGCCGTATCGACCGGTTATTGGCGGAATTGAAGGGCGGGGAATAGAGGGCTTTTTGGCGAAAATTTATCAAAAATCCGCTTGCGGAGCTTCGAAAAATTAAGGCGGAAGCGTTAACGGGCTCGGCTTAAACGCCGCATCAATTTTTTATAAGCAAAAAATGGAAGAACATAAATATTTAAAAGGGTTGACAAGTATGGTTTTCTTCATATATAATAACGCCATATTTATATTGATTCAATATTGACTATAAATTGATTCAATATTGACATTTAAGGAGCTAACTGTTTATGAAAAAGTTTAAAATTGCCGGCATCTTGGCCGTCGCGCTGCTGTTGTCCGTCGTCATGACGGCTTGCGGCGGCTGTTCGGAGACGGACGAAGAGGACAAAGTTCTTACGGGGATTACCGTTAGAGACCAGCCTACGCAAAAAGCCTATCTGGTCGGCGAAGAATTTAAACCGGCGGGCATGGTTATTATGGCGTCTTATGACGACGCGACGAGCGTGCCCGTTACCAACTATGAATATAGCCCGCGGGGCGCGCTTAAGCTTACCGATACCGTTATCACCGTCACGTTTACGGTAGGCGATATTACAAAAATTGCGGAAGTGCCGATTACGGTGCGGGAGGTTACAAAGCTTGAAGTAACGGCGAAGCCTACCAAAACGCAGTACAACGCCGGCGATGCGTTTGTTCCCGCGGGTATGGTCGTAACGGCGACGTTTCATAACGGAACGAGCGAGCCGGTAACGGGCTACGATTACAGCCCGAAAATCATTTCGACGGCTGCGGACGCCAACGTCAAGGTTACCTACGGCGGCAAGGAAGCCGAGGTGGTAGTCGGGCTTTTCGACAGCATCAAGGTTACGAAAAACCCGGCAAAGATGGATTATACCGAGGGCGAACAGTTTGTCCCGGCCGGTATGGAGGTTGCGGCGGTTTATACCGACCAGTCCGAGGGCTCCCCGATGACCACGGGCTTTGATTACAGCCCCAAAACCGCTTTAGAGGCCGACGCAAGCAACAAAGCGGCGATCACGGTTACATACAACGGCAAATCGGTGAACTTAGCCGTCAACGTAAAAAAGGTGGCGAGCCTTGCGATTACGAAAGCTCCGGCAAAGATCAGCGGCTATATCAACGGCGACAAGTTTGAGCCGGAGGGCATAGAGATTGAGGTGACTTATTCCAACGGGTCGAAAGACACGATAGAATGGGGCGAAGCGGGTCTGGATTACGACCTGAAAGGCGACCTTGAAGGAACTGCTTCCGCTAACGCAACCGACGTTGTGTTTAGTTACGGTTACGGCGCAGGCAAAACGGTAACGCAGAAAATTGACGTTCGGACGTTGGCGTCGCTTGAGGTGAGCTACGGAGCGGCTTTTGAAACGGCCTGCGTTACGGGCGAGCCGCTCGGTACGCAAGGCCTGGTTGTTACGGCAAAATATAACCGCGGCGCCGACAGGGTGCTTTCTTCCGGCGAGTACAGCTTCGGCGACGCCGTAGTGCTTAAAAAACACGAAAGCGAGGGCTACAGGGTCATATACAGCCCGAACGCCAGCGCAAGCGTAACGGGGTTCGTTACGGGGCTTACGGTATATGTGCCGGTGGTCGGCTTCGGCTTACATTTAGAAACGCTCCCGCTGTATTTGGGCAGCGTCGGCGAGGCTTATAAGACGGGGCAATTGGTCGCTTCGTTTGTGTCAAAGGAGCCGGGTGTAAGCCCGGATAATATGGGGTTTGACTGGGCGGTGACGTACGCGGACGGCACCGAAGCCGAGGGTATCATAACGGTAGAGCCCGTTGTGGCCGACGGCAGGGTCATCCTTTTGATTGAAGCGGAGGGCGTTGAGGGAGAGGTGACGATTACGGTTACTCCGGACGACGGATATTCTCCCGGCCTTAAAGCGAAGTGCGCCGTTATCGTCAGCTACCCGATTGAAATCCGTACGGCGGCGGACTTTATGCAAATCTATGAAAACCGCAACGGCTTCTTCTTCTTAACCGCTAATATCGACTTTGCAGGCGTAGATTTAGTATCTCCGATCGTCGCGCGCGGCGAGCCGCCGTGGGAAGGCACAGCCATTCCCGGGCATCCTGGCGCTACATGGGTCAATTCCCCGTGGTTAGTTCTGGGGACGGAATGGTATGTTGACCACCCTTCGTTTTGGAACGGCATATTTGACGGTCGCGGCTACGCGCTAGAAAATATCACATTGCGGCATAGCGGCCAAAAAGTCGACAAAAATTCCCCGACAGGATTTTCTTCGGAAACTTACGGCGCGTCGCTTTTCGGCGTAATCGGCAAGACCGGCGTCGTGCGGAACCTAGCTATTCTAGATTACACCATAACCGCGGCTCCGTCCAATACCGGCCAGCTGGGCGTTTTGGCGCAGCACAACCACGGCGTAATCGAGAATTGCTATTTGGAGGATATAAAAATAGCGACCAACTCGGCGGGAGACGCTTATTGCCGGAGCGGCGCAATCGTGGCGTACAATTATAACAAAATCGACGGTTGCGTCGTTGCAAGCGTATACTCGGAGCAAGCGGCGGGCAATAACCGCGTGTACGGCGTTTTAACCGCCAACCGCAGGAACTGGATTACGTTCGGAGACGTTACCAATACGTTCGCGGTGGTGGACGGCTTGCCGGAGGCGATTAGAAGCGAGGCCGGTACGCGCAACGGGTTTGCGGCGTACGGCGGCCCTAATATGGATGCCGGTAGGCCGGCGCATCAAGGGTATACATCCACATGGGCGAACAGCGCCGCGTTTTTATTAGCCGATATCGCCGATCATGAGTCCAAGTTCGCGGCGTTGGATTCAACGGTTTGGACATTAACGGCAGGCAAGCTTCCTGCGCTAAAGCAGCTTCCCGCGTTCGCGAGCATCAATGTGGAAGACGTCGCCATATTGTGCGGCGGGGAGGAGGTGGACGGTGCAATCAACATGATGGCGCGCGAGGAGCTGCAATTAACCGCCGTCGTTTCCCCGGCAAACGCCACCTATAGGCGCGTGGAATGGGTTTCAAGCGACGAGGAAGTGGTAACGGTTACGCAAAACGGCTTGCTGGTAGCGGTTGGCGAAGGGTCTGCGACCGTTACGGCTAAATCGCGTGCCGACGAATCTGTGTATGCGGAATGCGAGATAGTTGTCGACGGCTATATTTTTGCGGAAGAAGTCGCAATCTCCTTAACGGAATTGACGCTTACGATTAACCGGCTCGGCGAGTATCAATCGCGCAGACTGACTGCGGACGTCCAACCCAAATTTGCCGATAAAGCTATTGTGTGGAGCTCGAGCGACGATGAAATCGCGACGGTAAACGATAACGGATTGGTAACGGCGGTTGCGGACGGGGAATGCGTCATTAGGGTGGCGGCGGTCGATTCGGAGAATGCGGGCGAGGTATATGCGGAGTGCGCGGTAACGGTTATCGAGAATCTCGACAAGATTCAACTCTATTCGAACCAAACGACAACTAACCGAAACTATATTTGCGATATTACAATTGCGGCAAACCCTTCGCTTGAATTTGCGCGCGGGCCTACCGTACCGCTGGGTAACGGAGCGATATATTTCACTGAGGCGGGCAAGGAATTTTGTGTGGGCTTACAGATAGCCGTTTTCGATACGGCCGATGAGTCTGCGCCGGTCGGGTATTTTTGGGTCATCGGCGGAGCCGGGGTGACGGGTCTTAACGCTGCCGACGGCTATATAATCGTAAGCCAGGATCCAAAAGACGCGGATGCGTTGCCGAAGCTTGATGCTACTGCTTCCGAGTGGATTACCTTGTCCAATATGGGTGGTGGTTTGGGCAATTTATATTTGCCGACCGCTAACACCAATGGTGCGCTCAGAAACATTATTTCGGCGATGGATTCAACTCCTATGACGGGTACGAAAACGTTCAAAATGCAAGGCCGTTTTGTTGCCGTCGAGGATACGGGCGAATTTGAAAACGATTATCAGTCCGGAACATGGGGCTTGCTTACGGAACGTGCGTTCACTCTTACGTTTTAATCAAAAAATTTAGGATCCCCAAAAAATTAGTACTTTTATCTTTCGGGAGCGGTGCGTTTGCTGCGCCGCTCCCGATTTCAAATTCCCCTCCGCCGGAGGGGTGGCGGGCGCAGCCTGACGGGTGATTTGTGTCAAAAATATTTTCCGATATCACGCAGCTTATCGGCGGTACGCCGCTTATAGAGCTCACCAATTTTAACCGTCGGCACGGGCTTTTGGCGCGCGTCGCGGCAAAATTAGAGTGTTTTAACCCGGCGGGCAGCGTCAAGGATCGCGTCGCGCTCTCGCTGATTTTAGACGCGGAGCAAAAAGGCCTCTTAAAAGACGGCGCGGTGATTATCGAGCCGACCAGCGGCAACACGGGCATCGGGCTTGCCGCCCTTGCGGCGGCGAAAGGCTATCGGCTCATTTTAACGATGCCGGATTCGATGAGCGCCGAACGGCAAAAGCTTTTAAGGGCGTACGGAGCGGAACTCGTGCTGACCGACGGCGCGCTCGGAATGAAGGGCGCGATTGAAAAATCCCAAGAGCTTCAAAAAGCCATACCCGGCGCCTTTATTCCCGGCCAGTTTACAAATCCCGCAAACCCCGCCGCGCATTTTGACTCCACCGGCCCGGAAATTTGGGAGGCTACGGACGGCACAATCGACATCCTCGTTGCGGGCGTCGGAACGGGCGGTACGGTGAGCGGCGCCGGCGCGTATTTAAAATCCAAAAATCCGGCCATCCGCGTAATCGCCGTCGAGCCCGCCCAAAGCCCGGTTTTATCGGGCGGTAAAAGCGGCGCGCACAAAATACAGGGAATCGGCGCGGGTTTTATCCCGGACGTATTGGATACGGCCGTTTATGACGAGGTTATCGCCGTATCGGACGAAGACGCGATATTAACGACCCGCGCCGTGGCACAATCAGACGGCATATTGGCGGGCATATCGTCGGGCGCGGCTTTGAACGCAGCGAAAAAAATCGCGTTACGCCCGGGCAATACCGGAAAACTGATTGCCGTCATTTTTCCGGATTCCGGCGAACGTTATTTGTCTATTTATTAGGGTGTGTTCACGCCCTAATGTTACAGAACAAGTCTATTAGTCTTGTCCTATAATCTTCCACGGCGCGTCTAAGCGCATCTTTTCGCCGCTATAAAATCTTCTAAAACAGTTACGCAGCGCTGCTGCGCTCCTATTTTACAAGCTTTTATATCGACAAAAATCTGCTGCTTTTTCGGCCATGTTAGGTTACAGAACAAGTCTATCAATAATTATTCCATCTGATACACGGAGCGGTTTATGAAAAATGTTTTGGCAATCCATGATATTTCCTGCGTAGGAAGGTGTTCTTTGACCGTCGCGCTGCCGATCATCAGCGCGTACGGAAGTACGTGCGCGAGTTTGCCGACCGCGCTGCTCAGTACGCACACGGGCGGCTTTACGGGGTTTACCTGTCTTGACCTGACGGGCGAAATGCGCAAAATCCTTAAAGCGTGGCAGCCGCTGGGCTTAGGATTTGACGCGCTGTACAGCGGTTTTTTGGCGTCGGCGGAGCAGGTTGATATCGTAAAGGAGATTATAGCGGCCTATAAAGCTTCCGATACGGTTGCGATAATCGATCCCGTTATGGCGGACGACGGCCGGCTGTATAAAATTTTCGACGCAGCGTTCGTCGAAAAGATGAAGGAACTCGTCCCGTTCGCGGACGTGCTGGTGCCGAATATGACCGAGGCGATGCTGCTTACCGATACGCCGTATTTTGACGGGCCGTACACGCCGGGCTTCATTGAGTCGCTTATCCTCAAGCTGCAGGCGCTGGGCGCGAAATCGGTCGTGTTAACCGGCGTATTTTACGCGCTCGACGAACTCGGCGCGGCGGTTTCCGGGGCGGACGGGGTTGCCTCCTATTTTACGCCGCGTATCGAGGGAAGCTACCACGGGACGGGAGATATTTTCGGCAGCGTTTTGACCGCCGAGCTTATGAACGGCAAAGCGCTTATAGACGCCGCTTCGTCTGCGGCCGATTTTGTCGTAGACGCTATTTTAGCGACTCCTAAGG
>Ga0123353_10011204_pt1 | contig 12612 bp, 11 predicted proteins | sample TergutLab28metaG_3_FD_92763 | JGI IMG/M metagenome (GOLD analysis project Ga0123353, IMG submission 92763) | Labiotermes labralis P3 segment gut microbial communities from Petit-Saut dam, French Guiana - Lab288 P3 | ecosystem: Host-associated > Arthropoda: Insects > Digestive system > Gut ... | reverse complement strand
TTGCAGTCAAAGACAATGTAGACAATATCTACGATGACGACGATTTTGCGCCCTTTCGCGACGTAATCGCGGAATTTTACGCAAGGGACACAAGCAGGAAAATTAAGGACGTCCTGCACAACAAGGGGCATAACGGGAAGCCACTCACTAACCAAGCCATCTACGGATACCGCAGAGACCCGGCAGACCGCAATAAATGGCTTGTTGACGAAACCGCCGCGCCAATCGTGCAGCGGATATTCAGCATGACAGTAGAGGGAAAAGGCCCGTACCAAATAGCCCGGACATTCCACGACGAGCAAATAATAAGGCCGTCATGCCACGTCGCCCGGCTGAACAACTGCGTTACGGAGAAAAGCGAAACGAACCCCTATGGGTGGACGGACGCGACGATCAATAGCATTATCCGCAAAGCCGAGTATACCGGCGCAACTGTAAATTTCCGCACTTACAAAACCTCATACAAGACGAAAAAACACAAACTCAACCCTCCGGAGAAATGGGAGGTATTCGAGGGGGCGCATGAAGCCCTGATAACGAAGGAGCAATGGGAAACGGCGCAGAAGTGCCGCAAAGTTATTCGGCGTAGCGGCGCGGGCAGGGAGCCCAACCCACTGACGGGGCTTGTGTACTGCGGGACTTGCGGGAGCCGCATGTATAACCACCGCGGCACTAATTACAGCGAGACCCGCCCCTCGCAGGATAGTTACTGCTGCACGAAATATAGCAAATACCCTCCCGAATGCACACGCCATAACATCTCGGTCAAGGCGCTCAACGAAATCGTGCTGAAAGTGATACAGAAAGTCAGCGGCTATGTCCGGGAGCGTGAGGCTGAGTTTGTCGAAAAACTCCGCGCCGACGCCGAAATCCAGAAAGACGCGCAGGCGAAAGAGCAAAAAAGGCAGTTTTACAAAGACAAGAAACGCGTAACCGAGCTTGATACCCTGATCCAGCAGATTTATGAGGACAAGGTTGGCGGTACGCTCTCGGAAAAGCGGTTCGCCGTCCTTTCCCAGCAATACGAAGCCGAGCAGGAAACGCTTGAAGCCCGGATATCGGAAACTGAAAAAGTGCTGGAGCAGTTTGAGCTTGACGGCAACCGTGCCGACAGGTTTATCTCCCTTGTGCGCAGGTACACGAGCTTTGAGGAACTCACGCCTACAATGCTTAGAGTACATAGACAAAATCGTAGTATACGAAGCCGAGCGCCCGCGAGGACAGCGCAACCAGCGGATAGACGTTTTCTTAAGTTTCATCGGCCAGTTCACGCCGCCCGGATGCGGGCAGGAATTCCCCGAATACCAATCGCCGGAGGACAAGCGAAAAGAATACCTGCGCGATTATTACCAGCGGAACAAAGAAGCGATCAGCGCAAAATCGTCGGAACGCTACGCCGCGAAGAAAGCCGAAAAATCCGAACCGCCCGCAAAATCGCCGGAAGAAATCGCCGCCGAAGCAGCGGCGCGTCTGGAGCGCCACAGGGCGTACCAGCGCGAGTATCAGCGCGAATGGAGGAAAAGGCGCACCGAAAACCAATCTGCACAGACGGCGCAGGAAATCGCTACAGGCAACATAAAAACAGCTTAGGCGCTGGGTACAGCGGCTTGTGGGCAATGCCATGAGCCGCTGTAATTGCGCCACGGCATTGTTAATTCAGTAGTAGCGACAGGAGGACGGAAATGGAATTATGCAGGCATTCATACCTGATATTGGGAATACTGAGGGCAGCCAACGCGATAGACAGGATACACGGTCTGACTGTAAACGAGATACATGAATTGGAAAGGCTCTCGAAGCCCAACACCATACACAAGAAAATCAAGATGCTGGAATCAACAGGACTGGTAAACGAAGGCGTAAGGGCTGGACGGGCAAAAACCTATTATTTGACAGACACAGGCAATATGGAGTTGCCGGAAAAAATACGGAAAGGGAAAAAAGACAATGAACAACAATGATTTTATGAAAAACTACGGGTTCCTGGGCATCGGTGCATTCGGGGGCAACGCGACGAGGCCGTTTGAATCGGCAGGGTATCCCTGCATCGTCGCCAACAGTTCGACGGAGGACTTGCAGCAACTGAAAAACGCGAACAGCAAGATACACTTCAACGGCGGCAACGGCTGCCACAAGGACAGGAAGAAATCGAAGGGGCTGCTGAAAGAAAACGTAGAAGCCCTAATCAGCGAGGTCAGGGCGAAGATGCCGGAAATAACAACGCTGTTTATCTTTGCGTCGTCCGCTGGCGGCACGGGTTCCGGGATGCTCGCGGCGTCGGCGAAAGTGCTGAAGAACGCGCTCGGAGTCAATGTATGCCCCGTAACCGCTATACCAAGCAAGTCCGAACAGTTCAAAGCATACGCGAACACGGTGGAGCTGTTTCAGGAACTGGAGAAGCTTGACGATACGGGGGCCACATTCATTCTTGACAATAATAAACACAAGGACAAACTTAAAATCAACGAAATCTTCTTCTCACACCTGAACGCGCTGTTAGCGAATGAAAACGGCAGCGAGCGCGGGTGCGTAGACCGTGGCGAGGTAAACGAACTGCTGAGGACGAAGGGGATGGCAATAATATCAATGCTGGGGCAGGACAACTCGGACACGGAAAAGCTTCTGGCGTCCATCAAGACGAACAACATATACGCGCCACCCGAACAGGACAGGGTGATACGCTATTTCTGCCTTATGGGCAGCGGTGGGAACATATCGACTGAACAGGTATATTCAGATTTGGGGACGCCCGTAGACGAATTTATAGGGACTGGCGCGCCAAGCACGGTCTGCATGGTTACCGGGCTGAGTTTCCCGAAAGGCAGGCTCAACGAAATCAGGAAGACCGCCCAGGCAAGCAGCGAGATCATCAGGCGCAACATGGAATCAGCCAACGAAAGCCTGTTCAACGGCGACACGGACTTTTTGGGGGCGTTCGACATAAAGCCGATTTTTGAATCACCGGGGAAAGTGAGCAGCTTGGATATACTGAGCGAGTTTTTATAATCAATGCAACTCAGGGATACGCAGGGATTATCAAAACAGGTCATAGGATATCAAAACAAATCAACGAGTGTCAGGATAAATCAAAGCTAATCAACGCGAGTCAAAGCTTATCACAAGATATAATATAAGGGATATAAGCAAGCGCCGACAAAGGGGTGGACAAACGTCCACCCTTTTGTCGGATGGGCATCGCCACCAGCTCCCGCAAATACAAAGAAGGGATTTGAAAGCAACCACTATTTTATTTGCTCAAGGAGGGCAACCACTATGGCACAAAAACTAAAACGCGGTATCAATATGGGTTTCCGCGTCAACGAGGACGAGAAATACTTTATCGATAAGAAGATGGAAGCGGCGGGCTGGACGAACTTCAGGAACTTCGTGCTTCATTGCCTTGTCCGCAGTGAAATCGTAAAACTGGACCTTGATGAAATCCGGGAGATGAACAGGCTCCTGCGGAACGTCAGCAACAATATCAACCAAATCGCGGCACGGGCAAATTCTACGGGGAATGTATACGCCGTAGACATCGCCGACATAAAGGCGCGGCAAATGGAGTTGTGGGAACAGCAGAACAAGTTGATCGGCGCGGTCGTGAAAATGACGGAGGGTAAGTAAATGGGCAAGGATTTGATAATCCGCACAATTGAGGAGATCGAGCAGGAGCCAGTGCTTTGGGCATGGAAGCCATTCGTAGCGCTTGGTAAGATTTGCCTTGTACAAGGCAATCCTGGGGTCGGTAAATCGACTGCTGTGCTTGCGCTTGCCGCTGACATTACGAACTGTACGCTCCCCGGCGAAAGCGATATAACCACGCCGTCGGCAGTAATATATCAGACTGCCGAGGACGGCTATGCTGACACGGTGAAACCCCGTTTACGGCGTCTCGGTGCGGATTGCAGCCGCGTCTATGTGATCGACGAAAGCGAGTATCCATTGTCGCTCGCGGACGAACGTATAGAAGAGTCGATCATACAAACCGGAGCTAAGTTATTTATAGCCGATCCATTACAGGGGTTTTGCCGGGGCGCTGATATGCACAGCGTCAATGGTATGCGCCCATTGATGGCGAAACTTGGCGCTGTCGCAGAGCGGACGGGGTGCGCCGTCATTATTATTTCGCACCTGCGCAAAAGCGGCGGTCAGTCGGCGTATCGCGGGCTTGGATCAATCGACATATACGCTGCGGCGCGTAGCGTCCTGACTGTGGGGAAACTCCCGCTTGACGAGAATTTGAGGGCGCTCGTACATACGAAATCCAACCTCTCGCCGCTCTCAAAATCGCAATCATTCAAGTTTGACGAGAATGGCGGCTTCTGTTGGCTTGGCGAGTGCGACGCGACCGTGGAAGACGTGATGGGGGGCAAACCGAAAGCGGAGGGGCAGTTCGCAAAGGCGCGGCGTTTGCTTGAAACGAAACTGGCCAGCGGCGCAGTGGCGGCGGTAGAGGTTATGCAGATTGCCGACGACGAGGGCATATCGTTCAAGACGTTCAAGCGGGCAAAGGACGCGCTGGGCGTCATATCGTTCCGGCGCGGCGGTCAATGGTATTGGGAGTTGCCGATAACTGTGGAATATGAGGTATACCCGCAAGAGGGACAAGATTATCAAGGGGTACAAAGCAAAAACCCGCTTGTCCCCCTTGGCTTTTATGTGGCTCAAACCCAGTAAAATCAAGGCTCCGGCAAGAGGGACAGCTAAGGGGGACAAGTTTCATGTGGGCTTGTCCCCTTTGGCTATTAAAAAAGGATAGGAGGAAGAAACAGCAATATCCGAAAATGAACAAAACCCCCATTTTTTGAATTGTGGTTTCGGTATACATGGCTACAACTTGGATAAAACCTATTCATAAAGCGAAGGGGCGCACAGTTGCCGCAACGCTTGCGGGCTGCATCGGCTATGCCGACAATCCCGATAAAACGAACGGCTACGAGTATGTAAAAAGCTATGGATGCGATTACTACACTGCCGCCAACGAGTTTGCCCTGTCGAAGCAAGTTTACGAACAGGAAACAGGGCGCGGAGGGCAGAACGGCGATATAATCGCCTATCATGTCCGCGTTAGTTTCAAACCCGGAGAAATCACGCCGGAAGAGGCTCTTGATGTCGGTTATGCGCTTACCAAGAAATTCACGCACTCCAATCACCAGCTCGTCGTAGCAGTACATTTGGATAAATCACATGTCCATTGCCACTGCATTTTTAGTGCCGTGAATATGAATTGCTCCGGCAAGTTCCGTAACCCGATTGGCTCCATGAGAATCTTGCGGCAAATATCTGACTTCCTCTGCGCGGAGCGCGGGCTGTCAATCATAGAAAACCCAAAGAAGTCACGTGGCAGCTACCGTGACTGGCAGGAAAAAAACGAGCCGCAGTCCAACCGCGACAAGCTCCGGGAGATAATTGATTCCCATATCTCTCTTGGTATGATGTTCGAGCAGTTTATTGGCGAGATGCACTACGCTGGTTGCGAGGTCAAGCGCGGGAAAGACCTCTCGTTCAAGCTCCCCGGCGCGGAGAGGTTCATTCGGGCTAAATCATTGGGTGATGATTACACAGAAGAAGCCCTGCGTGAGCGTTGCGCCGGTAAGCGAACCAGTGGGCAGAAAGAAAAAGTTGATAACGATGCAGAGCGCAAATCTGCCGAGTATGAGAGCGTGATACGCAAGCAAAATACACCAAGCCTGCTTATCGACATTCAATCAAAAATCCGCGATGGCGCAGGTGCTGGAGTGCTACGATATAGAGGGTGTAAATCATACACTCTCTATTCTATTAGGCGGCACAAGCGTTTGCGGCACACGAACGGACTGTGACCTACTCAAAGAAAGGAGCGAATCCATGAACAATTTGACCTACATACGCATCGGCGACTACCTGTTTCCGGCTCTCGCGCTCTCAGACTCACCATACGCGCCCCCGTTGGGCAGATACGGTATGATGCACAAGGAGTACCTGCGGAGGGAGAAACCAGCGCTGTACGCCTCGCTGCTGCTATCTGAACGGCTTTATCCGATATGCAGAGAGCTTGACAGCGCCGCCGCGCACAGGCTATCCACGATTGCGTACAGAATCGTGGCGCACGAGGTAATTCTCGCTGAACTGATCTACTGTTGGAGTCGCTGCCCTCATTTTTAAGGGCAGCTCGAATAAGTGGATCGCACCATTGCACCTTGAGAAATACCTTGCTTAACAAGGTCATAACGAATAACGCTGTATTTCCGGTCTATCAGTATTGGAAGCGTCAATCTTCTCTTTCAGTTTTTCGGCTTCGCGCTGTAAGTTCACCCACAATGCGGCGGTGATGTTTTCAAACGGGAACGTCACTTCAAGATTCTTGTGGTTCGTTAAAAGTTTGAAATATGGCTTTTCATCGCTGCCAGTGACAAATTCTCCCCCGACGATAATCACGCTGAGCATATTGAGCATATTCAAACCTTCGTCTGTGGAAAGCAAAAGGTTCATCATTGAGGTTGCAGAAGTAAACGCCGTCAAATTCATAACTTCTTCCGCGTCATCATCAAATTCCGTAAAGACCACATCAACAGGGTTGGGATTCATTAAATCCAGTTTCTTAAGCCGCTCTAAAAGCATCAGCCGCTTCGCCACTTTGGGATGCAGCCCCGTTTCAAGGCAAACATCCGAAACGGCATGGTTGGTGTCGGGCATAAGCCCGAGCAGATAGTCAGCGGATACTTTGTACTTCTCGCAAATCGCGCGAAGCACCCCAATGTCCGGCGTCCTCAATTCCTGCTCATAATAGCTCATCGCGCCGCGTGATATGCCAACGCTGTCCGCGAACTCCCCTTGATTCATTTTCCCCTCGCGCAACTTGCGGATTCGGGAAGAAAAGATTGCTCTCAATCCGGCAACGTCCATAGCGAAACCTCCCATTCGATTTGCGCTCATTGTATCACAACATTCGTGAGCGGTCAATATACAATTTCATAATCGCCGTCCAACATTGCTGTGCGGTATTGACAAACGTGATTCTAGTACCGATAATAATAACAATCGTGAATATAAACAAGCGATTTTCACGAATGTACATTGACAATTGAATCACGCTGCCATAAGCATACCGAGGGCGCAACCTGGCATTAACCCGTTTCGCAGGAACGGCGCGAGGGCAGAATCGGGAATACGCGACAACCACACAAGGCTCTGTCGCAGGAACGTAACCGGATTGAACAGCGGAAGGGAAATGTCGTAGCCGTCCTACGAGTGGAGCGATGGACCCGCCTGTCAGAAATGACGAATGGGGAGGCCTGCCTGTGCAGGCCGTAAATAACAAAATGCCGAACCGCTGCGGCGTAAGGGGGATATCGGCGGGAGCGAATATATCACTATCAAAACTATTTTTCAGAAAGGGAGTCGATCATGAACACAACTTCAAAAAATCCGGCTATGACGCCCGGAAAGTCAGAGCCAATGAAGTTGCTGCGACGGATTGGCTCTACGACCTACGAGGTCACAGTCCGTTACAGCGAAACAAGCAAAGAAACGATGGCGGATATAGTCCGCCGGGTAATCGAACGTGAGGTGGAGAGGCATGGCTGAACGAAATCCGCCTCAAGTAAAAAGTGCCGCAACCTCTTACTGCTGCTGGAAAGAGGAACCCATGAGAAAGCAGAAATACAATATCCTGTACGAGCGCCTTTCACGCGACGACGGCGAGGATTCGGTTTCAAACTCCATTAAAAACCAACGCGCGATGTTGGAGGAATACGCGCAGCGGAACGGGCTTGTCCCGTTCCTGCATGTCCAGGACGACGGATTCAGCGGGACGAACTGGAACAGGCCAGGCTGGCAGGAAGTCCTCACGAGAGTTGAAGCTGGCGAGGTAGCCGGCATTGTCGTCAAGGATTTATCCAGAATGTCGCGCGATTACTTGCGGGCAGGGTTAGACCGCGAGTTTTTCCGCGAAAAAAACGTCCGGCTGATTGCCTTGAATGACGGCATTGATACGATGCTGAAAGAGGACGACTTCACACCGTTTAGGGAAATTATGGCGGAGTGGTACGCGCGCGACACGTCCCGCAAAATCAAGTCCGCGTATGCGGCAAAGGGCAACTCCGGCAAGCCGATGTCCAACCAAACGCCATACGGCTATATCAAAGATCCGAGCGACAAGAACCGCTGGCTGGTCGATCCCGAGGCAGCTTTGGTCGTCAAGAGGATTTTCACGATGGCAATCGACGGCATGGGGCCGTGGTCAATCGCCGAAAAACTGCACGATGAAATGGTCGAATGCCCGGCGTACTATCTCGGTACAAGGGGCATCGGCCCGCGCAAAGGCAATTACGACAAAGAACATCCGTTTGGGTGGAACTACAGCACTGTCGGCGCGATGCTGTCGAGATTGGAGTATTGCGGCCATACCGTAAACTTCAAGGGCGAAGTATCGCATTTCAAAGACAAGCGGTGGAAACGTAACCCGCCCGAAATGTGGAAAGTTTTTGAGGACACCCACGAAGCCATCGTAAGCCCCGAGACATTCGTGACCGTGCAGCGACTGCGCGAAACCGTCCGCCGCCCGAACAACAAAGGAGAAGCCAACCCGCTTACAGGCATCATATATTGTGCCGATTGCGGGCGGAAGATGTACAACAAGCGGCACGGCAATAGCGATTACTACACATGCCAGACGCATAAAATCGGGGCTAACAAATTCGCGGAACTCTGTACGCCGCACCATATAAAGTCATCGGCGGTACGCGATATAATCCTCGACGCGCTCCAAAGGACAAGCGGCTATATCCGCGAACACGAAACCGAGTTCGTTGAACTCGTCCGCGATAAAACAACCTTCTTGCATGGAGAGTCCGTAAAGTCCAATAAAAAGCAAATTGCAAAAAACGAACGCCGGATCGCCGAGCTGGATACGCTCATCGTCAGCATTTACGAAGACAAAGTGAAAGGGGTGCTGCCCGAAGGACGGTTCGTAATAATGTCGGGAGGATACGAGCGGGAGCAAGCGGAACTGAAAAAGCAGACTGTTGAAATGCAAACCGCCCTTGACCACTATACAGAGGATACCGAAAACGCGGAAAAGTTTATCGGTTTGGTTCGGCGGTTTACCGGGTTTGATGAACTGACGACCGTCATGCTGAACGAACTGGTGGACAAAGTGATCGTCCATGAGGGCGAGTGGTCGGAGGGTGTCAGCCCGGCAACAAAGCGCGGCATGGGGACGCGCCGCCAGCACGTCGAAGTTTTCCTGAAATACATCGGTGATATGTCGGTCCCCGACCTTCGGACGCCGGAGGAGATCGAAGCCGAATACGCCGCCATTGCGAAAGCGGAGAAACGTCTTACACAGCTCCGCGAAAACCGCCGCCGCTTCGTTGCCGGCGAAGCGAAGAAAAGAACGAAACCCGCATAACCGCCACCGCACACGGGCGGCTCTCGAAAATACGGGAGCCGCCTTTATCATGCCACAAAACAAAAAAACATTAAGGAGGACACCATCATGTCAGCAAGGAGAACCACATCGGAGAGAATTGACGTCCAAAAAGAGCGCATGGAGCAGATGCAGAACGAGATGAAGCGGCTCAAACGTTTGCAAAACAAGGAAGAACGCAAAAGGCGCGACCGCCGCATCTACACCCGGGGGGGCCACATGGAGAGCATACTTCCCGGCACCATCGCGCTGTCGGATGCCCGCTTCTTCACCTTCCTCGAAAGGACGGTAGCAAACAAATTCGGGCGCGACGTCCTCGACAAGCTCATCGCCGAGCAGCGGCGCGATGATGCCGCGACCCGCGCAGAAGATGATGCGTGTGGCGGAGATGCTCCCGCCGACACCTCCACGGTTGCGGCAGCGCAGGGCGGCAACGCGCCCGCGCCCAAATCCGCAGCGCCGAAGCGGATTGACGGCGACAATGACGCGGGCAATCCCGCGCAATCATCGGCAGCGCCCGCCGGGGCGGACGAGGGCAGGACGGGGGGCGGCGGCGCAACACAGGGGGCGTAGCCCCCTCCCTTGCTTGGCAAGGGCGCGCTTATATACCACAACGGCTACGCCGCCGTGGTATGCGCGGTCTTGCAGACGGCGTTTTGAACCTATCGGTTCAAAAGGATGCGGCGGGGGAAGCGGCGCTTCCCCCACACCCCCATGCACACGGCGGCAAGCGGTATCGCGTGTTACATCTTGCCGCCGTTCATATTAACGACAAAGGAGGCGGTGACGCTTGGCTATCTACCATCTGAGCATTAGCATCGTCAGCCGGGGCAAAGGCAAGTCGGCGGTCGCCGCCGCCGCTTACCGCGCCGCCGAGCTTATCAAGAACGAATATGACGGGATCATACATGACTACACTCGCAAAGGCGGCGTGGTGCATACCGGGGTACTGCTCCCCGCGCAAGCGCCGGGGGAATTCTCAAACCGCGCATTATTATGGAACGCGGTCGAAAAAACAGAGAAAGCCGAAAACGCACAACTGGCGCGGGAAGTCGAGTTTTCCCTGCCGCTGGAACTGACAAGGGAGCAGAACATATCCCTCGCCCATGATTTTGTGCAACGTACTTTTGTGTCCGCTGGTATGTGCGCCGACATCTGCATCCATGAAAAGGACGGCGGCAAATTGCACGCCCACGTCCTCCTGACCATGCGCCCGATAAATGATAACGGCGCTTGGGGCGGCAAGCAGAAGAAGGAATACATCCTCGACCGTGACGGCAATAAAATCTACGACCCGAAGAAACGCCAATACAAATGCCGATCCATACCGTCCACCGATTGGAATGACCGGGGGAACGCGGAAATATGGCGGGCGGCTTGGGAAGAATATGCAAACGCCGCTTTGGAAAAGCACGGGAACGAAGCCCGGATCAACCACCGCAGCTATGAGCGCCAGGGCGTGGAAATCATACCGTCAATCAAACTCGGCGTTGCCGCGCACCAAATGGAAAAGCGCGGCATACGCACCGAGCGCGGAGACATCAACCGTGAAATCGAAATCACCAACAACCAGATACGTCAGCTTAGGGCGCGTATGAACAAGCTGGCTGTTTGGCTGAAAGAGGAAGAAGCGAACACGAAACCGCCGACACTCGCCGACGTGCTTGATGAAATCTTCACGCGCAAAGGGCAATCCGCCATGACCCACATCCGCAACGGCATGGAAGTGTTCAACTTCCTGTATAGCAATGATATCAGGGAGTTTGCCGATTTGAACAACAGGGTCAATGAGATGAACAGAAACCTTACTGCCACTTCCGATGAATTGAAAAAGGTGGAGCGCCGGATTAAGACGCTGAAAGAGCATCTGTATCAGAGCGGGTTTCACAAAGAACACCGCCCGCTTAAACGGCAGTACGACAGGCTGTACTCCAAATATGAAGCCGCTAAAAAGGAGACGGGATTATTCGCGGAGCGCAAGGAAAAAAAGGCTCTTGACGCCGCCAGCGGCTTCTTTGAAGCAAACCGCGCGGAGTTGACGCTGTTTATCGCCGCTGAAAAATACCTGCGCGAACATATGGGGAAACATTTTGACCCGAAGAAGCTCCCGCCGATTAAGGAATGGGAAAAGGAACTCGCCGAGAAAACCGCCGTGAAGGATGAGTTGTATGTTGATTATTACAAGCTGAAAGACGATATCACCAAAATTGAAAAAATCCAGCGGAGCGTCAAGGAAATCCTGCATAACGATGAGCCGCAGCCGGAACGGACAACGACGCGGAAACGGGCAATCGAGATATGAACAACATCGCGGCGGTCATCCGACTAAATGGATGACCGCCGCGACACGTTAGAAAGCCTGCCTTATCTGGGGAACAACTTTTCTGTTTGCCAGGTGAGTAAATGCTTATACTGCTAATCTGGTAACCTGAAATAGTTTGGATTCTCAACTGCTGAGTTGATAGATGCTAATACATTACCAATTTGCTCTTCAGTTATATCGTCACCATAATTCTTCGTGAAAACAGATACTTCATTACCGCATATTGCAAAAAGTAGCCTGGTACCCATATTACCGATGATTAAGTCAACGCCTGCGTAACGGTCTTTAAGATTGTTTAACCCATCTCCAAATGATCTTCCGAAAGTGAAAGAAAAATCACTGTAAGAAAAATCGCGCGCATAATCAGTATCGGGGAGATACGCGACTTCAATAATACCAATGATATCGTTGTAATTGAGAATAGGAAATATGAAGTTATCGTCATTATTCCCGATGAACCGACCATCATCGTCGAACAAATAAATTGTAAATGGAAAGCCAATATATGAATATGCGATTTCAGCTTCCGTAAAATCAAGGGGCTCATAAAAAACAGAAGAACCTTTTTTAATTTCTGTTAATCGCTGTGTCGCAAAATCAATCGCGCGTTGAGCAGTATATTGCTTTTGATTATCAGAAAAAGCATATAGATTCCCGTGACTTACCCCCCCAGACATGTTTGTGGACTCAAACTCCAACAGCAATCCATTTTTTTTTATAACAAATACATACTCCTCCCCGCTTCCTCCCGCTAATATCAATTTTCCATCAGCAACAGAAAATATACCATTGGGTTGATAACTAAAGACACTACTAAGGTTAAATACGAAACTGCTTCCTTCGTCCAATTGTACATAAGAAGCACCATCATCCGTAATGT
>Ga0123353_10011202_pt1 | contig 12613 bp, 11 predicted proteins | sample TergutLab28metaG_3_FD_92763 | JGI IMG/M metagenome (GOLD analysis project Ga0123353, IMG submission 92763) | Labiotermes labralis P3 segment gut microbial communities from Petit-Saut dam, French Guiana - Lab288 P3 | ecosystem: Host-associated > Arthropoda: Insects > Digestive system > Gut ... | reverse complement strand
TTAAAAAATGGACTACAATTTTAGAGAAGTCGAAAAAAAATGGCAGGAGTTCTGGCGCAACTCTGAAGTGTATAAAACAAATATTGATCACACCAAACCAAAATATTACGTGCTCGATATGTTTCCCTATCCATCAGGAGCAGGACTGCACGTAGGACACCCGCTCGGCTATATCGCTTCCGATATTTATGCAAGATACAAACGGCAAAAGGGATTTAATGTGCTGCACCCCATGGGCTACGATGCGTTTGGGCTTCCCGCAGAACAGTACGCCATCCAAACCGGACAGCACCCCGCCCTTACTACATCGCAAAACATTGAACGATACCGCGAACAGTTAGACAAAATAGGATTTTCATACGACTGGAGCCGCGAGGTTCGTACCTGCGATCCCAACTATTATAAATGGACACAATGGACTTTTATTCAACTGTTTAATCACTACTATTGTCAAGATGCACAACAGGCGCGCCCTATCTCTGAATTGGAAGAGGTCTTTGCTGCAGAAGGCACCGCGCGAATCCGTCCGGCTGCTACCGTTGAACTCTCTTTCTCTGCTGAGGAATGGAATTCCAAAACAGAGGAAGAAAAGCAGATTACCTTGTTGAATTACAGATTGGCATATTTAGCAGACACGTGGGTGAACTGGTGTCCTAAATTAGGTACTGTGCTCGCCAACGACGAAGTTGTAAACGGACTATCCGTGCGCGGCGGCTTTCCCGTTGAACGAAAACTGATGAAACAGTGGATATTACGCGTCTCCGCATACGCAGAACGCCTGCTGCAAGGACTTAACAACATAGATTGGAGCGAATCGCTGAAAGAGATTCAAAAAAACTGGATAGGCAAAAGCGAAGGTGCATTTGTTAAGTTCTCAATTCTCAATTCTCAATTCTCAATTGGTATTTTCACCACCCGCCCAGATACTATCTTTGGGGTTACTTTTATGGTGCTTTGTCCTGAGCATGAATTGATTGATGCAATAACAACGCCAGAGCAAAAGCAAGAAATTGAGGAGTATGTTTTGAAGGCGAAAAATCGCACCGAGTTGGAGCGCGCCGGCGATGTGAAAAAAGTATCGGGCGTATTTACAGGTGCTTATGCGATGAATCCATTCACCGAAGAGAAAATTCCAGTGTATGTTGCCGAGTATGTGTTGGCAGGATACGGCACCGGTGCCATTATGGCAGTACCCGGACATGACAGCCGCGACTATGCTTTTGCAAAACATTTCAATTTACCTATTAAAGAGGTGATTAGCGGCGGCGACATCTCAGAAGAAGCCTACGAAGCCAAAGAGGGAACCTGCGTTAATTCTGGTTTTATTACCGGAATGAGCGCGAAAGAGGGCGCAAAAGCAGTGATTGAAAAAACGGTGGAACTACAAATCGGCTACGGAACTATCAACTACCGCTTGCGCGATGCCATTTTTAGTCGCCAAAGATATTGGGGAGAGCCATTTCCGGTCTATTTCAAAAATGGAATCCCGTATATGTTGCCGGAAGAGGAGTTGCCACTGTTGCTGCCCGAAGTAGATAAATACTTGCCCACCGAAACAGGCGAGCCGCCCTTGGCACGTGCGCAAAGCTGGCAAACAAAGGAGGGGTATAAGTTGGAATGTAGCACCATGCCCGGTTTCGCAGGCTCCAGCGGATACTACCTCAGATATATGGATCCGCATAACAAAAACGAATATTTTTCGAAGGAAGCCAATGAATATTGGACCAACGTGGATCTTTATGTAGGTGGCTCTGAGCATGCGACAGGGCATTTAGTCTATGCACGTTTCTGGAACAAATTTCTGTACGATATTGGTTTGGTATGTAAAGAAGAGCCGTTCCAAAAGTTAATCAACCAGGGAATGATACAGGGAAGGTCAAATTTTGTGTATCGCATTCAAGGCACAAACAAGTTTGTATCTTTTGGATTGAAAGAGAATTACGAAGTAACCCCCATTCATGTGGACATCAATATAGTGCACAATGATGTGTTAGATACGGATCTCTTTAAACAGTGGTCGCCCGATTTTGCCAATGCCGAGTTTCTTTTAGAAAATGGTAAATATATTTGCGGTTGGGAGGTAGAAAAAATGTCGAAATCGAAGTATAATGTACAAAATCCAGATGATTTGGTAGAAAAATATGGCGCCGACACGTTGCGAATGTACGAGATGTTTCTGGGACCGATTGAGTTGGCAAAACCTTGGGACACCAACGGCATTGAAGGAGTGTCTCGGTTTATCCGTAAATTTTGGCGGTTATTCCACAACGCAAACAACGAGTGGAATGTAAGCGATGCCGAGCCTGTGCCGGAAGAGTACAAAATCTTGCACCGAACCATCCAAAAAATTGAAAGCGACAATGAACGTTTTTCTTTCAACACCGCCGTAAGCGCATTTATGATTTGCGTAAACGAACTTACCGACCTGAAATGCAATAAACGCCACATCTTGGAGCCATTAATCATCTTGCTTTCAGCCTACTCTCCCCATATATCCGAAGAACTGTGGGCGTTGTCGGGAAAAGAAAACTCTGTAGTTTTTGCTACTTTTCCCACATTCAATCCCGAATATTTAGTAGAAAACAGTTTCAACTATCCGGTATCTTTCAACGGAAAAACGCGATTTTTCAAAGAGTTTTCGTTAGATAAATCAGTTAAAGATATGGAAGCTGAAATACTTCTGTTAGAAGAATCGAAAAAATGGATAGAAGACAAACCAGTAAAAAAAGTGATTATCGTACCTAAAAAGATTATTAATGTTGTGGTGTAAATAGCAGAACAGGCAAAAAGAATCTTTTTTTCATTGCTCCATCGTAAAACTCATAGACTTATACTCTTTTGGCGACATGCCGGTAATCCGTTTAAAATATTTCCCGAAAAAAGATTGTGACGGAAAATTCAACTCATCGCTAATTTGCTGAATAGTCATATTGGTAGATTTCAGAAGGGCTTTGGCTTCAAGTATCACGTAGTCGTTTATCAAATTATTGGCTTGTCTATTTGTTGTGTTCTTGATAACTTTTGAGAGATGTTTGGAGGTGAGGCTCAGTTTTTCGGCATAAAACTCTAATTCGCGCTCTCTTTTATAAAAAATTTGTACCAAATTCAAAAATTTTTCCGTCAAAACTTCGCTGTGAGATTTTTTTCTATTATCTGTAAATTTATGTAAATCAACACTTGCGCCGTAAAAAAATGCCAGTGTCAGATGGCGTGCTACCTCCAAACGGTAGGGGTGTTCTTTTTCTTGAGCCATTCTTTTCAACATTTGAAAATAGGTTATCATTCCATCAAGACTCTCTTTTTTCAATGGGGTAACAGGATTTTCAAGAACCGAATGTAGCAAGGGCAAACGTTCGTGAGCATCTCGCATCAAACTATTGGTAAAGTTGTTAGACATGATAATAAACAAACCTGTAAAATCTTTGCTGATATACTTATATTCCATAATTTGACCTGCTATAACTGTGATAAGACAGGATTCATCGGTAGTGTATGGCTTCATATTGATAGAGCCTTCCATTTTTCCTTTGGTGCAAATAATTGCAACAGTTACATCTACCCTAAAAGGATATTGTAATGCGGAGGTAATAATGGGACGGTCAAGTAGAATGATCTCTTCGCCTATAGATTCTACCTTAACGTTTTCTATTTCTGTTTGCCAATGTAACGGCAAAATGGGTTTATTTTTCATATTAACCAATGTAACGTTATTTTGTTGAATTATTGTATTTTTTTTAGAGAAGCGACATTTCGACCAATTTAACGCCTTTTAGCACAAGAACTCTATTTTTTCAACATAAAAACTCCTCTATAGTCGCAGTTGAGCACCACTTTAAATCAGTAAAAATGAAAAAAACAGTCTTAATAATCGTAACATCACTAATAGTGATAGGAATAGGTTTAGGAATTAATCACCAATTTAATACAGAAACAATGAAAAAAATGAAAGCTACATTAGGCAAGCAAAACTGCAAAAACGTTAGTCGCCAGCAAGGTCCTGAAAAAAATCAATTTTGACTAATTATCGTTGTAAATAAAGTGATTAGCTCCTTGGCAAGTGTGTGAAAAATCTCTTATTTTTGCGCCCAAGTTAAAAATCTTAGTATTATATTGCAATAAACGAAAAAAAACAAATGGAAAAAATTAAAGAAACAGGGCTATTTTTAGCGTCAAAGATGAAAAATAAACCGCAAATTGGAATTATTTTAGGTTCCGGTTTGGGCGACTTGGTAAAACATTTGGAAATTGAAGAGGAGGTCCCCTACCACACCATTCCAAATTTTCCTGTATCCACAGTAAAGGGGCACCGCGGTGCTCTGATTTTTGGTAAAATGAACGGAATAGATGTAATAGTATGCAGCGGACGTTTCCATTTTTACGAAGGCTACACCATGCAAGAGGTTACACTTCCCGTTCAAGTAATGAAAGAGCTGGGGGTTAATAAGTTAATCATTTCAAACGCATCGGGCGGCATGAACCCCACTTTTAAGGTAAGCGATATTATGTTGATTCGAGACCATATTAATCTGTTTCCTACCAATCCGTTAATCGGACCTAACGACGATACGTTGGGACCTCGCTTTTTGGATATGAGTGAAGCGTACTCTAAAAGGATGTTAAGTATTGCGTTTGAATGTGCAAAAGAACTTGATATTCACGTGCAAAGCGGTGTTTATGTAGGAGTTCCGGGTCCTTGTTTTGAAACACCTGCCGAATACCGCATGTTTTCGATTATAGGCGGCGATGCGGTAGGGATGTCCACCGTTCCCGAAACCATTGTAGCCCGCCACCGCGGAATGGAAGTGTTTGGAATATCAGTAATTTCAGATTTGGGAATTGTGGGACAGGTAGAGAAAGTTTCGCACGATGAAGTACTTCGGGCTGCTACTGTTGCCGGACCAAAAATGGTGAGATTGGTTTATGAAATGTTGCCGAAAATAGCATGATCTCAAAACTATAATATTATATTAAGCTTGTAGCCGGAAAACCGACAATGAAGTTTGTTTTTTGTAATAAAGAAACGATAACCTATTACTTAATTTTCCTCCAATACCGCAATCCCTGGCAGTTCAACCCCTTCCAGATACTCAAGCATTGCACCTCCGCCGGTGCTAATGTAGGAAACCTCTTTTGAGAGTCCAAATTTTCCGAGCGCTGCAATAGAATCGCCGCCGCCAATAAGAGAGTAGGCGCCATTTTTAGTACTCTCGGCAATAGCTTCAGCAACCGCTTTTGTACCGCCGGCAAATTTATCCATCTCAAAAACTCCCACAGGCCCATTCCATAAAATAGTTTGGGAATGTAAAATTACCTTTTTAAACATCTCAATAGTATGAATTCCAATGTCCATTCCTATCCAGTTGTTTGGAATATTTTGATCTTCCGTAAGAAACAAATTTGCATCTTCTGCAAATTTGTCGGCGCAAAGGTTGTCAACAGGCAAATAGATATTGATTCTTTTTATTTTAGCTTGTTCAAGGATCTCTTTTGCTACAGTAACCATCTCTTCTTCAAAGAGAGAGTTTCCGTGTGTGAATCCCAAAGCAGAAAGGAAAGTGTAGCTCATGGCACCTCCAATAATCAAGTTATCAACCTTTTCCATCAAATTTTTCAAAATATTGATTTTGGTAGAAACTTTAGCGCCCCCTATAATGGCGGTAAATGGAGATTTTTTCTCTTCCAGTACTTTTTTGAGACTTAGCACCTCTCCGTAGAGCAAGTAACCTGCGTATGCTTTTCCGGAGAAAAACCTTGCAATAGTGGCGGTTGAGGCATGCTCCCTGTGCGCCGTACCAAAGGCGTCGTTTACATAAATATCGCCCAATTTGGCAATTGCTTTTGCAAATTCAACATCCCCTTTTTCTTCTTCTTTGTGAAAACGGAGATTTTCTAACAGCGCAACATCTCCGGACTTAAGTTGGCTAATTTTTTCTTCAATATTTGCATCTAACACATCTCCGAGAAATGTTACCTGTTTTCCCAGCGTCTCACATACGGCGTTTAAGATGTGTTTTAGAGAAAAAGTATCATTTACTTCTCCTTTAGGTCTTCCCAAATGAGACATAAGAATAGCAATTCCGCCATCGTTTATAATCTTATTTATCGTTTCTACGGTACGTTTTATGCGGGTAACGCTGGTTACTTGCAGTTGTTCATTTTGCGGCACGTTATAGTCCACGCGCACTAATATTTTTTTGCCCGCTAAGGAGGCTTGGTCAAGGGATTTCATTATATTTATTTTTTTAATTTTTGCTTCTCAACGTACAGAAAATCCACCTTCAGGGTTTTCCGCCAGCCTCAAGGTCTTCCCATTGGGCGTATAATATCATATTCGCATTTATCTTAACAGTGGCATTATCTTCCAGGAAGTACCCCATACCGTCGGCTTTGGTATTCCAACCTTTGTAAAGGTAACCATTGCGTGTATAAACATTGGAATCTAATTGTTTGATTTCATCTCCTTTAAACGCTTGCGGCTCCATCTCCCCTTCACCACCATTGGCATTGAAGATAACGAAGTGGGTATTGATTATCGGAATCCATTGTGCATATAAGGTTATATCTGCATTTATCACAATGTTTTGTTCATTAATGTAATCTTTACCTTTTCCATTTGGAGAACTATTCCAACCGGTAAACCTGTAGTATTCGTAATAAAAAGCATTTGGAGAAAGTGCCTGAGCTTCCCCTGCTTCAAATGTTTGCGGAGACATTTCTCCAATACCGCCATTGGCTTCAAAAGTTACGGTAAAAGCGCCTGTTACAGCCGCCCACTGTGCATACAATACCAAATGTCCTGCAATACTGACTATTTCCTCATCTTTATAAGCAAATCCGCCTCCGTCAGATGCTGTATTCCAACCGGTAAAAACAAAACCTCTGTTTGTAAAAGAGTTTGCCATAAGAGATTGAGCTACTTTGTGTGTGAAATTTTGTGTTACTAAAGCGCCCTTACCTCCATTGGGATTAAAAGTTACCGTGTATTCATCTTTTTTACAACCTGTAAAAAAGAAAATACAAGCAAGAGTTGCGAGAAAAAAAGCGTATTTTTTTTTCATAATAAATTAAAAATTAGATTATTAAAGCAGATGTTTGATTAAAATTAAACTATGGCAAATGTATATTAATTTACCATGTTCACTGGCACAACACAAAAATATCTTCCCGTGCATTCAAACACAGTACAGGAATGTTTTCTCTGTTGCCCAAAATACTATTCTCAACAGGTCCAAAAAAAAGGTCAATCAACGAAAAATGTTCGGTCATTAAAAAAAGCATAACACTGTTTTTCAAACCTTTAGCAAAGCTCAAACCAAAAGTATAGATATTGTCAATTTTTGTAAAAGGATGCAACTTGTAAGAAACCTCAATATTGTTGAACATCTTGGTAACAAAATCGATGTTATTTTGAACTTTTTTATGTAGAAGTTCATCTTTGTATTGGTTAAAAACAATGTGTATTAACACATTTTCTTTGGGAATATGGGGGCAGTTTTTTTGAATATAAGTTGGGAAATAACTCGCCCACAGAGCCAGTTCCTTATCCTGGCAATTAATGTCTAATGGCAAAACAACCTGTTGATAATCATTTTCTTTCAGTTCAATATCTCCAACAGTTAACACCGGTACTCGAGATTTCCGAATCCATTTCCTTGCCTTTTTAGCGTCAAAAAATGCAAGTTTTTTTGAAGGCGCTACCGGCATAACAAAGCAGAGGGTATTTCCTTCCTCAGTCTCGCTAAAAATATCGCGAAGGTTTTGTTTTTCTTGCAGAGAAACGCCATTTACCTCAGTGTCAAAAATTTGAGATAATTTTTGTGCATGCGCCAATGCAGCTTTTCCATAAGGAGAAGAATCTGAAAGAAGGGTGATTTTCATAAATAAGAAGTGGGGAGTGAGTAGAAAGAATTTTAATCTAAACTCGTAAATCTAAACTCTAATATCTTTCAATAGCGTTCAAATCCTTGAAAGCGATTTTGAGTCGTTCTACCATTGTTTTTTCGCCTTCACGAAGGAATACGCGGGGATCATAGTATTTTTTGTTGGGTTTATCTTCGCCTTCGGGGTTTCCGATTTGTCCTTGCAAATACTCCTGTTTTTCTTTGTAGTAATTCATAACTCCCTCCCAGAAAGCCCATTGTGTATCGGTATCAATATTCATTTTCACTACACCGTATTGAAGCGATTCGGCAATTTGTTCCGGCTCGGAGCCGCTGCCGCCGTGAAATACAAAATTCACAGGATTAGGTGCTGTTTTGTACTTCTCTTCAATAAATTTTTGTGAATTGTGCAGAATAATCGGCTCTAATTTCACATTGCCGGGTTTATACACGCCGTGCACATTACCGAAAGAGGCAGCAATGGTAAAGTTGGGGCTTATTTTCATCAGCTCTTCGTATGCGTATGCCACATCTTCGGGCTGTGTATAAAGTTTGGAGCTGTCCACGCCGGTATTGTCCACGCCATCTTCTTCTCCGCCGGTGATGCCCAATTCTATTTCTAATGTCATACCTATTTTTGCCATTCGGGCTAAATATTTTTTACAGATTTCAATATTTTCTTGAAGCGGTTCTTCCGACAGGTCAAGCATGTGCGAACTAAAGAGAGGTTTTCCATTTTCTGCGTAGAATTTTTCACCGGCATCTAACAGCCCGTCAATCCATGGCAGCAGTTTTTTTGCGGCATGGTCGGTATGTAAAATTACGGGGATGCCGTAGAGTGCAGCTACCTGATGCACGTGCTTTGCTCCGGAGACAGCACCTTCAATGGCTACTTTTTCGTTTTCATTTTTCAATGATTTTCCGGCATAAAAAACAGCGCCACCGTTAGAAAATTGAATGATTACGGGAGAACTTACCACCTTTGCCGCTTCCATTACGGCGTTAATTGAGTTGGTTCCTACTACATTAACTGCGGGCAATGCAAACTTTTCGGTTTTAGCCGCTTCAAAAATGGCTGTCAAATCTTGTCCGGTAGCCACACCCGGTAGAACGTTAATTTTAGGCATAATTACTGTATTTAATAATGCCGCAAAGATATAATTTAAAGATTTACGATTTTAGATTTACGATTTTAGATTTAAAACCATTAACCATCTCTTAGTGCGCTTCAACAACGTTACGCGTGGATACAATATTTACGATAAGGGTTCCGGGGTTTTCCATCAAAGTGAGGTTGGGGATGGTAATGTCGCCCACTTTAATCATTTCATTGATGTCTAAGTTAGAGATATCCACAGTAATCTCTTCGGGAATATCTTTCAGCAATCCTTTTACGGTAATTTTACGTATTTTTTTAACCAATTTACCACCGCGAAGCACACCGGGAGAGGTGCCTGTAATTTTTACGGGAATACCGATAATAACCGGTTTTCCTTCAATTACTTCTAAAAAATCAACGTGTAATAAATGGTCTGTAACCGGATGCCATTGTGTGGCTTGTACTACGGCTTCAAATTTCTTTTCCCCCACCTCCAATTCTACATACTTTACTTCGGAGGTGAATAACAGGTGACGGAATTGTTCTTCTTCCACAACAAATTGGAGTTGTTCTTTACCGCCGTAAATTACGCACGGGATTAGCCCTTGTGCGCGTTGCGCTTTCGCATCTTTTTTCCCTACGTTCTCTCTGGGAGAACCGCTAATAGATACAGATTTCATGTTTTTAAGATTTGATTATTATTAAATTACAGCGCTTTTTAAAAAGCCCGCGAAAATATATTTTTTTTTAAGATATTTGCGCCCTCGAAAAAACAGAATTATGCAGCGACTTATTCCAGCTTTTTTAGTAAGCAAAAAAAATACTATTCTTCTGATATCATTTGTGTTTATATTCTCTGTTTTATTTCTTAATATTTATCGTCCGTTCAATGATGTTTCTTGGATGGGAAGTAATACCAACCTAACTCGAACTCAGTATTTTGTTGTTACGCTAATGATTGTTCTGTGCGGTCTTATCATATTGGTTATCAGCAGATTTACGATGTATCTTTTAAGAAATAGGATAAGGCTAACCTATTTTGCTTATGCTGTCTGGATATTTGGAGAGCTACTTATCATGTCGGTTTTGTATGCACTGGCAGTAAAAATCGGATTAAAAGATCCCCGCGATTTTTTTGAAATTGTGCCACGTACCATGCTCTACATCTCGCTTAGCCTTCTACTGCCATACGTGGTTTCGTGGTTGTATTTATCATTGCAGGACAAAAAACTACATTTGGCGCACCTGGTACAGATGTCAAAATATATTGAAGAAGAAAATTATTTTGCCATTCAGCCCGATAAATTTAATCTTATCCACTTCCATGATGACAAGGGAACATTGCGGTTGTCTATCAAATTTCACAATCTTTATTATATCGAATCTTCTGATAACTATGTGAATATTTATTATGAAAACAAGGGAAGGATTACCCGTTTTTTATTGAGGAAAAGTATGAAAAGCATTGAGGAGCAGTATGCAGAATATCCTTTGGTGAGATGTCACCGTTCTTTTATTGTAAATGCTAATAAAGTAAAGGTGTTACGCAAGGATAGGGAAGGGCTTTTCCTGGATTTGGATTATTTAGATTTGCCCAATCTACCGATTTCCAAAACCTATTTTGATCAAGTGTTGAAACTTTTTAATCAATAGTATAAGTTTTTGTTGTAGCCCCGCCGGGAATCGAACCCGAATTTAAAGTTTAGGAAACTTTCGTTCTATCCATTGAACTACAGGGCCTAAGTCTTTGCAATGAGGCTGCAAAGATAGTATTTTAACGATTGTTTGTAAAATTATTTCCTTTCATATCAAAAAAATCATACTTTTGCATTCCCAAAACTTATTTATAAAATACAGAAAATCATATACTTAAACTATTATTTGCCATGAAAGTATTAATGTTTGGCTGGGAATTTCCTCCCCACATTGCAGGTGGTTTGGGCACTGCTTGTTACGGACTTACCAAAGGGTTGGCAAAAAATAATATAGAGGTTCTTTTTGTTATGCCCAAAGCCTCGAAAGAGGAAGATGAAACCTATGTGAAAATTATCAACGCCAGCGATGTGGAAGTAAAAACGCGCTTCGTGCATCTGCAAACCTTTTCCGACAAAGTTGAGTTTCTGGAAATAGAATCGAAATTGGTACCTTATATTGGAATAGATGAGTATTATCGTATCGTTGATCAACTGAACAGCGGTATTTTTGATGAAGAAGAGGTTGGCGAAAAACGAAAATATGAGTTTTCCGGAAGATATACCGAAAACCTGATGAATGAAGTGGAACACTACGCGATGGTGGCTGCCGAAATTGCACGAAACCACCAATTTGACATCATTCATGCGCACGACTGGCTCACCTATAAAGCCGGCATCGCCGCTAAAAAAGTGAGCGGAAAACCATTGGTGGTACATGTTCACGCTACCGAATACGATCGCTCAAGCGAAAAAAATAGAAATGACATTGTTTACGGCTTGGAAAAATACGGCATGACAGAGGCGGATGTTGTTTGCGCGGTAAGCGACCTGACCCGCAATATTATCATTCAAAGATATAGCATTCCGGCAGAAAAGGTATTTACACTGCACAATGCTGTAGAACCCACAGGGAAAGAGATAGTGCGCGAAAAATATGTAGATGAAAAGATTGTAACTTTCTTGGGTCGAGTTACTTTCCAAAAAGGTCCCGAATATTTCGTTGAAGCCGCCAAAAAAGTATTGGAAAAAGTTCCCAATGTGCGCTTTGTACTTGCCGGAGACGGTGACATGATGGCGCAAACTATAAGCCGTGTTGCAGAGTTGGGCATTGCCGACCGTTTCCATTTCACCGGATTCTTAAGGGGCTCTGACATTGACCTAATGTTCGGCATGAGCGACGTATATGTGATGCCCTCCATATCAGAGCCGTTTGGGATATCTCCATTAGAAGCGATGCGGGCAAACGTGCCCACTATTATTTCTAAACAATCAGGTGTAGCCGAAGTACTTACCCACGCCATTAAAGTTGACTTTTGGGATATTGACGGCATGGCAGATGCAATTTATGGGATCATCAACTATCCCGCATTATCCAATTTCTTTGCAGTAAAAGGAAAGGAAGACGTAGATAACCTGAAATGGGAGTATGTTGCCAAACGATTGAAAGAGATTTACAAACTCTTTAGTTCGTTCTCAAAATAGGCAATTGTTTTATCTAAGCTGCTGATTAAGAAATTAGAAGATGGATTGCTTTCAATGGTAATCCCTTTCTTTAAAACAAAACCATGTTATTATTTTTACCGATACAAAAGTATTTTATTTCGTTATTTTTCATTTCAGTGCTGTTATAAATATTTCGCCCATCAAAAATAACGGCATTTTTCATCAATGATTTTACTCTTTTCAGGTCTAAAATTCTAAACTCTGTCCATTCGGTTACCAACAGCATGGCGTCTGCATTTTCTAAAGTTTCGTACAGGTCTTTACAATAATGTACAGCATCTCCAATTTTTCGTTGCGATTCTTCCATTGCCACCGGGTCATAAGCGTAAATTGCGCAGCCGGCTTCGTTCAATTTTTCAATTAAGGATAATGCCGGCGCTTCGCGCATATCGTCGGTATTTGGTTTAAACGCCAACCCCAGCAAAGCGATTCGTTTT
>Ga0123353_10011200_pt1 | contig 12614 bp, 10 predicted proteins | sample TergutLab28metaG_3_FD_92763 | JGI IMG/M metagenome (GOLD analysis project Ga0123353, IMG submission 92763) | Labiotermes labralis P3 segment gut microbial communities from Petit-Saut dam, French Guiana - Lab288 P3 | ecosystem: Host-associated > Arthropoda: Insects > Digestive system > Gut ... | reverse complement strand
TGCCGTGCCGTGCCGTGCCGTGCCGTGCCGTGCCGTGCCGTGCCGTGCCGTGCCGTGCCGTGCCGTGCCGTGCCGTGCCGTGCCGTGCCGTGCCGTGCCGTGCAAGGTTTGTCAGGTCACATAAAATTGTCTTAATGATTTTCATGCCATTAATTGTGAAAGACAATATAACGGATTTCCGAGGGAATCCGCAAGAAAAATGTAACGATTTTTTTCAAAATGGGTATTCAATTGACACAGGTGAACAATCTGTTCCTGTTACCCCGAAGGGGTTATAATGCGTAATCAGGGTAACCCTTTTGTACTTGATGATATGTGAACATCTATTGTATCATATATTTTCCATTTGAGGATAATTTGGGTTATGCCAAATAAACGGAAAGAAAGTAAAGGGCATTGATATGTCCGAGTTTGGGAAGAATGAGAATTATCACGTTTTCTGACTACATGGACGCACTCGCCGCGTCGCGGATGCCGTGCCACACGGGCTACTACGCCTTTTACTCCAGTGTGCTGGGGGGTGTCGTTACCGACCCTGTGCTGATGCAGGTTCCTGTGGACGACCATCTCGTGCATCGCGGCGACGGCGTGTTCGATACCTTCAAGTGCGTCGGCCGCGCCGCCTACAACCTCGATGCGCACCTGGAGCGGCTCATGCGTTCCGCTGATGCGATTGCGCTTGTGTGGCCCGGCGGCTCGGCCGCCATCCGTGAGACCGTGTTGCAGACCTTGGCCGCCGCCAACCGTAACGACTGCTTGTGCCGCGTGATGCTGGCCCGCGGGCCGGGAGGGTTCGGCATCAGCCCGTATGAGTGTCCGCGGCCTGCGTTGTATGTGGCGGTCTATGCCGCTGGCCGGCCGTTTCTGGAAACACATCCCGAGGGGGCGCGCGCGATACGCAGCCGTATCCAGGTGAAGTCCGGTAACTTCGCCACGTTCAAGCATTGCAACTACCTGCCGAATGCGCAGATGAAACGCGAGGCGGTTGATGCGGGCGTTGATTTCGCATTCAGTTTTGATGCCCGTGGCTTCTTGGCGGAGGGCGCGACCGAGAACGTGGGGGTCGTTACCCGGACGCGCGAACTGCTGTTCCCTAAAATGGACTATACGCTGAACGGCACAACGATGCTGCGTGTGATGTGTCTGGCAGAGGCGCTCGTGGCGGACGGCACGTTGGCGCGTGTCGCGTTTGCGGACCTTTCGGAAGCGGATGTCAAAGGCGCGTCGGAGCTGCTGGTCGTCGGCACAACGCTCAACGTGGCCGCCGTGTGCGCCTACAACGGCGACCCCGTGAACGACGGGCGCCCGGGCCCCGTCGGCAAACGGCTGGATGCGTTGCTCGCGCGCGACATCGCCGAGCATATGGCCATGCGGACAAGATACTGAAGGTGGACAGGAGGTGGTTATGGATGAGCAGGAGGAGGCGTTGTCGAGAGTCGAGTGGAAGCTCGCACAGGAGAAGCTGAGGCTGGAGCACGAGCGTCTTGCGCTGGAGCGTGAGCGCTTGGAGGTGATGCGTGAGCGGATGGAGACAGAGACGAGCGGCCGGACGACGGTGCGGCTGTCGTCGGTGGCGCTCTCTTCGATTATCTGCCTGCTGGTGGGTGGGATCCTGGGCGCGTTCTCGATGACGGTGCGCAATGACCGCGAGAAGGCGGAGATCGAGCGGCGCGCGTTGGCGCAGGAGGAGGCGCGGGCACAGCGGCTACAGGATTTGGTTCAGTCGCTGAGCGGCGGGGCTGAGATGGAGGAGGAGCCCATGACCCTCGCGCCGCTTCCGCAGGCCGAGGAAACGAATGAGGTGCGGGTGGCGGCTAGCACGTCAACCCCTGCGCCGCGGCCGCTGCAGGTGAAGGCGATCCGGCCGAAGGGCTCGGGCTCGGGGATTTCGGTGATTGTGGTGCAGTAGGTCGTCAGGACGCAAGGGCGGGTATGTTTTTTAAGGCGTATGATATGCGCGGGGTGTTCGGGGTGGATTTCACGCTGGATACGGTGTGGCGCGTGGGGCGTTGGCTGCCGTCGGTGCTGGGGGTGCGGCGTGTGCTTGTGGGGCGCGACGCGCGGCTGACGTCGGGGGCGGTGTGCGATGCGCTGTGCAGGGGGCTGGTGGAGTCGGGGTGCGCGGTGGATGACATGGGGTTGGCGACGACGCCGATGGTGTATTTCTTCACGGCGAAGATGGGGTATGAGGCCTCGGTGCAGATTACGGCGTCGCACAATCCGGCGGACCACAATGGGATGAAGGTGTCGAAGGCCGGGGCGGTCCCGGTGGGGTACGCTACGGGGCTGGGTGAGATTGAGGCGCGTGTGTTGTCGGGTGAGTTGCCGCCGCGGGTTGCGGGCGGGAGCGTGCGGCAGGTGGTGTACCGTGATGCGTTCGTGGCGTGGCTGCGTGAGCGGGTAGGGGACTTGTCGGGCTTGCGGTTTGCGGTGGATTGCTCGGACGGGATGGCGGGGCTCATCATCCGCGATGTGCTGGGTGATGGGCCGCTCTATCTGAATGAGGTTCCGGACGGGCGTTTCCCGGGGCATGCGCCGAACCCGTTGGAGGTGGAGAATTGCGCTCAGCTGATGGAGGCGGTGCAAGCGGGCGGTCTGGATGTCGGGGTGATTTTTGACGGGGACGCGGACCGTGTGATGTTCGTGGATGAGGCGGGGGCGTTCGTGCAGCCGGATTATCTGATCCCGGTTATCGCGCGGGTGTTCCTGCGTGAGGAGCCGGGGGCGAAGGTCATCCATGACATCCGCACGTCGCGCGGTGTGATTGATGCGCTGCGGGCGGACGGTGCGGTGCCGGTGATGGGCAAGGTGGGCCATGCGTTCGCGAAGGTGCTGTTGCGTGAGAGCGGTGCGGTGTGCGGCGGTGAGTTGGCGGGGCATTATTATTTCCGTGACTTCTTCTGCTGTGATTCGGGCGAGTGGGCGGCGTTGATTGTGCTGGGGGCGGTGGCGGAGGCGAAGCGTCAGGGGATGACGTTTGGCGGGTTGATGAAGCCCGTCATGCGTTATGCGAATTCGGGCGAGATGAATTTTGTTGCGCAGGATAAGGATGCGGCGATTGCGGCGTTGTTGGCGGCGCTGGAGGTGTTTGGGGAACCTGCGGCGGTGCATGATTTTGACGGTGTGCGCGTGGAGTATGCGGACTGGTGGCTGAACGTGCGGAAGTCGAACACCGAGCCGTACCTGCGTCTGGTGGTGGAGGCGCGGGACGCGGAGATGCTGGCGGGGCGTGTGGCGTTGCTTCGGGGCGTGCTGGGGCGTGTGGCCGGGCCGCTTGCGTGATGCGGTGGGTTTGGCGCCCCCTATTTTTTTTCAGCGTGTGTTTGACATTCGGGGTTCATATCATATAAACTGCTTTCTTCATTTGCGTTCTTTTTAGCTGGAGGTGTTACCGTGAGTGTTGTGCAGCCGTTATTGGATTTACAGGAGATTGATGGGCATATTCGGGCGTTGCAGCAGGAAGTCAAGGATATTCCGCAGCGCAAGGAACAGGAGTCTGCCCGATTGAACGGGACCCGCGTCGCACTGGAACTGGCGAAGAATGAGTTGAAGGCCGCCCATGTGAGGGTTACGGACGCGGAGCTCGAGGTCAAGGCGCGTCAGGAAAAAATCATCGCGCTGAAGCAGAACCAGATCCAGCTTAAGACCAACAAGGAGTTCCAGGCGTACAACCTCGAGATCGCGAAAATCGAGGAGGATATTGATAACCATGAGGCCCGCCTGATTGTCGCGATGGATGATCTGATACCCCGTAAGCTGCTGGTTGCGGAACGGGAGGAGAAATTGAAGGAGGAGCAGGCGGTCGTGGATGCCTACTTCGCGGAACTGGACGCGCGGCTTGCGGAGGTTCGGGCGGAGTTGGCGGTGACCGAGCAGGCTCGCGGGGATGCAGTGAAGCAGGTGCAACCGCGGGCCTTGTTGTATTATGAGCGTCTGAGCACGAGGCGGTGGCCGGTGGTGGTCGCGCTTCAGGCGGACGGCGTCTGCAAGGGTTGCAACCTTGTCCAGCCGCCGTCCATCGCGCAGATGGTTCGCAGGAATCAGGAGCTGACGCCGTGCCAGATGTGCGGGCGTATCCTGTATATCTGAGTGTTGCGGCAGGTGGGAGAAAGTGACCGGTCGCTCCGGCTTCGGCCGGGGAGGAAAGTCCGGACTCCATAGGGCGAGAGGCCCGGTCGTTAAGGCCGGGGGGGCGCCGCTAAATCAGCGCCAACGGAAAGTGCCACAGAAACAAACCGCCCCGTTGTGAGCGGGGTAAGGGTGAAAGGGTGGTGTAAGAGACCACCGGGCCTGTTGCGTAAGCAGGGCCGCTGGGTAAACCCCCTCTGGAGCAAGATCAAATAGGGGACTCGAGACGCTGCCCGTGTCGCTCCGGCCGTCGAGGCCGGGCGAGTCCCGGGTAGATCGCTTAGATGAATGATCGGAGCCGCCTTGTGCGGTGAACAGAATCCGGCTTATTCGCTTCTCCCGCTTGCCGCACTTTTTTGTGTCATCAGCCCGGTGATGAGGCGGTTGAAGCGTTGGGGGTCTTTGGGCTGGGAGCCTTCGGCGAGCTGTGCTTGGCCGAGGAGCAGGTCAGCGTAATCCGCGAGGGCAGGGGTGTCTGCATCTGCGGCGAGCATGGCGTTCATCTTTTGGATGAGCGCATGGCTGGGGTTCAGCTCGAGGACGCGCCGTTGCTCGGGGATGGTCTGGTTCATCGCGCGCATGAGGCGTTCCATGCTGGCGTTCATCGCGTGGTCGGAGGCTACGAGGCAGCACACGGAGTCCGTGAGGCGCGGCGACAGCCGGACTTCCGAAACGTCGTCTTTGAGGCGTTCCTTGATGAAGTCTGTCAAGGCCTTGTACTCGGTGGCCGCGGTTTCCAGTTTTTTCTTGGTCTCGGATTTTTCTTCGTCGCTCCCCAGTTCGAGGTCGCCTTTGTCCACGGCGACAAGCCGCTTGCCGTCGAACTCGGCAAGGCGGTCAATGATGTATGCGTCCACGGGGTCCGTCAGGAACAGCACGTCGAACCCGCGGCTGGCAACGGCCTCGATGTGCGGCGACTGGCGTGCGGTCTTGATGTCGTCTGAAATCAAATAATAGATTTCGGTCTGTGCCTCGGGCATGGCTGCCACATAGTCTTTGAGCGAGATGAAGCCGTTGCCCTCGGTCTTGGCGGACGGGAACAGGACGAGGGCTTTGAGCTTGTCGTTGTTCTCCCAGTCGAAGTGCAGGCCCTCTTTGAGGATGCGCCCGAACGCCGCGAAGAAGAGGCGGTAGTCGTCGGGCGCGTCTTTCTGCATCTCGGCGAGCGTGGACAAAACCTTGCCCGTGATGTTGCTCTTGATTTTGCGGATGACTGCATCGTCCTGCAACATCTCGCGTGAGACGTTCAGCGGGAGGTCGCTGGAATCAACGACCCCCTTGACGAAGCGCAGGTACTCGGGCAGCAGCAAATCAAAATCCGCGCCGATGAACACGTTGCGCACATAGAGGTTGAGGCCGTGCTTCCTGTTCGGCATGAACATATCGAACCCGGCCTCTTTCGGGATGAACAAAAGTGCCTTGAACTCCACCACGCCCTCGACAGAAACAGGGATTGTTTTCAGCGGGGGCTGGTGGTCGTGCGACAGGTGCTTGTAGAACTCCTCGTGCTCCTCGGGCGTAACCTGGCTTTTCGCGCGTTTCCAGAGGGCCTTCATGGTGTTGAGCGGTGGGGCGTCGTCGGCCGGGGCCTCGCCTTTCTCGCCGAAGCGGATGGGGTAGGCGATGAAGTCGGAATATTTCTTGACCTGCTCGCGGATACGCCATTCGCCAAGGAACTCCTCCATGTCCTCGCGCAGTTTCAGCACGACGGTCGTGCCGGGATTGTCGCGGGCCGCGTCTTCGAGCGAGTAGGTGCCGCTGCCCGTGCTGCTCCACTTCACGGCCTTCTGCCCTGCGCCGCGTTTCAGCGAGATGACCGTTACCTCCGCTGCCACCATGAACGCCGAATAGAACCCCACGCCGAACTGTCCGATGAGTTCCGGCACATTGACCTCTTGTTGCGCTTTCAACGCCCGCGTGAACGCTTGTGTGCCCGAGCTGGCAATGACGCCGAGGTTCTTGTCCATCTCCTCCTCGCTCATGCCCATACCGTTATCGCAGACCATCAGGGTACGCTCGTCCTTGTCCGCGATGATGTCAATCTTCCATTGCGGCGCATCTTCCACGACGGTCTTGTCGGTTAGCCCGAGATACTGCGCCCGGTCAATGGCGTCCGATGCGTTGGAAATCAACTCACGCAGGAAAATCTCTTTCTTCGAATACAACGAATGAATGACCAGATCCAGCACCTGCTGGATTTCCGCTTTGAACACATGATTCTTTTTACTCATCTTTTTCTTTGCTCCAAACGCCGTTTTATTATGCGGAGAGGCTCGCCGAAAGTCAAATGCGAAATCCGTTACTTTCGTTCTTGTGTAAAAAAATGAGTGTGTTATTCTAACACCCTTTTAGACGATGAAATGTGCGCAAATAATGATGGTGGTTGTGGGTGTCGCGTTATCGGCGCGCGCCCAGGACGAGGTAACGAATCTTGTCGTAACGGTTGAGGCGCGTGCGATCGTTGAGGGCGATGGAAGGGCCGAGATGATTTTCCAGAGGGTCCCGGGCGTGTCGCTGCGGAAACAGGGCGAGGGCTCGCCGCAAACCGATCTGTCTATCCGCGGCGCACCGTTCAGCAGCTCGGGTTACCTGCTTGGCGGCCTGGCCGTCCGTAATGCCCAGACAGAGCATTGGCAGTTTGACGTGCCGTTCCCTGATGCGTGGTTCGATACCCCGATGCTCCTGACAGGGCTCGAACGTTTCCGCACGTCCTCGGGCCATCCGTCGGGTTCAGTCGCGTTGGAGCTTGCGCCGCTGACCACAAGCGAGCGCCGCATTGCCGGGGGCGGCGGCGAGAAGGGGCTGGCGTTTGCGAATGCTTATGCGACGGAGGCGGAAGTGTTCGGGAATGCCGTCGGCGCGGCCTCTGCGTTTGTGTCGTTCGACCGCTCGGACAGGACGGACGGTTACAAGGATAATTTCCTGACACGCGCAATCGCGGCCGGGCGTATCGGCGTGGTCAATGATGCGCTGCAAGCGGACGTGCTGACGGCGTATGCGTGGAAGACGTTTGGGGCGCGTGGTTTCTACGGGACATCCTCTGCCTATCCTGCGCAAGAGGCATTGAGGGAACTGTCTGTTGCCGGCGTGTTGAAATTCACGCAAGACCCGCAGCAGGTCTCACGCCTGACAGCCATGTGGAAGCGGACCGAGGACGATTACATTCTCGACCGTTACAACCCCTCCTTTTACAGGAACGGGCATACGGCGGATTTCATCGCGTTGCACGGCGAGACGCGCCGCACGCTCGCGGGCCCTTGGTTTGTTGATGTGCGTGCGGACGGCGAGCTTGAACTGCTTGCGAGTGAGTCGCTCGGCGACCACACGCGGGCGCGCGGGTCGTTTGCCGTGTTGCCCGGCTATCATCTCGGCGCGTTCACGTTCACGGCGGGCGGTGCGTTCGATGTGTTCACGACAGACACTCCGGCATGGTTACCGGCCGCAGGCGTTGAATGGGATGTGGCGGACAACCAGACCATTTTTGCATCCTACACTGAGGCTGCCCGCCAGCCCTCTTACACGGAGCTGAATTACAACTCGCCCGCGTCGCTCGGCAACACGGGGCTCAAACGCCAGCGCACGCGCATAACGGAGTTGGGCTGGAAAGGCGAGGCCGATCTGTTCAGTTGGCGCATGGTCGTCTTCTATGAGAAGAGCAGAAACAGTGTTGATTGGATTCAGGATGCGCCTGGCGCACGGTGGACATCCGTCAACCTGAAAGGGATGGAGGCGTTTGGCGTGGCCGCGGATGGCCGCCTGTGCCTCATGCCCTCGACGGAGCTTCTGCTGGATGTGCTGGCGTTGACCAAGACCTGCGACACCGACTTCTACGCGAGCCGTTATGCGTTTGATTATCCTAACGCATCTGTGGGCTTGACATGGAGACAATATTTGGCGCATGATGTGTCCACTTGTTTGCGGCAGGGAGTCTCAATGTTCGAGACGAACCCTGCGCGGCAGGGTAACGAATGGTTTTGGGATACAAGTGTGGAGTTCCAATGGCATGTGCCGTGGATCGCGGGATTCATGGTGAAAGTCGGTGTGAGCAACCTGCTGAACGACACGTTCCAGATTTATCCGGGGCAGGCCTCGGCAGGACGGCGTTTTTTCACATCCGCCGCATACCAGTGGTGAACGGGAGAAGAAAATGGATGTGCAGTCGGTTCCGATGACAACCAAGCGCTTGGGGCGCGAGTTTCGTTTCCTGCAAGAGACGGCCTCGACGAACCGTGATGCCGATGCGGCCGGGGGCGCCGGCGCGCCGGAGGGACTGCTGATTGTGGCAGACAGCCAGACTGCCGGGCGTGGCCGTATGGCACGCGGATGGTTTTCCCCTGCCGGCGTGAACCTTTATTTCTCCCTGTTGCTCCGTCCGGATGTCGCGCCGCCATGCGCCGCGTCATTGCCGCTGGTTGTCGGGCTTGCGGTCGCGGAAGGGCTTGCGGAGCGTGTGCCGTCGCTCCAGCCGAAAATCAAATGGCCCAACGATGTCCATGTCAGCGGCAAAAAAATCTGCGGTATCCTGTGCGAGATGCAACTCAAAGAAGACACCATTGACTACGTGGTCGCGGGTGTCGGAATCAATGTGAACGTTACAGCCGCGCAACTGCCAGCAGAACTGCACGCAACGGCGACATCCATCGCCATCGAGACTGGAGCCGAGGCCGTGCGCGAAAACGTGTTGGCCGCCATCCTCAACCGCTTCGAGCCGCTGTACGACCAATGGCGTGCGTTCGGGTTCAAGGCGCTCGTCCAGCAAGTGAACCTGCTCGATGCCTTGTGCGGCAAACCCATCCGCATGGAACTTTCCGGCCAACCCATCGAAGGCGCCGCCTGCGGCATACAGACCGACGGCGCATTGCTCTTGCGGACGCCCGACGGCCTGACCCCCGTCTATTCCGGCGAAGCGCATATCCTTCGGGATTGACTTCTGCGTGGAAATCCATTAACCTATGCTCCTTGTTTATGAAAGGAGCAATATGCGTCATTTGGTTTGTACAGTCATGATGGGTGCTGTCCTGGCGGGCGGCAGTTACGCAAGCGAACTCTCGACAACGCCGGACAGCCGTATGCGCGAGGACTGGTGGAAAAAACGTTTCGAGGAGCGGAAGGCGCAAGCCGAGACAGGGGAATACCCGACCGTCTTCATGGGCGACTCCATCACGCATGGGTGGGATGGCCGGCAGGCCACGCTTTTCCCAGACACGAAAATCGTCAACATCGCCTTTGGCGGGGACCGCACCGAACAGACGTTGTGGATTATTGATAACCTCGACTGGGCAAAGGTCAAAGCCAAAGTCATCATGCTGATGATCGGCACGAACAACACGGGGCACCGCGGCCGTGATAAAGAGTCGCCGGATGACACGTTCGACGGCATCAAGGCCATCATCAAGCAGTTGCGCGAGAAAACGCCTGACACGAAAATCCTCCTGCTGGCCATCTTCCCGCGCAGCGAATTCGCGTCTGACCAAGCGCGGGTACGCAACTCCACCGTCAATGCTATGGTTCCGACGCTTGCGGATAACCAGCATGTGTTCTTCATGGACATCGGCGCGCGTTTCCTCGCCGCAGACGGCGCGACGCTCCCGAAAGACATCATGCCCGACCTCCTCCACCTGAATGACAAGGGCTATGCGATTTGGGCAGAGGCGGTCAAGGCGAAGCTTGACGAACTGGCCAAATAAGTTGCGGCAATGGACCGGATGACCCCAGAGCAACGTCGCCGTTGTATGTCGCGCATCCGCAGCAAGGACACGAAGCCCGAGCACATCGTGCGGCAGATGCTCCATGCATTGGGGTTCCGATTCCGCCTGCACGCCAAGCACCTGCCGGGCAAACCGGACATCGTACTGCCGCGCCACAAGAAAGCGATTTTCGTTCACGGGTGTTTCTGGCATTCGCACGGTTGCCGCGTCGGCGGCAAACCTCCGGCGACGCGCGAGCAGTTTTGGCAAACGAAGTTTTCACGGAACGTTGCGCGCGATAAAACCGCCATCATGCGGTTGTGGCAGATGGGCTGGCAGGTGCTGGTGGTGTGGGAATGCGAGGCGCTTGACCCCGACAAACTCTACGAGACCCTCACCGCATTCATGATTGCCTCCACCGTTCCCGACTACGAAGCACTGGCGGAACAGTCGTCATTCTACGGGATGGTCGCCGAAGCCAACGAGACGTTATACCATTAAGAAAGAGGAATCAAACATGCGCTACGGATTCCTCATGCCTTTTGAAACGCTTGACGTCCCAACGCCTAATTCATTAACCCCTCGTCCGGCACATCGTGATGGACGAGGCGGATCTGTTTCCAGTGGCCGCGTTTCCAGCGGATCCAGATGCCGGGCATGAGCACGCAGACATAGATGGTCAGCCAGATCCACAGCTCGATGATGCCGAGGTTCAGCCACACGATAATCAATGCTCCCGGCACCAAGAGCAGCCAACTGCCGATGGCGAGGTAAATCATCACGAAGCGCGTGTCGCCCGCGCCTTTCAGTGCGCCGCACAAAATGATGTTGATGCTGTCGAAGAGGCCCCAGGCCGTTACCATGACGAGCATCTGCCGCCCGAACACCAGCAGTTCCTCGGGCGTGAATTGCGCGCCGCTCGGGTTGAACAAAGCAAAATACCACCTCGGGAAGTAGATGAAGGTGATGCCGATGAGCGTCATGTAAATCAGCCCCATGCGGAGTGCGGTCCAGCCGGCCCGATCGGCCGCAGATGTGTTATGCGCGCCTTGGTGTTGGCCGACGACCGTGGAGGCCGCCATGCCGAATCCGAGCAACGGCGCAAAGGCAAGGTGGTTGATGCTGAACGCGATGTTGCTCGCCGCCAGCGCGACATCGCCCATGCGGCCGGTCAGCATAATGAAGAGCGTGAACGACCCCAAGTCCATGAGGACCTGTGCCCCGGATGGCGTCCCGAAACGCAGGATGCGTTTGAGCAAGGGGCCATCGGGCCGCCAAATCTGCCACACCGCATAGCCGCGGAGCACATCGGGGGCGTTCTTCGCCAACACGTATTTCCGCACGGCCCCGGTGTTGAGGAAGAGCACCAGCTGTATGATGAAGGTTACGAGCGATGAAAGCGCCGTCGCATACGCGGCGCCGCGGATGCCCATCTCGGGGCACCCGAGATACCCGAAAATCATGATGGCGTTCAGGCCGATGTTCAGGCAACATCCGATGACGCTTGCCAGCAGGTTAATCCGTGTGCGCCCGATGCCCATGAAATAGCCGCCGATGGCGGAGTTGAGCGGGACGACGACACCCGTAGCCATGAGGATGACAAAGTAGGACTTCTCTTCAGCGAACACTTCGGGGGTGTGTCCGCTGACGGCCATAATCCAAATGCCGAACGGGATCAGGAGCAGGACCAGCGGCCAGGAGGCGAGCGCCAGCCACAGGCCTTGCACGGTGGAATGCACGCACTGGTCATATTTTTTCGCGCCGTAGTAGTGCGCGGTAAATGTTCCCGAATAACCTGCGATGGCCTGGAACATACAGATCAACGTGTGTGCCAATATCCCGGCAGGTAGCGCGGCCTGAATCGAGATGCTGCTGTAACGCGAGAGCATCACGCGGTCGCAGAACTGCATGATGGTGAACGCGCCCATGCTGAGGATCAACGGCGCGGCGATGCGCCACATCTCGCGATAGCCGCCGGGACGCGGAGGCGATGCGCTCTGTGCGAAAAACTTCATGCTGCTGTCACCCTAACGCCTTCCTCATGATAAAAGATATCTGTTCTGAAACCTGCCATTGCCCGAGACGAAAGACTGGGAAGATTATTTCTACTACCCCGTCTTGCTTCGCTGTATGCGCCCCGCAAGGGGAAATCCACCCCTTCATCAATGAAGGGGAAGAGGTGGGCGAATGGGTAGCTAAGAACTTCCCCTTCATTGATGAAGGGGTGGCACGCCAAAGGCGTGACGGGGTAGTAGAAAAGGGAAATCCTGTCCATATGCGCCCGAAGGGAAATCCTGTCAAAAAACTTAGTATTGAATATTGGATATTCACAACCCCCTCATCCTCTCCATGACCCATTCGGTTTCCTTGACCAAACTCTCAACCACGTCTTGCGCCTTCAACGCCTCCGGCAAGACATCAAACGTGTACGTCTCGATTTCAAGCGGATAGCCCTGTGCCTTGACGTGCGCGAAAAACTCCGGCGACAAATCCCCGTGGGTTGTGCCGATGACCTCGTTACCCTCCCAAAACAGCGGCACATGAAAATGCGTCCGCAACTCGCAGCCCGTATGCGCCTTCGCCGCCGCGAGCGTCTCCGCCGTGAGGTCGGGATAACGCACGATGTTACTACGCGATTGGCGGATGCGCATCTGGTGCAGATAGACTGGCTCGACAAACGCGCCCAACGCATCAAGCGACTGCTCGCTGATTGTCGCACGAATCGCGGCGCTCAACTGGACACGCCCGACGCAAATCCCTGCGCGTTCGATTTTACGCAACGCCTCCAGCGGATTTTCA
>Ga0123353_10011199_pt1 | contig 12616 bp, 12 predicted proteins | sample TergutLab28metaG_3_FD_92763 | JGI IMG/M metagenome (GOLD analysis project Ga0123353, IMG submission 92763) | Labiotermes labralis P3 segment gut microbial communities from Petit-Saut dam, French Guiana - Lab288 P3 | ecosystem: Host-associated > Arthropoda: Insects > Digestive system > Gut ... | reverse complement strand
TATATTTTTGCCGCCGGGTAAGTCTCCTACGATCTGCTCCCTTTTAACTCCCCCAGGACAGGAATGTAGCAAGGGTACATCGGTTGTAGCGATGCGATAGAAGTAGCTTACCCTTCTTTATTTGGTGTAATATGTTTCTTAAAATCTACCCTCAAAATCCAAACCCGAAAGCCATTCAACAGGTGGCAAACTGTTTGCGCGACGGTGGTATTGTAATCTTTCCCACAGACACTATCTACGGGATGGGTTGCGATATTTATAAACCTAAAGCTGTAGAGAAGATTATCTCTATTTTGGGAGAAGAGAATAAAAAGAAAAGCGCTCTCTCTTTTATTTGCCACGACCTCAGCCATTTATCAGATTTTACAACCCCCATAGAAAACCATATTTTTAAAGCGATGAAACGCGCACTGCCGGGTCCCTATACTTTTATATTAAACGCCAATAACCAAGTGCCTAAAATGATCCACGGTGCAAAAAAAACGGTGGGTATTCGTGTTCCCGATAATACTATTTTGCGTGCTATTGTTGAAGAATTAGGACACCCTGTCTTCTCTACTTCGGTAAAAGATGATGATGAAATTGTGGAATATACAACTGATCCGGAGTTGATATATGAAAGATACGGAGATTTGGTGGATATTACCGTAGATGGCGGATATGGAGATAATGTGCCCTCTACGATCGTGGATTGTACCTCCGGTGAGATTGAAATTGTGAGAGAAGGAAAAGGAGATTGCAGTATCTTTGATTAGAGCAAAATAAAATGATATTTTTACTCGTTACAAGCAAAACATAAAATAATGAATGATTACACGAAAACAACGGCATTAGTTGCCAAAGGAAAAACAAAGGAAATTTGGGGAACCGACAACCCCAATGTAGTGATTATGAAAAACCTTCGTAATATTACAGCCGATAATGATCCAAACAAAACAAGAGCGTTTGAAACAAAAGCAATATCAGCAACTACAACCACTTGTCGTGTGTTTGAACTTTTAGAACAAACCGGCATTCCTACTGCATACATTAAGCAACTTTCAGAGACTGAAATTGTTGCTAAGAGTTGTGCCATGATCCCTTTGGAAGTAATTGCCCGTCGCTATGCAGTGGGTAGTTATCTCAAACGCCACCCTGAACTTGGGAAAGAGGAGGGCGAGATGCCGCACCGATTCCATAGATTGTGCTTTGAACTTTTCCTGAAAACTACAAACGGCGGATTGTCCATTGATGGCAAAACATTGATTTCAGGACTTACTCCCGATGAAGATGACCCGTTTATATGTAATCCTTTTGATAACCAATGGACGCTTCTACATCCGAAAACTACCGACAAGAAACCGCTCGGGAATGTGGATAACGGAAAAATTTTACCGGAAAACATTAAAATAAAACAAATTGAAGAACTTACCCGTAAAACGTTCTTAGTATTAGAAGGTGCTTGGAACAATCTGGGCTACAGACTTATAGATTTCAAGCTTGAATTTGGGATTACAAATGCCGGAGAATTGGTTATTGCCGATGTGATTGATAACGACAGTTGGCGGTTGCGGACAGCAGATTGGGAAGAACTGAGCAAACAGGTGTTCCGCGAAGGACACCCACTCAACGAAGTGGAAAATAAATATGCCCGCGTTGCACAACTCGTTTCTCAATTCCGTATTCCAAAACAGGCTTTAGTGTTTTGGCGCGGATCGGAAAGCGACAAACTTCCCGAAGTTTGCCATATTGAAGGATTGCATATTGAACAACCTGTTATTTCGGCACACAAAAAACCAACCTACGCCATAGAAGAATTGGAAAGAATACACACCGTTTATCCCGAAGGAGGCGTAATCATTGCGTTGGTAGGTATGAGTAATGGACTTGGTCCCACACTTTCGGCAAGAACAGACTGGCCCGTAATCTCTGTTTGCACTACCGCGAACGAACATCCCGAAGATGTGTGGAGCAATCTCCGAATGCCCAGCGACGTACCCAACCTTACCGTTCTTTCACCCAAAAATGCAGTGCTATCCGCTTTAAATATTTTGGGAGAGAAAAATCCGGTTATTTATGCTTTTCGGAGAATGGCGATTGAGTCGTTAGACAAGTAGAAAAAATATCATAATTATTTTCAGAAACCATTCCCAATTCCAAAGCTGCCTCTTTCAACGTTAAATTACTTTTGTGAGCATGTTGTGCAATTTTAGCGGCGTTGTCGTATCCAATAACAGGAGTTAGAGCGGTAACCAACATTAACGAGTTATTATAATGTTTTTGAATATTTTTAAGATTTGCTTCTATACCCAACACACAATTATCATTAAATGAGTTCATCGCATCGCTCAATAAGCGGACAGATTGCAAGATATTTTTAGCAATAAGCGGCATAAACACATTCAATTGCAACTGACCTTGCAGAGCTCCGGTGGTAATGGCAACATCGTTGCCAATGACCTGACAACACACCATTGTAAGCGCTTCACATTGAGTAGGATTTACCTTTCCGGGCATGATAGAACTTCCGGGTTCATTTTCCGGAAGTAGCAATTCGCCGAAGCCACAGCGGGGTCCGGAAGCCAATAGTTTTATATCGTTTGCAATCTTCATCAGCGAAACGGAAAGACGCTTCAATGCACCCGAAAGCTCAACAAAAGCGTCGTGAGATGCCATGGCCTCGAATTTATTTTCAGAGGCGAGGAATGAGAAATGCGAGGTGCGAGGTGCGAGGTGCGAGGCAATCATCTTATCATCTAATTGTCTTATCATCTCATTTATGTAATGCACCACCTTCTCATCGTAGCCTTGCGGGACATTAATGCCATTACCAACGGCGCTACCGCCTATAGGCAAAAAGGATATGGTATGAAGTGCATTTTTAATACTATTAGTACCAAACAACAACTGTGCGGCAAAAGCCGAAAACTCATCTCCCAGTGTGAGCGGTGTGGCATCCATGAGGTGAGTACGCCCGATCTTATTTATTGTTGAAAATGCTTTTGACTTTTCCGAAAATGTTGCGGTAAGTTTTTCCAATGCAGGAAGTAAGAAATTACAGGTTGCCTGCCTTACGGCAATGCGCATCGCAGTGGGAAACACATCGTTGGTAGATTGCGATCGGTTTACATCATCGTTGGGAGAAAGAGGTACAGGTATTTCTAAAGTTTTAGCATAATTAGCTATCACTTCGTTGAGGTTCATGTTGGTTTGTGTACCGGATCCGGTTTGCCACACCAACAGTGGGAAAGCATCTGTAAGGTGGTTGTTTAAAATAGCATCGCAGGCTTGGGCAATGGCATTGCGTTTTTCTTGGGAAAGCACGCTGCAGTCGCAATTAGCAAAAGCCGCCGCTTTTTTCACTACGGCTATAGCGTGAATAATTTCGGGTGGCATCTTTTCGTTGCCGATTTTAAAGTTGTTTAACGAGCGTTGGGTTTGTGCGCCCCATGGGGCATCAACAGGCACTTGAACTTCGCCTAATGTATCGTGTTCAATTCTAAATGAGCTCATTACTTTATCTCTTCATCTTTTTTTGGAGATGATTTAGGTTTTCCGATAGCGTCGCGCATCTGGGTGTCTGCTTTAAGGTTTTCCAATTTATAATAATCCATTACACCGAAGTTTCCGGTTCTGAAAGCTTCTGCTAACGCCAAAGGTACTTCTGCTTCGGCAAGGATCACTTTTGCGCGCGCTTCTTGTGCTTTGGCTTTCATCTCCTGCTCGTTGGCTACTGCCATAGCACGACGTTCTTCTGCCCGTGCCTGTGCAATGTTTTTATCGGCATTCGCCTGATCCATTTGCAAGATAGCGCCTATATTTTTACCTACATCCACATCGGCAATATCAATAGAAAGAATTTCAAAAGCCGTACCTGAATCTAATCCTTTAGATAGCACTAACTTTGAAATCGAATCCGGATTTTCCAAAACAAACTTATGTGTAGCGGCACCACCAATAGCCGAAACAATCCCTTCTCCTACCCTTGCCATAATGGTTTCTTCTCCTGCGCCACCCACCAACTGTTTGATGTTGGTGCGCACGGTAACACGCGCTTTGGCAATCAACTGAATCCCATCTTTTGCTACTGCAGATACCGGCGGAGTATCAATAACTTTTGGAATTACAGAGGTTTGAATTGCCTCTAAAATATTACGACCTGCCAAATCTATGGCTGTGGCAGCTTTAAAATCTAAACCGATATTAGCTTTATCGGCTGATATTAGAGCATTTACAACGGGGATAACGCGCCCTCCTGCAAGAAAGTGAGCTTCCAACTGGTCGCGGTTGAGTTTAATCCCGGCTTTAGTACCGGTAATCATGGCATTGACAATAGTTCCGGGAGGAACTCTACGCCAGCGCATTAAAATTAATTGAATCAGAGAAACACGCACACCGTTTAACAGTGCGTTGAACCATAAGCCCAGCGGAACAAGCCATAAAAACAAAAATAACAGTGCAATAATTCCGGCAATGGTTAAAAATAGGGCAACGTTTGGATCCATAATGATATTTATTTAAGTTTGACAATAATTTTACTTCCTTCAATTTTAGCGATTACAATTTGTTGGTTTTCATCAATAAAATCTTGTTGAGAGAACACCTCTTCGGTTCCGCTTTCAAAAACTGCCTTTCCGGCAGGTGCAAGACGCGATATCGTTTTACCCTCCATTCCAACCGTTAAGTTCTTATCGGGAATATTCACTTTGCTGTCTATTTCTGTTTCCAGCATCAGGGGTTTCCATGTTTTAAAGCGAAAAAAGAAAACTATTCCGGCAATTAGAAGTATTAAAATGATTGAAAGCCAAAGAGTTGCCATAAAATGAAATTAAAGTGCAAGTATAGTAAAAAAAAAGACTAATGAAATTCTAAAAATATAATACGGTAGAAATAAAAATTCGTAAATTATGTACCCAATGGGTAGGAGTTTCAATATCCACCTTTCCCACTGAGGTTAAAGAGGTTCCATAAACAGCAGATGTATATTCAGGCTCAATGCAAAATTGCAATTTATGGGCGGTATATTTCAAGCGCACACTCAGTCGGTACAAAAAATCGGCATTTGAGATGCGGGAGTAGTAGGATAGGGGGTTTTCAGGATGCTGTATGGCTTGAAAAGATCCTAAATTTTGACAATAGCCACCAAATAATCCTACTTCCCACGAACGGTAATTGAGATAGGTGTCTCCCCAAAATGAAAGCGTATTTATGTTCGTGTAATCATAATTTTTCTTAAAATCCAAAGGCAGATTTTCTTCATATTCTTTTATAGCATAACCACCTATCATCAAGTAATCGTAACTGTTTTGAATGAAAGAGGCTTTCAGTTTAATTCCAGTTTTTAATTTCTTATTAATCTGGTGTTCATAATGGAAAAAAGCAATTCCGGAGTAACTGTTTACTCCTTTTCTCGTTGCCACAGTATCGGCAGTCATCAATCTTGGCACAATTCTTTTGAAATTGAATCCCAATCCTGTATAGATGGTATGTGTAGATCTATTTCTTTTATCTTTTGTTTGTATATCGAGAAGATATTGCGCCCCTATTTCAGGCATCATGCTTTGCCGGATATATTCTGCCGAAGCGCCATGCGGACCGAATGTCAAGAGGTCTCGTTGGGCGTTTAAATAAAGAAGCAAGAAATTACTTTTGGCAAATTTTTGAGATACTCTCAGTTGAGGTACTCGTGTAAAAGGGTTGAAAGGAGCTCCTGCACTGCCCGCCACAGTGTAAGCAAACATACGTTCGGTAAATAACGGGTGCCAGGTTTGACCCATCAACAGTTGTGTTGATTTCCAATCCATTTTAATGAAGGCATGGCGAAGTGCAAAGCCGTTCATGTCTGCATTCGAAATCCCCATAAACCAGCCTTCAATCATCCCTGAAACTTTGGCACCTAACGCATCGGGCGCATGAATTTTCAAATTAAGCCGCGTATTCATTGCCACAAAATTGAAAGAACCATACCCGTTAATATCTTTTCCGTTTTTATCGTAAAAAACATCTGCAGGATAGAGATAAATGCCCCCATCTCTGGATTCTACAGGTTTACGAGTATCCCAAAACATATCAAAGCTTACCAAACCGCTCCAACCTAAATCCCATTTTTTTTTCTTATCAGGAAAGTCATCATTTGCAGTGGTAATGGTGTGGCGTTCCCGAATGGAATCGGTATCTCTTAAAGAAAAAAACGCTTTGGTTTTTTTGTGTTTTTGATTTGTAACGGTGTCTTGTGATTGTGAAAATGTGTTAAGAGTAACACAGAAAAATAGTAGTAAATAGATTATTTTCATTTGAATAATTGTTGAATCGTCGTATTTCTTAAATCAATGCCCCAAAGTAATTTTTCACGAATTACAGAAAAGAAATCGGTGTTGTGGAAACGTACCATTGAAATTTCAAAATCTTCATTTTTAATAAACAGAGTGACAGATATAGGAATTTTTGCGCGCTCATTGTCTATGGTTACCAAGAATTTATTAGTTTTTCTACTATGTACTTTCACTTTAATTTCATCATCCACATTCACAATGATAGGTCTTATATTTAGCGTATGAGAGGCAATGGGAGTAATGATATTTACAGAAGAAGCAGGATGAATAATAGAGCCTCCGCAGCTTAAAGAATATGCTGTTGAACCTGTGGCGGTTGCAATAATTAACCCATCAGACCAATAGGTGTTTACATGACTATTATTTACCCAAATTTCAATCTCACACATTGAATCTTCATCGGTAGTTCTTATCGTAATATCGTTCAATGCGAAACGGTTTTCCAAAGGCAAAATGTAATCGGTATCTAAGTGCAGGAGTTTTCTTTTCTCAATAGTAAAACGTTTTTCACAAAGCAGTTGAAACTGCAGCTCGAAATTCTTTTTGGTAATAGTAGTTAAAAAGCCGATACGTCCGGTGTTGATACCTACCATTGGAATATTCAGATTTCCCACCAATTTCACTGAGGCGATGAAAGAGCCGTCGCCGCCAAACGAAAAGAAAAAGTCTATATCGGAAATTTTTCTTAAGTCGTCGTGGGTAGAGAAAATAGTACAACCTTCTACAATTTTCTCGAAATAGGGTTTTAGCGTTAGTTTTTCATGCACTACCAGTTGAATGCCTTTGTTTTTCAGGTATTGTAAAGCGGTAACGATAAATTCTTTATCATTTTCACTGTGTTTTCGGTAAAAAACGGCGATTTTCATTTAGGTTTATTCGTAGTTTTTAGGTTCGGTTTCTTTGTTTAGGATCAGTAAAGCATTAAATGCTAATGCTCTCATTTCATCTTCTCCCGGATATACTTTTACCGGAGCGATCCAATCTATGTAACGTGTAATTTCATCAACAATCGGTTTTCCGTAGGCAATACCGCCGGTTAGCAAGATAGCATCTACTGTTCCTTTCAAAACCACAGCGGCTTCTCCCACTGCTTTTGCAACTTGGTATGCCATAGCATTCTGAATAAGTTGCGCTTTTTCATCTCCTGTTTCTGCGTCTTTTTCAATCTGATAGGCATCATTAGTGCCAAAATAGCCTACATACCCGCCTTTTCCAACCAACATTTTCTTCATTTCCTCTTTAGTATATTTCCCGCTAAAGCAAGCGTTTACCAACTGTCCTGTGGGCAGTGTTCCGGCGCGTTCGGGCGAGAAAGGACCTTCGCCGTCGAGCGCCTGATTTACATCAATAACGCGGCTTTTTTCGTGAGCGCCCACGCTGATTCCGCCGCCCATGTGTGCAACAATGAGATTCAATTCGTCGTAATTTTTTCCGGTTTTGTGTGCATATTGGCGGGCAACCGCTTTTTGGTTCAAGGCATGAAAAATAGAGACCCGCTCAAAGAGTGGATGCCCTGAAATACGTGCTACAGGAGCCAACTCATCTACCACAACCGGATCAGCGATATATGATGTTGATAGTCCAATACTTTGTGCAATATTATCGGCAATTAAACCGCCGAGATTAGAGGCATGCTCTCCGCTAAATCCGATTCGGAGATGTTCTTTCATTAACTCATTTACCTTATAGATTCCCGAAGGAATGGGTTTTACCAATCCACCGCGCCCTATCACAATATCAATGGAACTTAAAGGAATCTTATTATCTTCTAACTCATTTAAAATAACATTCTTTCTGAAATCGGTTTGGTCGGTAATTTTTTTAAACTCTGATAATTCTTCTGTTGAATGTTTAATGTTTTTAACAAGCAGTTGCTCGTTTCTGTCAAACACAGCAATTTTTGTAGAGGTTGAACCCGGATTAATAGCTAAAATTCTGTTCATAAAAATGTATTCTATTTTGTTGGTAATAATCTTTATATTGTAAATGGATACCTATGATTTTGGGAATGCGAAATTATATTTTTCTCGATAGATTGGGTGAAATTGTAAAAAAAAACGGAAATTATTACCATAAGAAATAAAAAAAAGATGCTACTATATCCTCATTTATCACTTCTCATTTCTTGCACTTCACACCATCCTTTCCCTATATTCTCAATAATATCCGAAGCAACAAGGCTCTCGTGTGATTGGTTTTTCAAGGCGATATCTCCGGCAAATCCGTGTAAAAAAACGCCTAAGGGGGCAGCGTTTTCGGGAGAATATCCCTTTGCGAGGAGTCCTAACAGAATTCCTGTTAATACGTCGCCGCTACCCGCAGTAGCCATCCCTTGGTTGCCGCTGGTGTTCATGAACATCTTTCCGGTTGGCATCACAATCGTGGTATAATGCCCTTTCAAAATAACAATAACCTGATATTTTTGAACAAATTCTTGCACTTTTTGTATTCTTTCAAGGCGGTGATGCGATATTCCCGCCAATCTGTCAAATTCTCCGGAGTGTGGTGTCAAAATAGAGTTCTTTGGGAGCATTTTTAACCATGTTTTATTTTCGGATAGAATATTCAAGGCATCAGCATCTACGATAACAGGGTAGGAGAGTATTTTTAATAATTGGAATATTCCGTTAGCTGTAGCGGGGTTAGTTCCTAATCCCGGTCCCATAGCAAGCGCGTTACATTGCGCAACTACTTCCGGTGGAGTGGAGAAACAATCGGGGTTTATATCGGGATGTAGAATGGCTTCGGGAACCGCAAGAGTAACTCTATCTAACACAGAATCAGGAGCATGTAAAATGAGTTTTCCCAAACCGGAGCGTAGAGCAGCCTTTGCAGATAAAATAGCGGCGCCGGGCATATTGCGTGAACCGGCAATAAGAACACCAAGCCCATTACTGCCTTTGTGTGCATATTGGGGAACAGGAAGATAGATATTTTTTATTGTTTTTATTGTAAGTAATTGAATATCAAAAAATTTATAATTCATAACGCTTATTTTTCGTAAATTAGGCGCAAACGTAGAAAAAAAATTATTCAATCAATAATTATGTTAAAATATATTTTATATTTGAACGGCTTTTATATCCACATTTTTAGTGTTTTATAGTGAAGAAAAATGTATAAATTTATGACAAATAACAGATGTTTTTTAAAATTACACCGAAATAGTGTGCAAATTTACGACGTATCACTTTTTTCGTATAAAACTAGTTTGCGTAAAAAACCTCTCCAAAGCTTCTAAAATTGTTTCTATGTACTACGATGAAATTCATATTGGGAAAAAAATTCAGCACGTTTTTAATCAAAGCGGGCTGACGGTTTCTCAATTTGCTCGAATGTTAGAAATACAAAGAACACGAATTTATACTATTTTTGAATGTAAAACCATTGATACAGATTTATTATGTAAAATTTCGGATGTTTTGCATTATGATTTTCTTTCCGATGTATATTTGAGAAAACGGGAGACTAATAATCAGAATCCCACCACCATAAATATCAATTTTAGAATTGTTACCGATAAATTGGCAGACTTTATCAAGTCTATTAACAGGTTGAAGAAGGCAGGAATTATTGAGTAGAATAATCATATTAGAATTTCTCTTATTTTTGTGCCATGTTTAAAATGCCACATATTAATCAACTTTCAGAAGGAGTTAATATTAGGGTATTCTTTTTATAAAATGTTTGACTTAGATAAACTTCACGAAATTTGGCAAACGATCTCTCGTAATAAAACACGTAGTTTTCTAACTGCATTTGGTGTATTTTGGGGTATGTTTATGTTTATTGGAATGTTGGGTATTGGACAAGGTTTTGAAAATGGCATGAAAGAAAAAGTGAGTAATATAGCCACCAACTCAATGTTTGTGTTTGCACGAAATACTACCATTGAATACAAAGGTTTTAATGCCGGACGGAGATGGAATATGACGCAAGATGATATTGAATTACTTAAAAATCAGATTCCTGAAATAAAAACTATTTCGGGAATGATTATGCTGGGTGGGGTAAAAGCAATGATAGAAGATAAAACCTGCGACGTATCATTGCAAGGTATTGATAATTTGTATTATGATATTGATAATCAAGATATGGTTTTAGGAAGAGGAATCAGTTATTTAGATGTGCAGGAAAAAAGAAAAGTGTGTGTGATAGGAAACGAAGCAAAAGATCAACTCTTCTCATCAGATCTAAACCCTGTTGGGCAAATGATAAAAGCCGGAGCCGTTTATTTTACTATAATAGGTGTTGTAAAACCTCGTGGAAATATTAACTTCGGAGGCGATCCGGGAACTACCGTTTATATCCCTTCTTCTACCGCACAACAACTTGGAGGAAGAGGCAAATTATTGGATATTATCAGTATTTCTGTATCCGACGACATTAAAATTAAAACTATTGAAGAGAAAGTGAAATCGTTGTTGCGTGCCAAACATCTCATTTCACTTTTCGATAATAATGCTGTAATGACTGTAAATATTCAAGATATTTTTCTAACCTTTTATTACTTATTTATTGGAATTGCTATATTAATTTGGATTGTAGGCATGGGAACGCTCTTCGCAGGTGTGGTAGGGATCAGTAATATTATGTTGGTAACCGTAAAAGAAAGAACCAATGAAATTGGGATTAAGCGTGCCCTCGGTGCTAAACCTAATGTAATTACGCGACAAATAATGATGGAAAGCTTGCTCCTTACTTTTATAGCCGGATTTATCGGTATGTTTTTTGGTATTTCGGTCTTAGTATTAGCAGAACAAGCCACCCAATCTTCCGATAGCATGTTTTCAAATCCCACGATTTCCTTTACCATGGCGCTGGTAGGAACAGTTATTCTTGTTTTATCCGGTTTAATTGCAGGTATCATTCCTGCTAAAAACGCATTAAAAATTAAAGCTATTGATGCATTAAGAGATGAATAGTATGATCATTACACATTTATATAATCTATTATTAAAATGATAAAAACCTACAATCTTGGAACAGAAAACTCTCTGTTTAATCAATTTATTTCTGAAATTAGAAATATTGAAATTCAAAATGATTCCATGCGCTTTAGAAGAAATATGGAACGTATCGGTGAAATTTTTGCCTACGAAATCAGTAAAACATTGCCGTATGAAAAAAAGATAATTACAACTCCGTTGGGAGAGGTGGAAATGAATATCCTTAAACAACAACCGGTGTTGGCTACCATCTTGCGTGCAGGATTACCGCTGCATCAAGGGTTCTTAAACTATTTTGATAATGCTGAAAACGCTTTTATTTCCGCATTCAGAAAGCATGATTTGGATGGCAATTTTGAAATACAGATTGACTATATGTCATCTCCCATGCTCAAAAACAGAACATTGATTATTGCAGATCCTATGTTGGCAACCGGAAAATCAATGGTATTGGCTTACAAAGAGTTATTAGCGATGGGATCTCCAAAACATATTCATATTGTTTCTGTGATTGCCTCAGTGGACGGAATAGAGTATGTTCAAAAACATTTTCCTTCCTCAAAAACTTCTATATGGTTGGGTGCTATTGATCAAGAACTTACAGTGCAGTCTTTTATTGTTCCAGGGTTGGGAGATGCCGGAGATTTGGCGTTTGGAGCTAAACTACAGGAATAAAAAGGCGCTTCTTGAAAGCGCAATAGATGTTATCTTACCATATCGAAGGTCATCATTTTTTTCTGCAAGTCAACTTCTATTACTTTTATTTTAATCGTATCACCGAAGCGAATGCTCTTTCCGGTGTGCAAGCCTATTAAAGTAAAATTATCATCATCAATATAGTAGAAATCGTCATCGAAACGTTTGATGGGGATAACGCCCTCGCATTTTGTTTCTTTTAACTCGGCAAAAACGCCCCATTTGGAGATACCGCTTACAGTGGCTTCAAACACCTGTCCGATTTTATCGGCTAAAAACTCTGCTTGTTTGTATTTGATGGAGGTGCGCTCCGCCTCGGTGGCTTTTTGCTCCATTTTAGAGCAATGCTTACTAAACTCTTCATATTGGTTTTTGTTAACCGACGGTTTGTCGTGCAAATACGCGTCCAATAATCTGTGTACCATTAGATCAGGATACCGACGGATAGGGGAAGTGAAATGCGTATAAAGCGGAAATGCCAATCCGTAATGCCCGATATTGTCGGTGGAATAGACCGCGCGCGCCATTACCCGAATAGAGAGTTTAGTAAACAATTCGTATTCGTTTTTTTCTTTCATTTTGGATAGCAAGTTATTTAACGACAGCGTAAACTGTTTGCGATTGCCTGTTTTGAGTTCAAATCCCATTTTTGCAACAAAG
>Ga0123353_10011198_pt1 | contig 12616 bp, 12 predicted proteins | sample TergutLab28metaG_3_FD_92763 | JGI IMG/M metagenome (GOLD analysis project Ga0123353, IMG submission 92763) | Labiotermes labralis P3 segment gut microbial communities from Petit-Saut dam, French Guiana - Lab288 P3 | ecosystem: Host-associated > Arthropoda: Insects > Digestive system > Gut ... | reverse complement strand
GAAGGACATTTCAGGGCTATCAAAGTCATCGCAGTCATCCTTGACTTGGTCCAATAGATCACTACAATATAGCAAGTCCTGTGAAAATTGGCAAGGTCAATGAAAACGGGACATTACCGAAAATTGAAATATGCAACATCCAGTGCAACCCATTTTTTCGCTTGTAAAAAAAGGCTTGTTTTTAAGCGTGAAACAGATTTGACCGGAGAAGTGCTAGGCATCGGGCAGGGTTTTGTGTGTTGTACCTCCGCAATTCTGAAAACAATATGTGAGCGCGGCGATCAGCAAAGAGCCGTAAAGTTCATGGTACTTTTTCCAACCACAAACCTGTTGACCGAGTGCGCCGACTGTGTCGGCGGCTCTCTAGAAAAGCGTCGAGTAGAAACGCAGGCAATGGGGTCAAAGAATTCTACTCAACTTCATGCCGTTTCAGTTTTCGATTTCAATTTTCATTGTTATAAAACAAAACATACAAAACCGGTGCAAAACTTTCCGACGAAAGCCAAAGGGTTCTACAATTCCAACATTTCGGACACGTCACCTCGTGGAGCGATGTACAAGGGCAACGTTTCACCCAAAATTTTTCGATGCGTTGCCAATGCTACTGTCGGACAGTTGTTGTTCGCCGATAAGTGTCCCAAACATGCCCAGCGCAGCCGATTCGACTTCAACAACAATTCGGCGGCATCCAAGTTGGACAGATGTCCATGATCCCCTTGAATTCGCTGCTTCAACTCAAGGGGATAGGGACCGTTGACCAACATTTCGGGATCGTAATTGCTTTCGAGATAGACTCCGTCCAGAGTGGCAATGGTTTCCTTCAAACCGAAGAACCTGCTTCCAAGATCGCTCATAATTCCCAGCCGAACCGTACCGTTATCGACCACGAAACAGACCCCTCCGCACACATCATGAGTCGTGGGGATGGTTTCGACCATGACGTGACCGAATTGGAGCGTTTCACCGCCTTTGAAGAGATGAGGTTCGCTAACCCGACCCGGTTTTTGTATGACCAACACTTCGTTAAATGTTTCCGAAGTCATCCAAATCGGTATTTGGTACTGCCGTTGCAAGACTCCGGCATAGCGGATATGGTCGTTGTGGACGTGCGAAATGATCACGGCTTGTACCGTTTCGATGTCCACGCCGAACGATGCCAGCCGATGTTTCGTTTGGGCACCGGTCAAACCGGCATCGAAGAGCAACCGGACGTTCCCGGACTCTACGAAGAAGCAGTTTCCTTTACTGCCCGATTGGAGCGAAGCAAAACGGAGTGTATCGTCCATAGTCTATTCCAGAAGTCAGTACCATAGTGTATCACGTACCGTCGGCTTTGACAACGATAGAAAGTCGGCAATAGAGTTCGGTTCCTTGCCAAAAATAGGTTTATCGGTAACAATGAACCCTATGATTCGGCTCGCTCCTATCTTTGGCAGTTACACTCTCGTCATTCTTTGTGCGGTAGTGATCTGCGTCGTCATAGGAGTAAGCCGACCCGCCAGCGATCAATTGCCCCGATACGGCAGTCGAGTTCTGCTCCTGCTACGAGTACTTGCCCTGCTACTTCTGCTCTTCGGAATGTTGCAACCGACACTCGTCCACACGACCTCGCAACAACTCTCTTCCGTTGTCAATATTCTGCTCGACCAAACGCAGAGCATGACCCGAAACGACGAAATCGGCGGAAAGTCCCGATTCACCGCCGCAAAAGAATCCCTCCGACAAGCCTCGCCGCAACTCCGACGCTTGCAACGGCAAGCCGACGTGCAAGCCTTCGCCTTTGATAGCGCGTTGCACCCTCTTGAATTGAACGAGGGAAATTTTCCCGATTTGCCGGACTCTCCCAACGGAACAGAAACCGCCATCGGCTTCATCCTCGATGGAATACGTGAACGTTCCGCCGGTAAAAGGGTATTGGCAACGATTATGCTCACCGACGGCGCACAGCGGACTCGACCGAGTCGAGACATTCTCCCGCAGGATGCCGCTACCCGACTGCGCGATACTGGAATGCCGCTCTATACCGTGCCGCTTGGGCAAACCGGACTCGACGGCAACGTCCGAGACGTTGCCGTTGCCAGTATACAGGCAAACGACAGGGTTTTTGTCAAAAACAATTTGGTCGTAACTGGCACACTTCGGATTACCGGTTTTGCCGATCAAGTCGTTCCGGTACAACTTCTCTTTGAAACGGAAGGCGGCAAACAAGAAATCGTTGCCAGTACAACAATTCCGGCAAAAGAAGACGGACAGGAGATTAAATTTACCCTTCTCTATGCTCCGCAGGCAGTCGGCTTGTTCAAATATACCGTTCGGGTGCCGCCGCAGGAACGAGAAGTTACCGACCGAAACAACGAACAAAGCAGTTTCGTGCAAGTTCTTGATGGCGGATTGCACGTGTTGTTCATTCAAGGTCCGCGATACTTTGAGCAGCGACCGCTCCGGCAATCACTCGATGCGTCGCCAGACATCAATGTTCAATACCTTCGGGTGGACTCGAAGGGAGATTTTGCGGCGGCGTTGCGAAATCATCCGACTCCGTTCAACGTTTTCATGCTCGACGGCATTGATTCGGAAATGTTCACTACGGCAGAAATGCAAACGCTAGTCAATAGTGTCCGCGAAGGCACCGGTTTGATTATGCTTGGGGGACTCAATGCGTTTTCCGCCGGAGGATATGCCGGTACGTCCATTGCGAATGTCTCGCCGGTCGAACTCCGCCGGGTGGAGCGTCAAGCCCCTAATGTTCCGCCTCGGGAAGACCTTCATTGGAATCATCCGATTCCCTTGTTGTTGACTCCGCAGGGACAGCGGCACTACGTGATGCAATTCGATGCCGATTCCAGAGAAAATATCAGACGCTGGGCGGAGTTGCCGCCGTTGCTGGGTGCCAACCGATTCGACCGATGGAAGCCGACGGCGGTGCCACTGGCAATGGGACCGAATGGAGAATTATTGCTAGTGGCGCAACTGTCCGGCAAGGGGCGGGTATTAGCGTTTGCCGGTGATACAACGTGGCGATGGCGGACCTATGGATTTGAGGAAGAGCATAAAACGTTTTGGCGGCAGGTGGTGTTATGGCTTGCCAAAATGGAGGGTGGCGGAAGCGGAACATGCTGGATCACTGTGGAAAACAATCGGTTGTTTCCCGGAGATACGGCAAAATTCCAAATTTTTCTCCGATCAGAAACAGGCGAAGAGGTGCGGAACTTTCCCGCTACGGCGACGGTCTTGAAATCGGACAACACTACGGAGTCAGTGCCGCTGGTGTCGGAAAATGGGCTTCCGACCGGTTCGTTTCGTTCGACCGAGTTTTCAGGCGACTATTACATTCGAGCAGAGGCGATGCTTGAGGGAGAACCGAAACAGGCGACGACTCGTTTTTTAGTGCAGAATCGCAATTTGGAGTTGGACAATCCGGTGGCGTATCCGAAACTTCTGGCGGATATTTCGACGTTGACCAACGGCAGGAGTGTCCCACCGGAACAGTTGGGAGCGTTGATCGAAGACTTGATTCAGCAGTCGAACGAGTTGGTCGAAAAGCGTGAAACAAAACGTACACTTTTCGATTCATGGACGTTGCTATTGACATTCATTGCGGTGCTGTCGCTGGAATGGTTTTTACGAAAATACTGGGGACTCGCATGAAGTTGCGTAGGAGTCTGATTCGCAAAAGCATAGGGAAATTATTTGCATTTCATTTGGGCAACATCGTGTGGTTCTTGTTTTGTCAGAAAATTTTTGTATATTTGTAGAAACGATGTGGCACACCAAAGAAACGTAAAAAGAGAATGAAAGCAGTATTGGACATAAAAAACGGTAAAGCACCATTTATCATGGAATTGCTCGGCAATTTTTCATTTGTCAAAGTTCAACCTATCAGCGGTGAAAAAGCGTTGCTGTTGAGCGAAATCAAAGAAGCAGTTGATGTCGTCAATCAGGTAAAAAAAGGTGGATTGTCGGCACGCCCAGCCAAAGAATTGCTCAATGAAATATAACGTACTCTCTATACCGCCCTTCGATAGGCAGTTAAAACGCTTGGCAAAGAAATTTCCTTCGCTGAAAGCAGAATATGCCGCCTTGGTTGAAGAGTTAGGAGAAAATCCAGACAAAGGAACATCTTTGGGCAATAATTGTTTTAAGATACGTTTGAAAATTGCTTCAAAAGGTCGTGGAAAATCAGGCGGAGCGAGAGTAATCACGCATATTTACATTGAAAACAAAACCGTTTTTCTGCTTGCTATTTACGACAAAAATGAACAAACTGATATTTCCGATAAGGAGTTGAAAGAATTGCTCTCGGAGATTGAAAAATAGAGAAAAACATCACAACCAATACCGTAGCGAATGTCCCTAATAGAACCCGAACAACCGCAGAAAGAATGCTTGCCGCATTCGAGGTGCGGTGTTGTTGCGATTAGGCTTGCCATCTATTCCATGACCGTATTTTACGCACTTTCCTGCATGCATGTCTATCAAGTTGTAGTGTATCCAGAAATCTATAAAAACCCTGACATCTGGTATCAAGAGAAACCATTGGAATTTATCATCGCTACTTCTGGACTTTGGGTTTGCCTCCTTGCGGCATTGGCGGCTTTTATTTTTGGTATCGTTGGTGTGCATCAACCTCGTACCAGAAAAGTTTTTTCTTTGCTGGGGATACTCCTTTCGCTGTACCCCTTCATTCTTGTGCCGGTTTTCGCCACAATCATCCGCACATTGGGCGGCGGGTGTTGTTAGGGCTATCATTCCATGCGATTCTATTTTCGTTACAATAGAGCATCAGAGCCGCAATCTTTAGATTGCGCAACACCGCCGCAATCTTTAGATTGCGGCTCTGTTGTAAAATATGTACGACATTCTCATCATCGGAGCAGGACACGCAGGAGTCGAAGCCGCACTCGCGGCGGCACGAGTGGGAGTGCGCACCGTCTTGATTACCGGCAACCATATTCTTGGCTGAAATGTGAAAAACCTGTACAATCAGATCGACGTAGCCCGAAAATATTTGACACACCCGTTGTAACTCTTGCATGTGTCCGAGTATCCGACTGCATAATCGTCTTCCTTTCCCAATCACTCACTTTATTTCCATTGTCCGCATGAGGAGTTGGATGTCTTCCCACGTGTCCTTTTTTGCCGCCGGATTTCGCAAGAGATACGCCGGATGGTATGTGCAAACCACTTTGATTCCGTTGTACTCCAAAACTTTACTGCGCAACGCTCCAATCGTTTGCTCCGAAGAGAGCAAGTTTTTTGCCGCCACGGAGCCGAGACAACAGATAAACTTCGGTGCGATGATTTCTAATGTTCGATCCAAAAATGCCCGACAATGCGCCGCCTCGTCCGGCATCGGATTGCGATTGCCCGGCGGTCGGCAACGCAAAATGTTACAAATATAAACATCTTCACGCTTCATTTTCATTCCCTTCGTGATGATGTCTGTCAAAAGTTGTCCCGCCCGACCAACGAAGGGCTCGCCTTGTTTGTCTTCCTCCGCACCGGGTGCTTCGCCGAGAAAAACCAGCGGCGAATCAGGATTGCCCACTCCGAAAACGGTCTGGGTACGACTTTCCGCCAAATCTTTGCATCGGGTACACTTTGCGACTTCGTCGGCAAGGTATTGCAGTTGCCCCTCCTTCGTATCTAGCCGGTACTCCGGCTTTGGAGAGACGACGGGAGAGACGGCAGACGGCGAACGGCAGACGGCCGGCGACAACGGATGTGCTACCGTACCGCTTGCGTCTGCTGCCACCTGCCGTCTGCCGTCTGCCATCTTCAATTCCGACACACCGGCAAGTTGCATGATGTCCAAATAGTCTATTATTCCTTCGTGCATGTTCAATTTCACTCAAAGCCGAAATAATTTTTTCAACGCCTCCACGAGTTTGTGCGGCTCACCGTTCGGCAATTCGTCCCGAAGGGACTCCAACGGCGAATGAAGATACTTTGCCAAGAGCCGTTCAAAAGCGTACTGAATTTCCTCCTGCTCTCGTTCGCTCAAATCGGGCAACTTGTTGAACAATCGGAGCAGTTCCGCATCCTTCGTTTTCGTCCAACGCTTCCGAAGTTGCTCAATGACCGCCCCATTTTGACGATGTGCCCTCTCCTTCATAAACACCTCTACCGACTGTGCGATGATTCGCTCTGCTTTGGGAACCTCCTGATCACGTTCCAGCCGATGTTTGCCGCACACTTCCTGTAAATCGTCAATCGAGTACAAATGCACATCAGCACACTGGGCGATTGCTGGTTCAAAATCTCTCGGAACAGCAAGGTCAAGCACAAACAGCGTCCGACCCGCCGACCGCTTCGGCTCTATCGTTTTATAATCGGCAAGCGTTACGACCGGTTCCTCCGCACTCGTTGTTGAAATGACAATGTCCGCCTCGGTCATCAGTTCAAACCGGTGCTGCCAATCGGCAACGTTTCCGCCGAACAGCGATGCCAATGCTTCGGCACGCTCCTGGCGACGATTCAAGACCGTAATCAACTTCGCTCCATATTCTACAAGATACCGCAATGTTTCCTGTCCCATATCTCCTGCCCCGAAGACAAGAATTTTTTTGTCTTCAAAGCGTTCGAATATCCGCTTTGCAAGGTCTGCGACTGCAATGCTCGGAATACTGATTCGGTGTTTATGCAGCGCGGTTTCCGTTGCAACCCGCTTCGCCGTTTTCAGAGCGGTTTGAAACAAAGAGTGAATATACGTCCCGACGGTGTTAGCGTCCAATGCCAGTTGATAGGCGGCTTTGACCTGCGACAGAATTTGCACTTCTCCGAGTACCATGCTGTCGAGTCCTGATGCAACCGCAAAGAGATGTTTGACCGCATCGGTATCTTCCAATGTGAAGATTTGCGAAGCCAGTGTGAATCCCGTGGGAGGACTCGTTTTTTGGTCGAACAGAAACTGGAGCAGTTGACCGGTCGTCGGCAATTCTTCGTCAGGGGGGGCATTTTCCGGCGAGGCGACGTAGAATTCGGTGCGGTTACAGGTTGAGAGCAATACGGCTTCGAGGTCAGTCGTTTGGTCTTCCCATGTCGTCAGCGCACTGGCAACCTGTGTCGGCGAAAAAGCCAACTGTTCCCGCACTTCCAGCGGCGCAGAGCGATGATTCAACCCGATGACCCGTAACATTCGTGAGCAGTGCCGTTATTATACCGTAATTAACGTTCCTGCGCAAGAGTACCCAGCCGAGTAGGTGCGCTACGGCGACCGGTCTCGCGAAACAACCGGGGGACTTATGTCCCCCGCTCTTTGCGCTCATTTACTACTTCCGCCTTCGTGCCAAGCCCAATCCCGTCAAACCGAGACCCACCACCGCCAGCGTCGCCGGTTCGGGAATCTCAGCCGGTTTTTTTATTGCGATGATCGACATCGAGAAGGCTTCTCGCGTTGAATTACTGATTTGAATACCGAACCCGCCACCGTCGCTGGTACCAATACCAAGAAGCATACTGTAGTAATCAGAGACTAAATAGGTCGTCATACGATCAGTAAAGATTTTACCGCAAAGTACGCAAGGAGCGCAAATGAATGATCCATCACTTTCGCCGCAATGCGGCTGTTAAAGTGAAGGCTGCAACCCTGTTGTAACACCACAACAATGTGAATTCTATAAAAAATTCCCTTTTCAGAAAATTTGCAGATTTCGCCTTTTTCGGGCGATTGTGCCTCTGATTTGGACGAGTCGGCACTACCTTTTCGGTTAACCCAGCGCACCGTCCACGATTTTACTCGCTTCGTTCAAAATCTTCTGTAAATGTTCCTCGCTCTTGAACGACTCGGCGTAAATTTTGTAGATGTTTTCCGTTCCCGACGGTCGAGCGGCAAACCAACCGCCAGCAGATACAACTTTCAAGCCGCCAATCGGTGCTCCATTACCCGGGGCGTTCGTTAACTTGTCCGTAATCGGATCGCCCGCCAACACCGTTGCCGATACCTTGTCGGGAGTCAAATTTTTGAATGCCGCCTTCTGTTCCGGGGTCGTTGCCTGATCCACCCGAGTGTAAAACGACTCGCCGAAACAACCTTCGATCTCCTGATACAACACGCCGGGGTCTTTGCCCGTGACCGCCAAAATTTCCGCCGCCAACAAGTTCAGAATGATGCCGTCCTTGTCCGTTGTCCATACGCTTCCATCCTTGCGCAGAAAACTCGCACCGGCACTCTCTTCGCCGCCGAAACCGAGCGTACCGCCGAAGAGTCCTTCGACGAACCACTTGAATCCCACCGGCACTTCGACCAACTTCAACCCCAAGTCCTGCGACACTTTGTCGATGATGCCACTCGACACCAACGTTTTGCCGACTCCCTTGCCCTGCCAGTTTCTGTGTGTAAACAGATACTGAATCGCCACCGCAAGATAGTGATTCGGATTCATCAATCCGACAGAAGGCACCACGATACCGTGCCGATCTGTGTCGGGATCATTAGCAAAGGCGATGTCGAATTTGCCATAAGTATCACATAGCATATCGACCAATCCTCGCATGGCATAAGGACTGGAACAGTCCATTCGGATTTTGCCGTCGTGATCGACTCGCATGAAGGAAAACGTCGGATCGACTGTCTTGTTCACGACGGTAATGTCGAGACCGTATCTTTCCGCAATCGGTTCCCAGTAGGCAATTCCCGCTCCGCCGAGGGGATCGACACCGATTCGGATTCTTTTGGCAGCAATCGCTTTCATGTCGATGATGCTTTCGAGGTCGGCGATATAATCTTCGGCAATGTCGATGGTATGAATGTCGGTGGTGTGAATGTCGGTGGTGTGAATGTTAGCCGTCCCGCCCTGCGGGGCGTGCGCCGCACAGGGTGCGGCGGCTATCAACTCGTTTGCTCTGTCTTGAATCCAGCCGGTAACATCAGTATCGGCGGGTCCGCCGTTCGGCGGATTGTATTTGATGCCGCCGTCTCTCGGCGGATTGTGCGACGGCGTAATCACGATGCCGTCGGCTTTAGTGTCGTTGTGTCGGTTCCACGTCAGGATTGACCACGAGATGACCGGCGTGGGAGTGTAGCCGTCATTCTGTTGAAAAACGACATGGACATCGTTAGCGGCAAGGACTTCCAGTGCGGTCTTTTGAGCGGCATCGGAGAGGAAGTGTGTATCTTTACCGATATAGAGTGGACCGGAGTAGCCCTGTTCTTTTCGATAATCGCAGATTGCTTGCGTGATGGCAAGGATATGTGCTTCGTTGAATGAACCATCGATGGAGCATCCGCGGTGTCCGCTGGTGCCGAAGGCGACCTGCTGTACCGGATCGGATGCGTCCGGCTTTACGGCGTAGTACGCTTGTTCGAGTTCGGCAAGGTCAACGAGAATAGAGGGGGGAGCCGGAGTACCGGCTAAATGGTGGATCGGCATGGCGAATCGGCATGGTGAGTGTTAAGCGTTCTTTACTACGTTGCTCTATTGTATCAGGACGTTTACAGAATCGCAATCGTTAGAAATTAAGAGATAACGGGCTGGGAGTCATGCTCCTTTCGACTGTCACCTGTCATTTTTCGAACCGACGCACTGTACACTCTATACCGATTGTAACAATAGGGCAATCTATACCTGTGTAAGAATCATAAATTTGCAAAAATTGCCGCTCAATTTTTTGTGTTTTCGACTCTATAACCTATCCTAATGACAACAACGATGACCTTCGATTTCTCCTTCGCCATGGGTACGCTCAAACGATTTTACCGCAATCTCTTGCAGAACCGTGTTGCGTTCGTTTCCGGTACGAATGAGGATCGAATCCATACCTTGGAACTCGAATCGCACCTGGCTACAGTCACGTATGGCAATTTTACTCTCACCGATGCGATCCGTCCCTCACTTGATCTCACCATCATTCCCGAACAGGGATACAAATACGATACCCTCCAACTGGGAATCGGCGATGTTTCATTGTTCCGTCGGGTACGCTCTCGCTGGGTCATGCCGATTCTGGTAGCATCCATTTCGCTGGAGCGGCTCTTTGAGACCTTTTTGGATTTGCTCAACCCGTTGGGGAATAGTGTCAACATTGTTTTAGAAACGAGTCATCACCATTCGGGAGCGTTCCGCACCGGTCTCCACAGGGAACATATTGATTTGCCGGTGCTAAAAAGTTTTTTGTACGATCACGAAGACCTGCTCCTCAATGACGGATGTACAGGTGTTTCTATTTCTGCTCCCCGATCTTCCACTGTTGTCAAGTTTGACGAACACAAATTGATTTTCGTGTATGCACAGTTGCTTTTGCCTTTTGAGACCATTCTGCGTCGGCACAACATTTTGAAGAACGAAACGATGCCGCTCTTGATGGATGCCGAACATGTTCACATTACGCGGGACGAGTATTTTCAACAGTTCAGAACGTTACAGATGTCGCTCGGAATGGACGAAAGTTACACCACCGCACGCTGATTGTTCCGAGGACCGGCAACCATGTCGCCGCCCCAGCCCACTGACAGGTTTGCACAATGGAGTTCATCTTGTCATCAGTTCGGTAGCCCTGGGCTTTCTCATAACATCGTTCATGCTTGTTTGCTTTGCTTTCTCCGGCTCTTTTTTTGCCCACGGAAACGCACTCGTTGTTTTGCTACCGTTTAGCGTCGTGCTCGAACACCCGATCACACAGGAAAAGCCGATCACAAAAACAACGCCAATGATGTATCGGACGAAAACCGACATATTCCAAAAAGTTCTCACACGCCCCGCCTACGTAATCGGCAAAATCGGCATAAATGTTTAGGAAAAAAGAGAAAGGAGTAGATTCTCCTGACTCCTGTATTCTTTTTCAGTCTTTGTGGTAAATTCTATTCTACGCGGAACGCAAAAAAGATTGAAATGCCCAAATCCGAAAAGAAAAACCTATCGAAAGTGCCGCCGGTGCTTGATCGAGTCATTGCAGCGGCAAAAGTTGCCGAAGACAATAAGGGACAAGATGTTTTGGTTCTCGACATTCGGGAATTGACCAAGTCGTTCGACTATTTTCTGATCGTTACCGGTTCGAGCCGTAGGCAGTTGCATGCGATAGGAGACGAAATTCAGCGGAAACTCGCCGGTGAAATGGGAGACGTATGTTTGTCCATTTCGGGACATACCGAAGGAAAGTGGATCGTCATCGACTACGGAGACATCGTTGTTCACCTCTTCGAATCGGAGACGAGAAAATACTATGCACTCGAAGAACTTTGGGGCAAGGGAATTAAAGTCGCCGTAGCGTAACCGGAAAAGAGCGTCTTCGACTCGCCGTGATGCAAAATGCTACACGAATTGTATGATTCTGCTACACTTTGCCAAGAAAAAGAGATTCGTTGTTTCGCAATCACGATTGCGCAAAAAACGTCACCCCCGCGAAGGCGGGGGGCTAGAGAAACAGGGTTCTCATCGTTCGTCTGGACTCCCGCCTACGCAGGAATGACGAAAAAAACGACTTTGTAGACTGCGTGATGCCGAAACAACGCCGCTGCGGATATGGTAAAATGGTAACAAGTTTTCTCATTTGACTCATTTCCCATGACTTCGTCTTCCCTCCGTCTGTGTTTCGTTTGTTTCGTCATCTCTTGGAATTACGTCTCCGCAGAGACTGTAAAGTTTCCCGAAAAGTTACCGGAACGTCCTCGATTGTTCTTCAGCAAACAAAAGGAAACCGACATCAAAGAACTGATGAAGACCGACCCCTTTCTCGAAAAGTTGGTCGGCGAACTGCTCAAAAAAGCGGATCGAGTGAAAGCCGAAGCACCGTCAGAGTACAAGATTCCCGATGGAGTGCGCCTACTCGGTCAATCCCGACGTAGCATCGACCGCACGACCGCTCTCGCCTTTGCTTATCGAATGACAGGCAACAAAGAATATGCCGAAGCCGCCATTACGGAAATGCTGACCGTCTGCCGATTCAAAGATTGGAATCCGAGTCACTATCTCGATGTCGCCGAAATGGCAACCGCAGTCGCACTCGGCTACGATTGGCTCTACGATGTCATTGCTGAAGAGCAACGGAAAGAAATTCGAGCCGCCCTGGTCAAACATGCATTGCAAACCGGACTCGGAATTTACGAAAAAGGAAACTGGTGGACGACCAGAGACAATAATTGGAACGAAGTCTGCAATGCGGGCTTGCCCATCGCCGCTCTTGCCATTGCCGACGAGGAGCGGGAACTTGCCGAAACCATTGTCAATCGTGCCGTTAACAGTTTACCTCATGGACTTTCGGTCTATAAACCGGACGGTGCCTATCCCGAAGGACCCGGCTACTGGGCTTACGGGACATGGTTCACGGGGCTCATGCTGATGGTTCTTCAGGATGTGTTTCAGGACGATTTCGGTCTCCTGAAAACAGAAGGTTTGGCAGTGACCGGCGATTATTACATGAACGTTATCAGTCCTCGGTATCTGAACTTCAACTATGCGGATGGCGGATCAGGTGCCGATGCGTCGCCGATGATGTTCGCTCTTTCGCATTTGTATCAGCGTCCCGACTACGCCGTTTGGCTTCGGACATTTATCGAAAGGGCACCTCTAAAAACTCTGTGTTTTTCCTCTCGACAGTTTTCTGTATTACGGTACACTATTGCGTATGAGCAAAAAACGCAAAGGACAATACGGTTTCTTCGATCTGGAAAAACAACTGG
>Ga0123353_10011197_pt1 | contig 12616 bp, 13 predicted proteins | sample TergutLab28metaG_3_FD_92763 | JGI IMG/M metagenome (GOLD analysis project Ga0123353, IMG submission 92763) | Labiotermes labralis P3 segment gut microbial communities from Petit-Saut dam, French Guiana - Lab288 P3 | ecosystem: Host-associated > Arthropoda: Insects > Digestive system > Gut ... | reverse complement strand
CTACCCCTAACCCTAACCCTAACCCTAACCCTAACCCTAACCCTAACCCTAACCCTAACCCTAACCCTAACCCTAACCCTAACCCGACTCCGACTCCGACGCCGACTCCGACTCCCCCGAACAACTCGGTGATCAACCCGACAGCGATCAGTTTACGCTCAACCGCAAGTATCACCGCGGGAGGGACGACGCGTCTCGAGCCGTTTGTCACCCCGTATAATGCCACCAGGACAGCTCTGAAATGGAGTTCATCCAATACCGGCATCGCGGTTGTCAGCGATAACGGCGTCGTCACAGGTATTACAGTCGGCTCCGCGACAATAACCGTGACGGACTCAGCAGGCATGATCAAAGCCGAGTGCGCGGTTTATGTCAGGACCGACCCGAGGCCCGTATCGGCGATCACACTCAGCAAGCAGACGCTCGCCATCAATGTCGGTGTAACCGTTTCACTCGCGGTCACCTACAGTCCGAGCAACGCTACGATCAGGGGTGTGACATGGGCGTCAAACAGTTCAGCTATCGCCAGGGTCGATCCGGACGGCAGGATCACCGCTGTTTCTTCAGGAACCGCTACCATAACAGCAATCAGCGATAGTGGCTCGCGTGTCGCAAGCTGCGTCGTGACCGTCAATATCCCTGTCGAATCGATAGCGCTGCCGGAACAGAGTATCACACTTAAAATGGGACAGTACTACCAGCTCAACCCGATTATAACACCGGCTAACGCGACAAACAGAGCAGCCACATATACATCAAGATCGGCTACAATAGCGACGGTATCGTCCGCCGGACTAGTCACGGCGCGCAGGGCCGGCACAACGGCAATCATAATTCAGGTAGACGGCAGAACAACAGTGTGTACTGTAACGGTCATCCGATAAAATTTGATAAACACCAAAGCACAGGAGGGTAATGCGATCACGTATTACCCTTCTTTATACAGTAAAAATGTAAAAACTGATGTATTGTTTATCATAATTAGTGATGTATTCATCGTTTTCTGAATATTTTTAGTTGACAATAATCTGACGTTTTCTGGCGGTTTTCTTGATTATCAAGGGTTTTACACATTGTCCACAGGTTTTTCCACAGGTATTATGTCAACGGGTCCTACAATGAATATTCAGTTCTTCCCCACAAGGAAATCATACACCAACCAACCAATCAGCCTCCGCTAAACACCGGGTTGCTTTTTTCTTTTTTGCGGTGTACAATTGTGAAGCTGTAAAATTCCGCTCGTACAGGTAAGCTTGCGCGTACGCATGATAATAAAAGAGGTGACATATTGCAGGAACAAAAAAAGCAGAATTTCCTCAAGAGCGCCGCGATACTGGCGGCAGCCTCAATTCTTGTCAAGATAATCGGGGCTATATATAAAATACCGATATTCAATATCCTCGACGATGGAGGTAGAGGGTCTTTTCAGGTAACGTATAACGTATATACGCTTATTCTGACAATATCAACGGCAGGCTTGCCGGCGGCACTGTCACGTTTGATATCGTCCGCCGCCGCGACAGGGAAAATGAGCCTCGTGAAACGATACTTCTCCGTATCGCTGCCCGCGTTTGTAATAATAGGCTTTATAGCTATGCTCGCGATGTTCCTGTTCGCGGACTCTTTCGCGGGCCTTATGAACGACTCGCTGGCGGCGCCCGGTATCCGCGTACTTGCGCCGGCTGTATTCTTTGTCTGTATAATATCGGTATACCGTGGTTATGCTCAAGGCTTTGAGAATATGATTCCGACGGCCATATCTCAGGTGGTCGAAGTCATCTGCAAGGCTGCGTTCGGTATCGCCGCTGCTATGATCCTCACCAGCAGAAACTACGCAATGCATCTCGTTTCCGCTGGAGCGATCCTCGGAGTCACGGTCGGGCTTGGGTTGTGCATACCGCTGCTGATTTGGTATAAAAGAAAAATCGCGGGAGGACTCGACGCCGATCACGACAATACGGACGATTTGCCAAGCCGGATCAGAGTCTGCGGACAAGTTTTCAAGGTGAGTATCCCGATAACTCTCAGCGCATCGTTTATGGCGATAATGACATTTATCGATACCTCTGTCGTACTGGGAAGACTCCAGGATTGGCTTATCCACACCGATGAGGTAGTAGCGGCAGCCCAAGAGCTTGTACTGATAGAGGCACTCCCATTAGCGCAGGCATTGGCGGAGACGGCGGAAAAATTCGCGCGCACGGAGTTCGGCATTTATACGCTGGGTCAAACCGTCTATAATCTTCCGCTCGCGCTCGTTGTCCCGGTGTCTGTGAGTATAATCCCGGCGATTGCCGCGGCGATTGCCAGGAATCGCGACGACGGCGAGGCAGGCGTCATTATGCAGTCCTCAGTCAAGCTCGTAAATCTGATCGCTATGCCCGCTGCTGCCGGGCTGATGATTCTTGCCACCCCGATTCTTATCGCGCTTTACAATGATTCCAGGCAGTTGGCGTCGACCATCCTTGTTATTCTGGGTGCGGCTTCATTCTTTGCGTGCCTTCAGTATATTACCACAGCTATCTTACAGGCAAACGGCCACGAGCGGGCCGCCCTGATGACTTTCCCGGTCGGCGCGGCATTCAAGATCGTGATCGGCTATTTTCTTGCCGGAAATCCAAAGTATGGGATCATCGGCTCGCCCATAGGCACGCTGGCTTGCTTTATGGCAATCAGTGTATTGAACATTGTCTTCATACTTTTAAGGGTCAAGGAGAAACCGAAGTTTACCGGTGTTTTCATCAGGCCATTGATATGCACCGCGGTCATGGCCGGTATCGCGTATGGTGTTTACGCGCTGGCGTATTGGCTCGGTTCCGGCTTTTTGGGAACCGGTCGATTTGCGGTAATAGCCTTTCTTGCCGTGGCTATGATAGTTGCAATGGCCGTATATGGAGTGCTGATTATAGCTACGCGTACTATCACCAAAGAGGATATGCTCCTCATTCCAAAAGGCGAAAAACTGGCCGCGATCCTGAGGATAAGGTAATATAAATGTGCCCCGAAAAACAGGTTTGTATTACTCCCCGCTGGCTTATCAGCCGGTTATCGGCTGTTTTTTCAAAAAATACCTGATTTTATGTGTATTTTCTATGGTAAATTTGAAAAACTGTCTTGCGGAAAGGTGAAAAGTATGGTAGATTTTGAAAACAAACCCAGTTACGATGTTTATGACCTGAAAAAGCTCATGAGTTTACTGCGCGGTCCGGAGGGTTGCCCATGGGATTCCGAGCAGACGCACGAGAGCATCCGGCGCAATTTGCTTGAGGAGGCTTATGAGGCTGCCGAGGCGATAGATGATGGTGATATGGACCATTTGCTCGAGGAGCTGGGCGATGTCTTGATGCAGGTCATTTTCCACGCCGACATTGCTGAAGAGTCAGGTTGTTTTAACCTTAATGAAATCGCGGACGCGACATGCAGAAAACTGATCCGTCGTCACCCGCACGTGTTCGGTGATGTCAAGGCAAGAGATGGCGTCGAGTCCCTTGTATTCTGGGAAGATATAAAACGTGTGGAAAAAATGCATGACTCGGCGGGTGATTCCATGCGTTCCGTGGCGAGAAGTCTACCTGCCCTGTGGCGGGCGGAGAAAATCCAGAAAAAAGCGGCAAAGGCAGGGTTTGATTGGCCGGAGCATTCCGGCGCGCTTGACGCGTTACGTTCCGAGCTTCATGAGTTGGAGCAAGCTGTTGCCTCGGGCGGGGATATAGAGGAGGAACTGGGGGATATCCTTTTTTCTGTTGTTAATGTGTCCCGGTTCTTTGATATCGACCCCGAGCGGGCGCTCGGATCATCCAGCGACAAGTTCATTACGCGGTTTACCCGACTCGAAACAGCGGCGCTCGATAAGGGGCTTCGTCTTGAGGATATGACCCTCGATGAAATGGAAGATCTGTATCAACAGGCGAAATTAGAGAAGTGATTTGCTTCTTTAATATATTTTATAGTTATAAATCAGGAGGTTAAAATCTTATGAACAAGACTGAACTCATCAGCGCCATCGCGACAAATTCAGGGCTCTCGAAGAAGGACAGTGAAAAGGCTCTCGCCGCGACCATTGACGCCGTAACAGGCGCGCTAGTCGCGGGAGACAAGGTTCAACTCGTTGGATTCGGCATTTTTGACGTCAAGAACCGCGCCGCGCGTATTGGCCGCAATCCCAAGACGAAGGAATCCATCAACATCCCGGCGACAAGAACTCCGCAATTCAAAGCCGGCAAGGCCCTCAAGGATGCTGTCGCGAAATAGCTGAAGATTCAGCGGCTTTTATCCGTGATGTGACGAATAGCGGCGCGGGGGTCCCCGCGCCTTTATTTATGGTTGGCGGGGATCGAACCCTGTCTCAAGGGGGTAACGATGAGACTTGATAAGTATCTCAAGGTTTCCAGGCTTATTAAGCGGCGTTCAGTCGCCAATGAAGCGTGCGACGGAGAGCGCGTCAGCGTAAACGGGCGGGCTGCCAAGGCGTCGTATGACGTGAAACCCGGCGATATGCTCGAGATACGCTTCGGTCAGCGAACGCTTAAGGTCGAGGTTCTGAGCGTCTCCGAACACGCGACTAAATCGGACGCGCCGGCTATGTACAGGGAAATTGTATAATTTTTTGATGACTGTACAAACCATATCCCGAAGACCGCCCAGCCGGGGCAACATATTCCGATTTGCTTCGGTCAGTACCGGGATAAAACCGGTATTCCCTCAGAAATCGGAACATGCCGCCCCGGCTGGGCTACCCGGAGTACTGTAACTTCCGGATAATTCTCGGCGGGTAGAAGTCTTCCCGCTGCTTGCAATTTCCTTTGGGCTGATTTATAATGCATTGTATTGCAAAGGGGAAGCCGATTGGTGGTAAAAGGGGCGTGACAGCATGAATAAGGATAGCTCCGAACGCACAAAGTGGATACAAATATGTCTTATCGCTATTTTGCTGATAGTCATATATAAAACACTCGACAACTTATCCCAAATAACTACGGCAATCAGCAGATTCCTGCTGGTTATTTCGCCGTTGTTGTATGGCGTGTTGTTTGCTTATTTTTTCTACACCCCGCACATCAAGATCGAAAAACTCTACAGCAAAGCAAAGGTTGCGTTCTTTGCAAAGAGAGCCAGGGTTTTCAGCACCCTTACGGTATTTCTGCTGCTGATATTGATCATCGCTTTCATCGGAATAGTAATTGTTCCGATCATGATCTCGAGTATGGCTGATTTAGCTGGCAGTTTACCGATATATATAGCTCAGATTCTGGATTTCCTTGATAACGTCCCGGAAGATTCTATCTGGAGCAGCCTCAATCTTGCTGATGTTTTAAGGGATTCATCCGGTGATTTTATAAATCAATATGTCAATCCAGCCGGAATCGAACAGGTTGCCAAGGGGATTATCAATGTAGCCGGTGAAGTATTCAATGTACTGCTCGGTCTGGTCATTTCGCTGTATTTATTGTTGGACAGGAAACGGATAATCGGGTTTTTCAAACAGTTGGTCACATCTATATTTAAAAATGAGAAGGCACGAAGCACGATCAGGCGATATCTTCTCCACATCAATGACGTATTATTTACATTCATTGCGAGCAAGGGCCTGGACAGCATTATCAATTTCGTGGTAGTTACATGTATGCTGCTTATTTTTAACGTGCCGTATGCCTTTTTGCTCGGGCTGATAGCCGGCCTGTTTAACTTTATTCCGTACCTGGGTTCCCTGATAGCGGTCATCCTGATCTGTTCGATAACGCTGATCACCGACGGGGTGAGTAAGGTGATCCAAATCTTGCTTCCTCTGATGGTTTTCCAACAGTTGGATGGCAACTTCATCGAGCCGAGAATAATGAAGTCCTCGCTGAAAATAAGCCCGATCCTCGTAATAATCGCTGTCGTCGTGGGCGGGGAGTATTTTGGGATACTCGGCATGTTTCTGGCTGTTCCAATCGCCGCGGTAGTGAAACAGATACTGGTAGAATATGCCAACTCTTCTGAGTCGGATCACTTGGAGCAACAGGGGTAGAGGGATGCGGATAATTAACCGGGTAATCGAATATGTCCGCGGGAAAAGCGCAAGCGCGGAGTCTATAAGATACATTATCGTAGGCGCGCTTACCACGCTAGTCAACTATGGGCTATTTGAGTTGCTGCATGGGTTATTGGAAATCGATGTCACGATCAGTAATGTGACATCGATTTCTGTATCTATCATCTTCGCATATTTTACAAATAAGTATTTCGTATTCAAGCGGCACAGCGATTCTTTTTCCGCCCTGGCGGTCGAGTTCATCAAGTTCGTCGGGTCACGGCTTTTCACTATGGCTCTGGAGGTCGGCGTCGTGCTGCTGATACACAACGTCATGGGTCACGACGCGCGAATAGGTAAGATCCTGGCCCAGGTGCTGGTAGTCATCGCAAACTATATCATCAGCAAGCTGATAGTTTTTCGCGGTGGGTCGAAGTCCACTGAAGATACCAAGGAATAATATAAAGCATGGCGCAATAAATCTGCCCCGCAAGGCGTATTCGTATTACTCTCCTCTGGCCAGGCAGTGAGGGTCCGATCCCCATCGCCTATTCCCATGATTTCCATATTTCCGGACAATAGCCAACTGTCGCATTCCGCCCGTTCCTCACAATAGGGGTCACGAAGAAACGCGGATTGTCAAAGAGTTTCTCCTCCTTGTCCGCGTCGTATGCCAGATATGTAAATATTTCCGACCCCGGGGCTGAGTTGTCGATCATCGCGCTCAGCCCGGCTGCTGCTTTGACACTGTTGAACTCACCCCGGCTCATACCTTTACTGACAAGGTCTATCCGCTGGAACTTGATCCCCCGCTCCTTAAAGAACCGCTCCGCTTTCTTTGTATCGAAGCATTTTGCCTTTCCGAAAATTTGAATATTCACTGTCACTCTCCACCGCTTCCGCTGGATGGGGTAATCATATCTTATGCCTAAATCCTGGTTTCCGGTCCCGGCCAATATTAAATCTCGGTGATTACCGGGAGGATCATCGGATTCCGTTTCGTTTTTCTGTATAGGTGCGCCGACAGGTCAGCCTTTATTGAACTCTTCATCGACGTCCAACCGGACACCTTATCGGTGAAGCATTGATCGATCGTTTCCATCACGACATCCTTCAGTTCCTGCATCAGCTCCTCTGACTCCTTGACGTATATAAACCCTCGCGTTATTATATCCGGTCCTGAGACGAGGCTCCCATCCTCGCTCGACAGATTCACAATGACTACTATCATACCATCTTGTGCCAGATGCTTTCTGTCGCGCAGAACCACAGGCCCGACATCCCCGACTCCTGTACCGTCAACGAGCAGCCTGCCTGACGGGACTGTACCGTTTTTGCCTATTTTCTTCCCTGTCAACTCAATAATCTGGCCAATATCGGAAATCACGATGTCTTTTTGGAGTATTCCCATTTGCGCGGCAATCTTGGCGTGCGTGCATAAATGCCTGTGTTCACCGTGAACCGGGATAAAAAACCTCGGTTTCGTGAGAGCTATCATCATCTTCAGTTCTTCCTGGTACGCATGGCCGGAAACATGCAGTTCCGATATCTTGTCATACATTACTTCCGCTCCACGCCTGAACAGCTCGTCGATAACACGGCTGACCATCCTCTCGTTTCCCGGAACGGCGGAGGACGAAATTATGACCCTGTCTCCGGATTGAATCTCTATTTGACGATGCCCGGAAAACGCCATCCGGTACAATGCGCTCATTGGTTCACCCTGGCTGCCTGTCGTGATTATGACGATCTTCTCCGGCGGCAGATCTTTGATCTGACTCAATTCCATCAGCAATCCGTCCGGAACAGTCACGCAACCAAGTTCCATCGAAACGCGTAACGCGTTTTCCATGCTCCGCCCTGTAACTGCGACATATCTGCCGTATTTCTCGGCGCAATCTATCACCTGCTGGACACGGTGGACGTTTGAGGCGAAGGTCGTCACGATGATCCGTTGCGAACAGCCCTGAAACAACTCGTCAAACCGCTCGCCTACCTTTCTCTCTGACGTCGAATACCCCTGTCTTTCTATATTGGTGGAATCAGACAGCAACGCCAGCACTCCTCTGTTGCCATAGTCCCCCAACCGCGCAATGTCTATCATCCCTCCGGAAACGGGTGTTGTGTCAACTTTAAAATCGCCGGTATGAATAATCGTCCCGATTGGGGTCTTGATCGCCAGAGAAACAGTGTCCGGAATGCTGTGATTGACGTGTATGAATTCCACCTTGAAGCATCCGAGCTTGAAAAACTCACCATGATTTATGATTTCCAACTCAGTTGTTTCCAATAATCCGTGTTCGGCCAATTTGATTTGGGTGAGCCCTGCTGTCAGAGGCGTCGCGTATATCGGCGCGGATATTTCACGCATTACATATGGGAGCGCGCCGATGTGATCTTCATGCCCGTGAGTCAGCACGATACCGCGTATTCTTGATGCGTTTTTGTTGAGGTAGGTCACATCAGGTATCACGATATCGACGCCGTACAAATCATTGTCGGGAAACCCAAGCCCACAGTCCACAATGATAATGTCCGCCCCATACTCATAAACCGTGAGGTTTTTGCCAACCTCGTTAAGACCTCCGAGCGCAATAATTTTTAGTTTTTCTGCCATAAGTTTAGTATTACTCCTTATTTGCTTCTCATATCTCCATTCTTCCCTCAAGCGCGCGCATGAGCGTGGCGCTGTCAGCGAACTCCAGACTTCCTCCGACAGGTATACCGTACGCGAGCCGCGTGACTTTCACTTCGAACGGGCGAATCAGCCGGGAGATATACCTTGCGGTGGTCTCGCCCTCCGTATCGGGATTAGTCGCCATGACAACTTCCTCAATATCACCTTCCGCTACCCTTGTGATCAGTTCCTTGATCCTGATATCGTCCGGTCCTACATTGTTCATCGGAGATATGACGCCATGCAGGACATGATATCTCCCGTTATACTCGTGCGAACGTTCGATCGCGAGGACCCCTTTCGGGTCAGATACGACACATATAACGGCAGTGTCCCTGCGTGGATTCCGGCATATCGCGCAAAGTTCATCGTCGGTCAGATTCTGGCAAACCGCACAGCAGCGGACATTCCGCTTTGCTTCGGTAATCGCGTCGGCGAATGAGGCTGCTTCACTGTCAGGTATCGAAATCAGGAAAAAAGCAAGCCTCTGCGCAGTCTTGCGTCCAATCCCCGGCAGTGCCGCAAACTTATCTACCAGGTTTTCTAAAGCGGATGGGAATAAATCCATATAGGTTAATTCCTTTCAAAATGTTCAGGCACAAACAGTCCATAATAAGTAATGGACTTTTTGTGCATCAACTCGTAGTCCCCCGGCGCTATACACGAAGCGCCGCGATTCGCGCGGCTCTGTCGCGTTCGTTGAATATATCACTTCCCGCGACCAGGACGTTGGCGCCCGCCATGATGCACAGCTTCGCGGTCTCCGGATTGATGCCCCCATCGACCTCCAGTTCGCAGTTTAGCTGGCGACCATCAATGATTTGCCGCAACTCCGTGATTTTCGGCAACATCGCGGAGATAAACCCCTGTCCGCCGAAGCCGGGTTCGACGGTCATGACCAGCACGATATCGAGTTCACCGATATACGGCAGCAGCGCCTGAGCCGGGGTATCGGGCTTGACAGACAACCCCGCCTTTTTCCCAAGGTCGTGGATATGGTCGATTGAGGAGCGCGTGAGCTCCGGCGTCTCGGCTTCGACATGGAAAACGATGATATCGGCGCCGCTCCTGGCGAACCGCGCGCAATACCGCGCGGGCGACGTTATCATCAGATGAACGTCAAGCACCATGTCCGTGGTTTTGCGCACAGCTTCAAGAACAGGATACCCGAACGATATGTTTGGCACGAAAACGCCATCCATAACATCAAAATGCAGGTAGTCCGCGCTCGTCACGCTATTTACTTCATCACCGAGTCTCGAGAAATCCGCCGCCAGTATCGAAGGGGCTATTTTTACCATTTTCCGCTCCTGTACTGTCATATACATACACATTTACAGAATTTTAATGATAATTAAATATTGTATTGATAATAATATACTATCATGGGATAATGTCAAGAGCATAGGAGGACCATATGGTTGAGATAAAGCAAAAATCACTTGTACCTGTTTACGGTGTAGCGGCAGCGTGGGTATCATACTGTATTTTCTTCCCGCTGTATAAAACCTGGCACTTCATCGTGCTCGTTTGTTCCGCCGCGCTGGTCTATATTGCGTTATCCGCGGTATTCCCCGGAAAGACAAAACATATTGAGATACCCGAAGAACCTCACCGCACCGGTGATGAAAGTGTCGACTCGCTGTTATCAGAGGGCGAGAGAGCCGTTGCGGAAATGCGGGGATTAAGCGAATCCATACAGGACAGTTCTATACGTGATAAGCTGGGCGAGATCATTATCGTCACCGACAAGATATTCAAGAATCTGCTGGACAATCCCGGCGACTATAAGCAAGTCAAGCGGTTTGCGGACTTCTTCCTGCCCACGACAATCAAGCTTCTGCACTCATACGACAGATTCCGCCAAAGCGGAGCGCCCGGCGATAATACCAGCGGCACAATACGGCGGATAGACACGACGCTGGACACAATCCTTGACAGCTACAGGAAGTTTTTCGATTCATTGTTTGAAAAACAGGCTCTCGACATCGAAGCAGACATTCGTGTCCTTGAGCATATGCTGAAAACCGAGGGACTCATGAATTCAGATTTCGGAGTAATAAATGCGGAATAGCGCGGATACTAACTAAACATAATACGTTTTGAAAAGGAGATGGAAAGATGCAGGAAACGAGTAATATGGAGTATGTACCCAGCCTGACGCTTGACCCCAATGGCGCCGGCAGCACAACAGCGGTAGCTGTTCCGGCCGCGAATGCACTGGAACTGAAGAAGGACGCGGCGGCGGTCAGGCTCGATATCAGCCAGCTTACTGAACAGGAGCAAAAGGCCGTGCGGGATTTCGCCGCAAAAATCGACATCACTGACACAAACGCGATCCTCACCTATGGCGTAGCCTCGCAGCGCAACATCGCCGGTTTTTCCGAGAAAACGCTAAACAACGTCCGCACGAAGGATATGGGCGAGGTCGGCAACATGCTGTCCAGCCTGGTCGTTGAACTCAAGGGGTTTGGCGATGCGGGAGAGGAAAAAAAGGGATTCCGGGGAGTAAAGAAGAAGGTACAAAACCGGATTGCCGTAATGAAGGCGGATTATGCCAAGGTGTCGGTAAATGTCGACAAAATCGCGAATGAACTTGAAAAGCACCAGATAATCCTGCTCCACGACGCGGCTATGCTTGACAAGATGTACGAGGTAAACCAGTCGTACTTCAAGGAACTGACAATGTATATCCTCGCCGGTAAGCAAAGACTGGAGGACTGCACAAACACTACTCTGCCGGAGTTGCGCGCCAAAGCCGCCGAGTCCGGATTGCCGGAGGATGCCCAGGCTGCCAACGATTACGCGAACATGATCAACCGGTTTGAAAAGAAACTCCACGACCTGGAACTGACACGGATGATATCGATCCAGATGGCTCCGCAGATACGGCTCATCCAGAACAATGACACTCTGATGGTCGAGAAGATCCAGACATCGATAGTCAACACTATCCCCCTTTGGAAAAGCCAGATGGTACTGGCTCTGGGAATTCATCATTCACAACAGGCCATGGAGGCCCAACGACAGGTGACAGATATGACCAATGAATTACTAACGAGAAATGCCGAGAGACTGAAGATGGGGACGATCGAGATCGCCAAGGAATCCGAACGCGGCATTGTCGACGTCGAAACACTCGTAACCACCAACCAGCGGCTTATTGAAACACTCGAGGAGGTCCGCATGATACAGTCCGAAGGCTCACAGCGCCGCCGGGCTGCCGAAGTGGAACTCGGCCGCATAGAGGGAGAGCTAAAGCAGAAGCTGCTCGATATTAGGGACAGCAGGTGAGTAAACCTAAAGCGTCATTGTTCAGGATTCCCTGCGCAATTTCACAACAAAATTGGAGTTCATGAAAATCATTAAGCTGCTTAAAAACCGAAAATTTGCTATTCTCGTCACCGTTGTTGTGGTTATTATCGCTACATTGCTTGGGGTGCGGGGGAGTCTTAATCGTCTAGTCAGGGACGTCGAGACCTTGTTCGCTGTCGGGGTATACCTCGACGACGAGGGGTACATACAGCCGGGAATCGAAACCCACCTGAGAAACCGTGCCAGGAGCGCTTTGGGATATGCTACTTTGATGGTGAATGACCCGGTATATACCGATGAGGCCGAGGCGTTGCTGGCAGCCAGGCATAGGCTTCTAAACGCGGCAAGCATCCGGGAGAAATATACCGCGAATGAAGAATTGCAGCGCGCGTTTGACGCGCTCATTGAAAAGGAGAGGGCACATCATAGCACCGGTGCGGACAATGAAGACACCGAATACTATGCTTCGACTTTTCAGGGCGCGCAAACGGCGATAAAAAACAGCCGTTACAATCAAAAAGCGCTGTCTTACATGAATGACGCTTCTTTTATCGCTCAACTCCTCAAACCGATACTGTTCGTAAGATCACCACAGGTCTTTTCCTGATACT
>Ga0123353_10011192_pt1 | contig 12617 bp, 4 predicted proteins | sample TergutLab28metaG_3_FD_92763 | JGI IMG/M metagenome (GOLD analysis project Ga0123353, IMG submission 92763) | Labiotermes labralis P3 segment gut microbial communities from Petit-Saut dam, French Guiana - Lab288 P3 | ecosystem: Host-associated > Arthropoda: Insects > Digestive system > Gut ... | reverse complement strand
GAGGGGTTGATTTTGGCCGAATTCCTGGAACCTGGGCAAACCATCACTGCTGCTCGTTATGTCCAGACACTGCACAAGCTCCGTCGTGCATTGCACGATAAACGTCCGGGACGAAACATCATCATCCTGCATGACGTCGCTTGCCCCCATGCCGCTTGCCTCACATCGGAAGCAATTGCAAAGATGGGGTGGGAAGTTCTTCCACACCTCTCCTATAGCCCTGATCTGGCACCCTCCGACTACCATCTTTTCGGATTTGTGAAGGATCAGCTGCGTGGACAACGTTATGAGACAACGGAGGCAATTCAGAAAGCAGTGCATCAGTGTCTTCGGATGGCTGGAACGGAATTTTACAGAAGGGGAATTTTCAAACTCCCAGAACGCTGGGAGAAATGTGTACAAAGGAGTGGCGATAATGTGGAAAAATAAAGAAAGGTCTGTAGATTAAGGTGGTGTATTTGGTTTGTCAATAATAAAGCATGTTACTTTACAAAAAATGACCACCTCGTGGTCTAGGGGTCAGAGTATCTGACTACAAATCATGAGGTCCCGGGTTCGATTCCCGGCTCTACCGTGGGAATTTTTCCTGAAGGGGAGGATTCCCACGGTGACCATGGTCTGGGTAGGTTAATAGAATTTAGGTTTAAGGGCCCTCCTGGCGCTGCATCTTCCTCTGTCACCACTCACATCATCGGGACAACGTAACTGCGCCTCATGGGCGTCCCAACCTCAGAAGTCGGTTACACTCCCACCATGCCCAGGAGGGAGGACCACGAAGTCCACAAGGACATGTGGTGGCATTGGACCCCCAAAAAAAAACTTCACAAAAAATTGTTGCTCATGACTTTCAGTATGACCTTGTATTATGCTTTAACTGAAGGATAAAGTTATTGGGCATTTTAGAATTTCTTTCATAATGATGAATTTAGTGAGTGAGTTATACACATCACTTAGTATTTTTACAAGAAGGAACTGCAAAAAATATTACAGGTCTGTAGTCTTAATATTCAGTGCCATGAGCACCTCCAGTCTTGTACAGTAATTGACGTAACACATGAACTACAGAAGATGGAACTGAAATGGGAACTGCTGTGTGTGTGTGTGTGTGTGTCATATGTGTGTTTAAAGATACTGAGATGTGTTTTAGACAATCACATAGGGGCTGTATTGCTTTTTGATCCAGTGTGTAGATGTCATTTTATGCAGTGTAAGTAAAAATAGCATCACATTTGTGATAGGTTGTACAGTTTACTTACTAAAACTTCAGGCTGGAGGCCTCAGCATTACAAGACACCTTCAACATCAGCTGCTAATGAAGGGTGGCACAGTTGTCTTGGACAGTCATACTTGGTCACAGATGGGTGCAGATAAATTTACTGGAGTTGAGAATTGTAGATAGAATGTATGTTATGTCATTGATGTTTTCCCTTACAGCGTAAACCACACATACTTGTTTGGGCCAAATTGAAGGGCTTTCCCTTTTGGCCTGCCAAAGTGATGCGAACCAACAAAGAGGGGATGGTAGATGTGAGATTCTTTGGAGCACATGACAGAGCCTGGGTGCCTGTCAGAGAGTGTTTCCTGTACAGCAAAGCCATTCCTGCATCTGCTCGCAACAAGAAACGTAACAACCTGGATGCTTGCATCGAGGTACTGGGGCTATATCTTTTTCATTTTTAATATCCCTGGAATTTCAGGCTATATTTTAGAGCTTTTAGTTCAAGAGTGAAATTGTATGTTCGTTTTAAACCAGTGAAGGTAAAACATATGTGTGACTGAAACTCGTCAGGATTTTTTGTACAGGTAAACGGTGATTAAGGCATTATTACAATTTTATAATAAAGTCAGTTGTAGAGGTAAATGAAATTCTCATTATGTATCATACCATATAAGTTCTACAGCAAAAATTGTTAGTATTAAATTTTCCCTTAATGAATGACCTAAGTGAAAATTTGAGGAAATGTTCGTATATTCACAGAAGATTTTTCCTGAAAACACTTCCCACAATACAGAGTATGTTTATACAAAATGTTTTAACTGGCACTCTTTGTATTAAAGAATTCAGTAAAAATATACACTGAAACTACCATTTAAAGTTTCTTTGAGGGGTAGTGAATATGAATGTTAATCTTCAGGAAAGGGAATGTGTATTTAAATTTTAGTACATGCTTCATAAAAACATTAATATTATTTGAACAGAAAAAGATAAAATTATGAAATGAATTAAATTTTGTGGAAAATAGAACAGAGATTATGCAGCATGTCTTATAAAATTCAGAAATTTCCTTGTCGCATAAATAGAAAACTTAAAAAAGTTTTATTTATTCACCAACTGATGCACTAGTGAGTTGTCTTAAAAACCAATATTAAAATTTACATTAAAACAGCTCTGACATATTTCGGTGTTACAGTTACACCATCATCAGGGAGCACATTAATTTGTGCTTCCTAAAGTTACATTTGTTAAAATAGTCCATTAAAATACATCATTGTGTAGTTAATACGGTTGTGGTGTGGCTGCATGTAGTAGGTCCTTATTGGTGTCTGTTGCACTGTTCAGCAATAGTATACTTTGATAATATCAAGATGCAGGGTACAAATGTGGGGGAAAAAAAAAGTTTAGGTGTATTTTCCTATGTGCCTACTATAAGTAGTAAAGTGGCTGACTAATTGAGGAAAACCTTAATTAGTGGAAACATAACACAGAATTTCTTTTGTTGAAATAAATGAAACTAAAGATTAAATGGGGGAAAACCTCAAACTAAGGGACATTAAATGGGGTACACTGTATATGTGGATCATTGAACTGTAAACATCCAGAATATTAAAATAAGACAAAAGTATTAGTGTAAGTTCTTTGTTTTTGCAGTTCATGTAATGATTATTCTTGTAAGATAACCCAAGAATGCATTTTTCTAAGGTAGTGGGTCATAGTCATTACTTTTTCTGATGGTTCAGGAGGTTGAACAGCATACCAGAAAGTTGCGAGATAAGTTTGGTGTGTTTGAGCATGCTCCTTTCCGTACACACTTTGATCCATCTCAAGAACGGGAGCAATTACACTTGTTGCTGCCAAGTTATGATGATGGAGGAGGACAACCTAGCTCTAAACGCAGCAAACTTCTAGGAGGAGGCTACACAGTTCGCACATACCAGCGTTCTCAACAGTCCAACAGAGAGGTGCAGGTATGTACTCATATATTTGTAAACTGTGGTGTAAGTAGGATAGTGTGTGAGTGAATAGTACTCATCAAAACAGTAAATCTATGCTGATTTGTGTACTTTTTCATCACATGGCAGAGATATTTGAATAGAAAGCTGGAATTTTGGTTGTTAGTTGCTAAACCATTCTCTGTAATACACTGACGATACTTTTACAGACATGGTTTGAAAAATGAGGTCAGATCGGTTGGCTTATAATTGCAGCAATTACTGGTCAGCATGTCATACAAACATCTTGACAGGTCATGAAACATGGAGTATTGTACATTTTTCCCAAAGTAAATGACAGTCTTAATGTTGAAGCTACCACAATTACTGATAGCTATTATGGGGCAGATCACTCAAAAAGGGAGGTATTGGTAGGGTTTTGCACTGGTTGGACATTGTACCTCATTAACTTGTTTGTAAGAGCACTGTGATGAACAGGAAGAGGTACCAGCATGTACATGGCAGTCTTGAGGAGATATTTGACCTCAAATATCACACAATGTGGGCGGTTAAAGGTTGTGTGCTCATGCATAAAAATGTCTCAGCACATCAGTCCCTGTTTTTGAAGTGGCATTTTTTGAAACCTTGTCTACACTACCTCTTTCATTGTGGTTGAAGGAAGGTCAGAAAGAATTTAAATATTAACATACAAATGAAAAATCACTGTCCCATTGAATGTTTATCCTTTTCGTTCAAAACAGAAAACATTGTGCAGTGGGTATTTAAGTTCCACAGTGCTTCAGCCATGAACCACAAAGGTGGGAGTTAAAAGGCCATATATTAAAGGTTAAATTCGAAAGTGAAGTGGTTCGAGTGGCTTTGAAAATGGCATTGCAGGTCATGTGGCGGCTTGCAGAAATGTTTAAATGTCTTTAGAGAGTGTAGCAGAATTGTTTAGCAGCAGGAGGACATTATTTTGAAGGCAGCTGTATCTGAGGGCTTCTTCATGCTGTAGGAATTGAGAAATGGCTCTTGTCCCAGAACATTTGAAGGTACCACATATTTAATATAAGAAGGTGTTATTGGCAGTGTTCACTGTTATTTTTCGATTTTGTAGAGGTTATATCCAGGTACATTGTTCAGAATACTGTATCTTCATTAGTAGTAAACTGAATCCAGTGGCTGAACCACACAGTGAGGTTTACATAATTAAAATTTTGACACCTTATTCAGTCAAGTAGCCACCTGTGGTCATGGTAATCAGATTTTTATCTTAGGTAGGGTCATTTTGAATTTTTTGCTTCAACAGATCCAGAAGTTTGTGGTTTCCATTCAGTTTCCCAACCAGTTAGCATTTAGAGGCTGTTCTCTCACATGTAAAGACAGCCAAAATGTAAACTAACTATTCATATCCATCGATTACTAAGTTCACAGAAGTTAGGAAGTATAATCTGTGAAGTATGCAAAGTTCATCATTTTTCAACATTATCACCCCTTTTTTCAATGCATATTGTGCAGTGGTTCACAAGTCTTCTAATCCCAGCTTCAATGAAAGTTTTTGGCTCATCTAACCTCTTTGGTGCCTCTTTGTACATAGGACTAAATCTGTTTACTGAATGACTGTTTATTTAGATGAACAGTATAAAAATTCATTTTAAATGCATATGTTGTAAGAGAAAGTGCAAGAAGGTATAACATGTATGACTTAAATCATTTAAAATGCATATGTTATAAGAGAAAGTGCAAGAAAGTATAACATGTATGACTTATAGTATCTCTGTATCAGTCAGTTATGAACACTTGTTTGTTTGAGTTGACAACTGTATTTATGGAACCCTCTTAAATTTTAGTCTCTTATGACTTATAAGGTTCAGTATGTGGTCCCTTTTTTATTGGTGGACCCTGTAATTATCTGTTGTTGTATTTGCATTTTGACATATTTCATTGTAACATTTTTTAAATTTTATGACATATTGTATCATTAGCAATGTAGAAACAATAAAACACTGTGTATTTAAATATAAAATGTGTGGTGTTTTCTTTCAGGAAAGAAAGAAAATTAAAACTTATGAGACTGAAGAACTGAATGCTACAGTTGAAAGTGACAAATCAGTTGACAGAAGCAGCAGAACTAAAAAAAGAAAACTTTGGGATGGAGATGGATGTAGTGACAATGAAAAGAGAGCAGGTCGGTCATACAAAAGGATGGCCAGTGGAAGTAGTGTGTCTCGGCAGAATAGCAGTAGCAGCAGTAGTAGTAGTAGTAGCAGAAACAGTAGCAGCAGTGAAGACAGTCAGGAAAGTGATGATGGAACACGGCAAGACAGGGGAAGTAGTGTGGATGCTGAGGGAAGTGGCAAGAGCGCATCTCTTATAGAGTGGTCTAGGTTTGAGGAGAGTGCTGCAAAATTGACTGCCGCTGTGGAGGGTGGTGGAAGTGATGATGACAAGCAGAGCATTACTTCAGAGAACAGGAAACTGAGGGATGGAGATGATAGTAGGGACAGTGTGCTTCCATGTAATGATGCTAAACTAAGAAAAGAAGGCACTAGCACAGAGACTAGCAAAGTGGAGAAATGTGCAAGTGTACCTGCTGAGGTAGTGAAGAAGGTTTTGGTGAGTCCAAGTATTGCAGACAAGCTTCAGGAGAAGCTGTTGAGATTACAGAGGTCCAGTAAAGAATTCAAAGATGCTGAGGATGCTTCTTCTGAAGGAATCTCTGGAACTATGTCTGAGGAACAGACAGTGGAGAATAAGACTGAAAAAGACTCAAAAGGCTTTGAAGACTGTGAGACTTTATCAGTCGGTGTCAAGGAAAGTGATGGAATGACAAATTTTAACCTTGAAACATCATCACATGTTAAGACAAGAAAGGCAGAAGATGGTGAAATTAGTAGAGAGGAAAACAATGACTCATCTGACTTACAAGAGGAGACAGATAAGAGAGAAAGGTCTGAGTCACCTGTTGTCAATAAGACGCCACTCAGAGCTGAACCTAAATGTTATGGTAAAAAGTACTTACCTAGGGTGGTTCTACATAATTTGGTTTTGCCTCCTGGTAAAATACTGGCAGGTAAAATAAGAGGTGTAACAGGGAACATTGTATCTGACCAAAAACTTCTTGCAACAAAAGCAAAACATTTTTTGCTGCCCGCAGGGAGTAAGCAGGATCAGGAAATAGCTCCCAAGGAACAGCACACATGCAAGATTACTTCAGATGAGGATAACAGAAAAACTTCATGTCCAGAGAGCTTGCTTAAAAACAGGTTAGAATTTCCCAGTGTTTATGAAACGTGCACATCATATGATTCAAAAATGTTAGGCCAAAACCTTGATGTTGCCAAAAAAGACAGTAATGTTAATCCTGAAATTTTCCCATGTTCATTTATTTCTGCTCATGAACCTAATGTAGTTGGAAGTGATAAACTTCATGTAGTCCAGAATTGTGGTTCCACAGATGTAAAAATGAAGGGTATAATGAGTGATAATTCCAGTGAAAGTGGAGATGGTGATATTGTAATGGACTTTTCAAAACGGACACCAGAGCATGGATATAGTAAGTGTAGCTACAATGACAGTGTTTTTGAAAATGGTGCTAAGACTGTGAATGCTAGTAAAGTGCATGATATTGAGTCCAGTAAGCAGGCAGAAGCAATAGCTGAGAATGGTGTAAAACTGGATGGTCATCATCTCTCTCTGAGTGCAACAGAACACACTCAAGAAAAGAGTAGTGCACTGGAACCTGCTCAGAAAATAGTGAAGGATTCAGAAGCTTCACAATACTCTGCAGAAGAATTAAAAGCAGGATCAAATGTGGGTACAGATTGCATTAGGAAAGAAGTGACTGCCAGTGACATACCTCCTGGTGACAGGGATGCTGTGTGTGGGTCCCAGAGCAAAACTGTTGTTATTTCTAGTTCAGTTTCAGATTCTGGCAATGCAGGTTTGAATCCTGTACAGAACAGATCTGAAAGTGAGTCTCCCACTGAAGAAGAAAATACTAATGCTACTTCTGGAGCACATAATGTAGGTAAAACAGCTTACCAAGAAAGTGACTTACCAAGTGCAGAAGCAACATGTACTGGGGACAATAAGGAACTTTCTGCTTCAAGTAGTAGTAGTCCTAAGGACAATTGTGGTGTGTCCCTCAAGCTAAGTATTCCTCAGAGTGCTGTGCTGAAAGTCTATCCTGCAAAAACTAATAAGGCTCTGGATAAAAAGATGACAGAATCTAAGATAACTGAATTGAATAAATCTGAGTTGTTTCGGAGTAACGTTACTGTCACCCCTACAGCTGTGGTCAGCGCATGTGCAGAAGAGGAGGTTGTTGCAGATAGAGCGGATACATCTGTGGTCAGTGCGAGTGCAGGGAAGGAGGATGTTGCAGATGGAGCAGATACATCTGTGGTCAGTGCAGTTGCAGGAAAGGAGGATGTTGCTGATAGAGCAGATACATCTGTTGTCAGTGCGAGTGCAGGGAAGGAGGATGTTGCAGATAGAGCAGATACATCTGTGGTTGGTGCAATTGCAGGAAAGGAGGATGTTGCAGATAGAGCAGATACATCTGTGGTCAGTGCAAGTGTAGGGAAGGAGGATGTTGCAGATAGAGCAGATACATCTGTGGTCAGTGCAAGTGCAGGGAAGGAGGATGTTGCAGATAGTGCAGATACATCTGTGGTCAGTGCAAGTGCAGGGAAGGAGGATGTTGCAGATAGTGCAGATACATCTGTGGTCAGTGCAAGTGCAGAAAAGGAAGATGTTGCAGATAGAGCAGATACCACTACCCTTAAAGCAACTGATGGCTTTAGTATTTTTGACAAAAAAATTAAAGAAGAACCTTTAGATCCTGATGAATTAGTGGCAGAGTCATCCACTGCCTCTATTTTGACACTTCCTAGTTGTGAGAGTTTGGCCAAGACATCACTGGAACTTGCACGCCAGAAAGGAGCAAATGGTGACAAGTTTAATAAAGGGAAAATAATTCTGAATAAGAAGCACACTGTGTCCTTGTTAGACGATAAAGATAGACTAGCAAGTAATGATAGTCCGTCTTCTCTGTCAGAGAAAGATGGGATTTTTCCATCACTTTTTCTAGACCCAAGTATAACAATAACTGTGATCAATGACAAACAGAGTGAGACTGCTGAGGCACCACTTTTAGGTAGAAGTAAAGTTGGCGGTGGTGATATAAATGTCAGTGAACTTAGGGCTAGTGTGAATCTTTCAAAAGATATTAGTTTAACAGTGGTTGGTGCAGGTTATGATGAACATCATTCTAGTTCAGCTAAGGGAATGTCAGGTCCTGTTACATCACTGGATATGGAGTGTGATCATGAGAGTGAAAATGATTCACGTAACTCCTCAACAAATGCAACCTCTGGTTTAGTTCCTGTAACTGTCCAGAATTCCGTGACTAGACAGAATACTACTAACAAACAAAAGAAAGTTAGACCTTCAAGTGGCAGTGAGACTCTGCAAGCAAGATCTAGAGCTAGGAAATCATTTCCTAACAGGCCAGTTTTTACAAATATAAAAGGGAAATCCCACCCTGAGCTTGTTAATGGGGTTGGTGCATTTGGTAACAAACTGTCTACACAAAGGCGTAATTCTACTGGTACAAATTCAAACAGTTCAGACTCACGGCGCAATTCATATGCAACTTCACCTCAGGAGATGCTGATCTCAACACAGCAGGCAGGAGACACAATTACAGAGAACTTTGGTGGCAATGATAACAACAACAACAACAACAATAATCCTGGTAGTGCAATGGTTGTGTTACCTCCTATGTTAGGCAATCCAACAACAAACCATATTCAGGCCCTGAGAGCAGTGAATAGTAATATTGGCTCACCATCTCATATAGTGAACAGTGGTCCAGACATGATTCCTTCACGGATGATGCAAGTTCCTCACAACCAAACTCACCCAGTGGGAAGTGGAACCAAGATTTCACCAGCAGGACAAGGGCACTCTCGCATGCCTCCTCAGCTTCAGCCTCGACCACCAGGCCCCCTCCTGTCACAGCATCCTCCCTCTGTTCCATCGGAGGCTGGGCCTATGTCTGCAGAGCTCAACAGACATGCACACAAGGTACTTATTATTTTATTAGTACTGGTGAATTATAATTAAAATAATCTTATTTTCTGTAAACAACTGTGTTCATAACTCTGTAACATCATACTTGCATTCATCAGGACATTTGTTAATTGAAATACAATGAATGATACTGATATCACACTCCTAATAGTATGTGGTAAATTTATATTTGAAATAATTCTGAATAAAGCTAGTATAACACATTTGATTTGTGTTAGCTTTCTGAATGGTTTTAGAGGGATAAATATATGAACTTAGGAAGTGCTACCCAAAAGTCCCCGAAATTTGAATACAGCATGAAAATCACTTGTAGTACAGTTGTGTGCCATTAGGTGTTGCTAGCTGTACCCTTTGTGAACAAGTATGCCAAGCAGTGTTGTGCTGGGTGGACTTGAGTGTTTTTACTGTGCATTTTTTTGATGTCAAGTTAATGCTGTTTCGTTATTGTACCGACCTGCTAAAATGACTGATGTGAAGGAGCAACGGATTTGAATCAAATTCTGCTTCAAATTCAGCAAGACAGCAATGGAACCACACAGAATGTTTAAAGAAGCATTTGGTGATAATGCCCTAGGCCAAACACAAACCTACAAATGGTTAAAGTGTTTCATGAACGGATGGATGTCAGTCGATGAGTGTTCTGGATGACCTTCAACTGGAACCATGACTGAAAATGTGGCAGAAGTATGAGATACTATCCTGGAAGGGCAATGACAAATGGTTCATGACGTTTGCAACAATGTCGGACTGTTTTGTCAAATGAGATCATCATGCGTCACAATGTAGCAAAATTTGTGCCAAGGCTGAAGAGCAGTGATCAAAATGAATACCACATTGTTATCGGCATGGAGCTCGAGGAACAGGCTGAAAATGACCCCAGCTACATCTCCAATATCTTGGGTGTTGGGGTACGATCCCAAGATGAAGCAGCAGTCATCTCACTGGAAGACTCCAACTTCACTACGACTGAAGAAAGCACGACAAGGTTGGAGCAATGTCAGTTTTTTAATTGAAGGCATTGTGCATAAGGAATTTGTTTCACCAGGACAGATGGTGAATGGAAAATTATATTGCAACATTCTGAGGAAATTGAGGGACAACATCCAGTGCAAACATCCAGACATCTGAGGCAATTGAGGGAAAACATCCAGACATTTTGTACGACAACTCCTGGGCTCTGCATTATGACAATGCTCTGGCTCATGCGTCGCTTGTTGTGCAGCAGTTTTTTGCTTTGACAAACACTACAGTCTTCACCCACCCTCCCCACTCACTGGACCTTGCCCCCTGTGATTTTTTCTTATTCCCGAAGATGAAATTGAAGCTCATGGGACGATGTTTTGACAGCGTTGAAGAGATTCAGACCAAACTGCAGGACATGATAGAGACACTGATGCGAAATGATTTCCAGTGGTACTGCCGATCATGGAAATCTCCCCGGATCATTGTGTCAATGCAGAAGGGGACTACTTCAAAGGGGATGGAGGCAGATAGAAATTTCGATAAGTGGTTAAGCTGCAGCAGAAGAATTTTGGGAACTCTTGGGTAGCACCTTGTATATTAGGGAGAAAATTGTATGAACTGTTATTGATACAAAAGTACGAGAAACGTCTTGCTACAGTGAAAATAGTGAATATTTAGTGTGATGTGTAAGTAAAGTACATTTACATGGAAGAGAAGAATCCAGTATGAGATAAGGGAAAAGTTTATTTTCTTCAAAATAATTATGATGCATTGATCTTTGTAATAGACCAGTTCATGGATGTATGTTTAAACTGGATGTGGAATGTGTACCTAATATTGTGGTGAATTTAGCGTTGTATGATAAAATACAGTATAAGTCTTGTAGCTGTCATGGTGACAGAATTCCATGAAATTTTCTTGGGCAGACAGCCACAGCGGGATGTGAAAGTTTTCTGTCATGTTGGGAACTGACTCTGTCCCCAGCTTCAGGGTTTGATGGTGGTTTGGTAGTGCCAAAACTTATGACTAGATGCCCAGCTGTTTGCTGTGTATATCTCCATTCGGCCAGTCATGGGATGGAATGCAACACCTCTGGTCAGTGGGAGGAGTCAAAAGGTCATTGCACTTGGCCTGAGCTGTCTATTCCTGGCTGTGGTGAGCGTTTCAGTAAATCGATTACTGGCTACCATGTACGACCTTATATGAAGTTGTGCATGCATTTTACTGAAACATTCTCCACAACCAGGAATAGACAGCCCAGGCCAAGTGCAATGACCTTTTGACTCCTACACTGATTACTGGCTGCCACATACAACTTAATATGAAGTTGTACATGCAGTTTACTGGAACACTGTCCACAACCAGGTACAGACAGCCTGGGTTAATTGCAACGACCTTTTGACTCCTTCCACTAACCAGAGGGGTTGCATTCCATTCTGTGACTGGCCAAATGGAGATATACACAGCGCAGAGTTGGACCCCTAGTCATCAGTTTTGGTGCTACCAAACCACCAGCACACCATGAAGATGGGGACAATTAGTTCCCGAAATGTTGGTAAACTTTCACATCTTGATGTGGCTGTCTGCCTGCGAAGGTTTCATTGAAAATACAGTATGTCTCAAAACTGGATAGGTTTATGCTACAATATGTATATTTCTTTCATTATGATTGTAACCACCACCATCACCACCACCACCATCATGTCCATGACTCATGCCCACCTTGAGTTCTAGTTGTCTCTGGTTAGCATATCTTTAAATTATTACATTCAGATGTATGGGAAACAATGTATTCTTTTTGTATGGTAAAGAGCTGGTTTGTTGTGTGTGCATCTTGAAGGAATTCCTTTCTGCTATGTTATCTTCAAATAATTGCATTAACTGTGCTTTACTGTTAATGCCAAAATGTCCCTAGCATTGCATTTTCGTAGTATAGTCCACTAGTTTTCTGCATAACAGAGTGTGAAATTGGGTGAATATGGTAACTATCCTGGAATTGTTGGTGGAATACAGAAGTTGAAAATGAAAGCTGGATCGACCTTCCTGTTAAATGTGAGAATTTGTAAATACAAGGGTGTATCCAAAAGTTCCAGGACAGTACTTGTAAAGAGAAGTTTGCTTACCTTGGATGTTAAATTTCTCCATCACCTTCAAAGTACTCCCCTTTTGCACGAATACAGCAGTCCCAGCATTTCTGCCATGCTTGGAAGCATCCCTGGAAGTCCCTTTCTGGAATTGTGTCAAGTACCGCTGTGATTCCTCGTGAATCTCTTCAATGGTGTCGAATGTTCGACCCTTCATCCGAAGCATCAGCTTGGGGAAGAAGAAAAAGTCACAGGGGGCCAGATCGGGTGAGTATGGGGGATGGGGGATCACTGTCATGTTGTTCTTGGCCAAAAACTGCG
>Ga0123353_10011191_pt1 | contig 12618 bp, 8 predicted proteins | sample TergutLab28metaG_3_FD_92763 | JGI IMG/M metagenome (GOLD analysis project Ga0123353, IMG submission 92763) | Labiotermes labralis P3 segment gut microbial communities from Petit-Saut dam, French Guiana - Lab288 P3 | ecosystem: Host-associated > Arthropoda: Insects > Digestive system > Gut ... | reverse complement strand
CATGTTCTGGTATCTGAATGACCATCTGGGTTCAGCAAACGTCATAATGGATGAAAGCGGCCAATTGGTTGAACATACTTTGTATTATCCGTTCGGCGCTCACCGTGAAGGCGGTACTGAAAAGTACACGTTTACCGGAAAAGAGTTGGATTCGGAAATCGGTTTGTATTATTTCGAAGCGAGATATTATAACCCGCAAACATTTGTTTTTACACAAGCAGATTCGGTGATTCCGAATGTTTATAATCCGCAGTCTTTGAACAGATATTCTTATTGTTACAATAATCCTGTGAAATATGATGACCCGGATGGACATGCTCCAATATTAGTCACTGCTGCTGCCGGAGCTATTGTAGGAGGAGTTATTGGCGGAGGCGGTGAATTCATTAATCAATACCGTGCAACAGGGGGCAGTCTTTTTGATCTAGCTTCTATTTCTGATTTTGCCAGAAGTGGTGATGTTGATTGGCGTTCAGTTAGGGCTCATACTGCAGGTGGTGCAGTTGCTGGAGGTATTGCAGGTTTAACTATAGGGGTCGGTACAGTTGCTATTGCAGGATGTGGTCTATCAGGTAATCTTGTTGGAAGCGGTATCATTTTATCTCATTCCGGAGCTTTTGGGAATCTTGCAGGAGGAGTTGCCGGAAGAGCAGTCGAAAATGTGTGGAATGGAGGAAGTGACACTTTTCAGTATGCACTAAATCCTGAAAAAATGATTGGGGATATAGCTGGCGGTGCTGCAGGGGGAATGGTAGGTGGGGCTGCTACAAAACCGATTGAAGCAGTTATTACTTCGCCAGTAGGCAGAGCTGCTGCCTCCGAACTCATTACTGCACCTGTTACTGCGTTTGTTAGCAATTCAGTTAGTAATGCTGTTAATAATGGTTTTAGTACTGTTAGTAATACTGTTAGTAATACTGTTAATAATACCGTTAGTACTGTTAATAATACCATCAACAAGACAGTTTCTACAATAAAGTCTATATTTTAATCTTCAAATCAATTTGAAGAGAAGAAATAAGAGTCATGAGACGAACAACTAAGTATAATTAGTTATTCTACCATGACTCGATTATTTATTGAATTCTTTTGATTAAGAGGTTATGTTATGATGTTCGGATTGATTCCATTTTTTATGTACAAACCAGCCAAATATGTTTTCACATTTTTATTTTTATTGGGCGTTATTGCATTTATCATATCGGATGAATTTTTTTTCCTCTTTCTTCTTTGTATCCATGCTCTTGTATTAGCAGGATATGCTTATAAAATTAATCTTTGCATTTATATATTTTGTCAAAGTCGAAGTTTTATTAATTCAATAAGTTTAAAACCCTTCTTCTATCTTTTTTATTTTATTAACATATGCATTTATTCCATAATAATAATGTTTTTTTTGGGATATCTGCTTAATTTTTTAACACCAATCGCAACACAAGGATTGTTGAATATACTGGAGCCGTTGCTTTTTTCCATTAATATTTGGGTTTCAAGTGTGTCTATTATTCTCATTTTAGGGCATTTATATAAAATATTTGGTCCCCGCAAATATGATTTACCGGAGGAAATTTAATGGATTATAGTTACATTATTGAATTATATTTTTTAGTTTCAACTTTACCGGGAATTTATTTAGCAACAAAAAAGTATTTTTTTGTAATTCAAAATCCTAAATATAATAGATTCATAATTAAGTTGCTTTTTTGTATTCCAACTTTGACAGTTATTACTCTGTTACTTTCACTTCTTCCTTGGGCTGTATACGATATTCTTCTGAGTGACTATACTCAATTTTTTATCGATAGATTTACGATTTATATTGCTCTTCTGTGTCCTTCCTTAGCATCAATATTTTTTATTTATGTATTAAAAAAATATTTTATTAGGACAGATATTCCTCCTGAATATCAACCAGATTTTATGGACCACGAGTTGTATGTTTATATGCCTCATATCCAAATTCTCGGAGCTGCTCACTATCATACCAAATATGAATCGCCGAAAAAAAGAGACTTAAAGGAATTGTTGGTTCAGAAACAAATCGGTAGCTTAATATATAATTTAAAAATTCTAAAAATGGTAAATTATACAAAAAATGGTGAATTCATTGTTAATAAGGAAGCGCTTGAAATTTTTCAAAAATATGATTTAACCGGATACCAAATACAGACTATTACAGATCATAATAAACCTCCATCTGATTCAGGTATCTTTCATCAAATTGTTCCGCTGAATATCATGCCGTCTTTCTCGCCAAAAACAATTGTTAAGTCTAAGAAGACACCGCTGCGCCGCGTTTTTGTATTAAATGATCTTTTTTATTATAATTCCTGTGTCATGGATTACGTATTTGATTTTAATGTGACGTTTGAAGTTTTAGGCAGCCGTGACGGCGAACCATATGGGCCTCAAAGGCTATGGATTGTCTCAAAAAAGGTAATGGTAGTTCTTTTGAAAGAATGCAGTCAACAAAAAAGAGATTTTATTCCTATCATTTTAGATGATGATATAATTAATAAAAAATAAATGCCTACTGAGTCTAATAATGAGAGAAATACCTATGAAAAATAATGCGTCTTTGGTGTCGTTAATCATTAAGAATAGTTTTATCGCTCTCGCTGTTCATATATGTCTGTGTCTGATCACCATTTGTATAATCCGCGGCATTTTGTCGCTTGTTAATGCGCCGATGATTGTGTCGTCGGTGATTGCAGTGTCCTGCGGAGCGATATCGTTATACCTGTATTTTTGGGCAGGAAAAAAATATCTACACAACACAGAAAATGTGCTGATGGATTACGTTACAGTGTTTGGTTTTTTTGCTCTTCTTGTCGTGTCAGTCATCATTATGGGCGGAATGTCGATTTTTTCACTTTGGTCACTCTTTTGGGTCGTGTTTGAAAATTCCGAAGCGGTATACGAACCGACGGGACGTTTAATCCATAGTATGATTTTAACACCCGCGCCGTCTTTTCTAATGTGGATGGGAATGATAGTGAAGAGAAAAAAAGCAGAATTGGAAGAAGAAGATGAACGAAACAATGGTAAATTATACAACAACCAGTGAGTTTGTTTTCAATGATGAAGCCCATAATTTTTTTCAAAAAAGATGAAATAACTACAAAGTTGAATAAAAAAACAGAAGAAATTCCAGGGAAAAGAATGTATTTTTAGTCATTAAGAATAAGGCCATGGGGAGAACTAAGTAATAAGAACTCGTGACCCAATAATTTATTACTAAAATTTATTTAGTTATGCATTTCAGTTCCTCCTATTTTTTATATACGAACCGGTCAAACACATTCTCATTTTTTCATCAAATATTCATCCATCGCCTTCGCCGCTTTCTTCCCCGCGCCCATCGCCGAAATGACGGTTGCGGCTCCCGTTACGATGTCGCCGCCGGCAAAAACGTTTTCTTTTGTCGTTTGAAGGCGGTCGTTGACAACCAGCGTTCCGCGCTTTGTTTTTTCTATGCCTGTGGTATTGGCACCTGCATCGGTACCTGTACCTGCGCCTGCGCCGGCGAATATCAAGGGATTTGGAGATGTGCCGATGGCAATGATGACGACATCGGCGTCAATCAAAAATTCAGAGCAGGGGACGGGGGCCGGACTGCGCCTGCCGGAGTCGTCGGGGGCGCCGAGTTCCATTTTTATGCACTCGACAGCTTTGACGTCGAACTTTCGGCCTTGGGGGGTGCCATCGCCGTAATCGCCGATGATTTTGGTCGGGTTGGCTAAGAAGCAGAATGTGATGCCTTCGTGTTTGGCGTGTTCGATTTCTTCGCGGCGGGCGGGCAGTTCCGCGTCGCTGCGGCGGTAAACGACGGTGACGGTTTCAGCGCCGAGACGCAAGGCGGAACGGGCGGCGTCCATCGCCACATTGCCGCCGCCGACAACGACAACATTCTTGCCTTTGCGAATCATGGTGGCGGAGTCCGGTTCATATGCTTTCATCAAATTGACGCGCGTCAAAAATTCGTTGGCGGAATAAACGCCGTTTAAATTTTCGCCGTCAATGCCCATGAAATTGGGAAGGCCGGCGCCTGTGCCCAAAAAAACGGCGTCGTATTCGTCGGCGACCTCATTCAAGGTTTTGATTCGGCCGATAACGTAATCGTTTTTCAGTTCCGCGCCGAGAGATAAGATGTTATCGATTTCAGCCTTCACAATGTCTTTCGGAAGTCTGAAAGCGGGGATGCCGTAAGTTAAAACGCCGCCGGGGAGGTGGAGGGATTCAAAAATCGTCACTTTGTGGCCCATCTTCAAAAGGTCGGCGGCGGCGGTCAGGCCGGCAGGGCCGGAACCGATGACGGCGACTTTCTTTCCGGTTGGGGGACGGATGCATTCCGCGCCGGACGTGCCGGACGTGTCGTTGGATGCACCGGGCGCGCCATCGGCCGCGCCGCCGGCGGAACCGCTTAACGAACGCAGCGTATCTGCCGCGTACCGTTCCAAACGGCCGATCGCGACCGGTTCGCCTTTCTTGGCAAGCACGCACAACTCTTCACATTGCGTCTCCTGCGGGCAGACGCGGCCGCAGACAGCAGGCAGCATATTCGTCTCAAACAGCTTTTCGGCGGCGGCTTTGGGGTTACCCTCGGCAATCCGCTTAATAAATTTCGGGATATCCACATTGACAGGACAGCCTTCCACACAGCGCGGCACGCGGCACTGAATACATCGGGAAGCTTCGGCGGCGGCTTCGGCGGCCGTATAGCCGAGCGCGACTTCATCAAAATTGCGGCGGCGGATTTTCGCCGGCTGCTCCGGCATAGCAATACGTCCTGTTCTTTCCTTTTTTACGGGCGGTGTCATAAATTCCAATCCTTTAATAAAATCATCAATCAGACTCGGGAGATAATCTTCAATCGTCTTTGATCAATTATTAATCGTCTTTGAACAATTTTCAATCGTCATTGATTAATTTTCAATCGTCTTTGATCAATTTTCAATCGTCTTCGATTAATTCAATCATCCTCGTTCAATCTTCACTCCGGCTTTGAGCAAACCTGCTTTGAACAAATGCCGCCGGCACATTCGTCGTCATACTTCGAAGAAGCGGCCAGTTCATCCTTTTTATAAATCATCAGGCGGTTCATCAGGGTATCAAAATCCACCAGCCGGCCGTCAAATTCGGGGCCGTCGACGCAGGCGAACTTAACTTCGCCGCCGACAATCACGCGGCAGCCGCCGCACATTCCCGTGCCGTCCACCATCATGGAGTTGATGCTGACGATAATCTCAACATCCGGATAATTTGTCATCAAATTCGCCGCCACCTTCATTAAAATCGGGGGGCCGATGACGACAACGCGGCCTATTCTTTCGCCGGTGTATTCGCCCGCGTTTTGTTTGTCAAGCAATACCTTCACGATATCGGTGACAAAACCGTGGTGCCCTTTGGAACCGTCATCCGTTGACACATAATGCTCATCGCTTGCCGCCTCGAACTCCTCCTCCATCATCAAGAGGTCCTTGTTGCGGGCGCCGATAATCGTAATCACACGGTTGCCGGCCTCTTTGTAAGCCTTAATCTGCGGGTAAACCGGCGCGATGCCGACGCCGCCGCCGACCAAAACAACCGTTCCGATCTTTTTAACATCCGCCGGCGTTCCGAGGGGGCCTGCAAAGTCCGCCAGACTTTCGCCGACATTCATTTTCGTCAGCTGCTTTGTTCCCTTGCCAAGCGCCTGAACCGACATCATGACCGTTCCTTTCCCGCGGTCAATATCGGCGATAGTCAGCGGTATCCTTTCGCTGTCATCATGAGCGCGGACAATCACGAATTGACCGGCTTTGGAAGCTTTGGCGACGTCGGGCGCGTCAATCACCATCTTCCAAACGCCGGCCGCCATTTCTTCTTTTTTCAATATTTCAAAAACCATCTTAATCACAAATTGTATTACTGCTGAATGTATGACGAATGTATCAACTGCTGAATGTATTAACTTGTTGAATGTATAAATCTGATGAATGTATTGCTTGCTGAATGTATTGCTTGCTGAATGTATTGCTTGCTGAATGTATTGCTTGCTGAATGTATTGCTTGCTGAATGTATTGCTTGCTGAATGTATTGCTTGCTGAATGTATTGCTTGCTGAATGTATTAAATCTGCCGAATATATTATCTGCTGTAAACATCAAAACGGCGCAAGCGTTAAAATCTAATTGTACGGCTTTATTTTCAGACACGGTCTTATTAATCTTTCCGTGACTTTTTCACGCGCTGTAAAATTCGAGAATGAAAATTAATCTTTATACTTTTAAATTTTTACATGTTTTAATCGTTTTGAACGGTAAAACCGAATTTTATTATATACATTCCCTCCCTCTTATTAAAGGAAATTCGAAATCACGCCCCCTAGGCAAAACATATAAATATAACAAATATGATTGTAGGTTCTGCTTCAGATACGACAAACAATTTCCGAAAGGGCCCATAGCTCAGCCAGGCAGAGCGACTGGCTTTTAACCAGTCGGCCTAGGGTTCAAATCCCTATGGGCCCGCATTTTTTTATACGGATTGACAGATGACGCCGCTTTATTGCATTTATTGCATTGCATTTATTGCATCTCTCATCGTTCGTGTGTTTATTGCGAGGTTTGACGGTATCGTTTCGAACCCAAAATAAGCAAGCAATATATACAAAAAACGAAATAAATTAAAAAAAATGAATTAAACATAATCCGGCGACATAAATATAAAATCCGGATAACGAAATTGTTCTGCCGGGGATGAATTCCGGCAGTTGAAGAAGCAACAAAAATATTATTTCTCACGGAGGAAACGATTTGACTTTTAAACTACTTGATCACGAATCGGTCCCGCACCACGAAATTATCGGCGAGGAAGAGATTGCCGGATTGCTCAAAAGATTTTCAATCGAGAAAGAGCAGTTCCCCAAAATTCGCATTGATGACCCTATAGTCCTTGAAATCGGCGCCGGAATCGGCGACGTCATAAAAATCACTCGCAAAAGCCAAACCGCCGAAGAGGCGTATTACTACAGGCTTGTTATCGACGCCATCGCATGACGGCGTTTATTTTTAACCATTTGTTTGAAGAATAAAAGGGAAAAATATTTTTATCGTAATCGACCGTCTCCCTCCCCCGCGTATCACATGTCCATATCTCATAAAATAAAATCAGCGCGCCGCCGGAACCATCCGGCCGTCGGATACGGACAGTTCCGCAAAACATCATCTCTTTTTCATCATGAAAATCGTATCCGCCGTTTACGCGCCGGCGCCGAAGCAAACGAGACCGATCTCCCGACACGACATAATACGAACGCATCCCACACGGGCGCATTCTATACGGGCGCATCCCGCCCTTTCAAACAAGAACGCTGCGGATTGCGGCATTTACCGATCCGATTTACCCGATCCGATCTACCGATCCGATTTACTCGATCCGATCTACCGGTCCGATTTACCCGATCCGGTTTACCCAATCCGATATCCAATCCGATTTATCCAATCATTAAACAACTGAACAGACTGACAAATAAATAATCTTACAAAGAGGGGCTAACTATTACATTAGATACACGCGTCCTGACGAAATTCTATTTCACCCAAGAAAAAATTGTACAGCATCATATTGATTCGTTCAATAAATTCTTGGACACGGGACTTCAAAAAATCATTGATGAACAAAAAATCATCGAAACGGATATCGAAGGAACCTATCTGAAGCTGGGGCGCATCCGCGTCGAATATCCTGTTGTTAAAGAAGCGGACGGAGCGATTGAAAAGCTCTATCCGAACGAGGCCCGCCTTCGCAATCTCTCCTATTCCGCACCGCTGTATTTGGAAATGTCAGTGGTGAAAGAAGGCGTTGAAACGCAGGAAGAACCGATTGAGGCAAATGTCGGCCAGCTGCCGATTATGCTTAAATCCAAAGTATGCAACCTTGTCGGCATGGCCGATGAAGAGAAAATCAAAAACGGCGAAGACCCGTTGGACTGCGGCGGATATTTCATCGTCGGCGGCACCGAGCGCGTTGTCATGACACTCGAAGATTTGGCGCCGAACAAGATATTAACCGAATACGGCGAAAGATACGGCGACAAAATCGAAGTGTCAAAAGTGTTCTCCCAAAAGAAAGGTTACCGCGCGCTTGTTGTCGTTGAGCGCGGGCGCAAATCCCTTTTGGAAGTTTCCTTCCCGTCCATCACCGGAAGACTTAATTTTATCACATTGGTCCGCGCGCTCGGCATTGTGACCGACCAGGACATTGTAACAGCCGTTTCAAGCGACCCGGAAATTGTGAAATTCATGCTTGAAAACCTCGATGAAGCAGAGGTTGATACCATGCAGGCCGCCATTGAAAAAATAGGCGTGCGCGTCGCTGCCGGCCAGGCCCGCGAATACCAAATCAAGCGCGCCAACTATGTTCTTGACAGATACCTGTTGCCGCACCTCGGCGACCGTCCCGAAGACCGTATTTCCAAAGCCAACTTCCTCGCCCGTATGGCAGAATCCTGTTTTGAACTGGCGCTTGGAAAACGAAACGAAGACGACAAAGACCACTACTCCAACAAGCGCTTAAAGCTTGCCGGCGACCTCATGGAAGACCTCTTCCGCGTCTCCTTCAACAAACTTTCACGCGACATCAAATACCAGTTGGAGCGCGCCAGCATGAGAAACCGTGAGTTAAACGTCGCGACAATCGTTCGCGCCGACGTTTTGACCGACAGGCTCCAACACCCGCTCGCCACCGGCAACTGGGTCGGCGGCCGTACCGGCGTCTCTCAGCTGCTTGACAGAAACGATCACATCTCAACCCTTTCCCACCTCCGCCGCGTGATTTCACCGCTTTCCCGCGCTCAGCCGCACTTCGAAGCCCGTGACTTGCACCCGACACAGTGGGGCCGCCTCTGCCCTTCGGAAACGCCTGAAGGTCCGAACTGCGGTCTTGTGAAGAATTTTGCCGAAATGGTGGAACTTTCCACAGGCGTTGACGACATCGAACCGATCAAACTCATGCTTTACAACCTCGGCGTCGAGAAATTCCGGTTCATCCAGCCGGAAATTGTTGAAGTCGTATACGACAGCGCCGAAAAAGAAGAATTCGAAAGCGAATTTGAAGAGAAAGCAATCGGTATCAAAAAGACGGAAAGCGAAGAAGGCGAAGCAATGCCCGAAATTGAAGAGGAAAACAAATCCTCAGAAAGAGACCACGACGTCGATGACGATTTCCTCGGCGGCATGGATTATGAAGGGGGAATTGAAGAATGAGCAAATCAAAAATTTTCTTAGACGGCGAATTGATCGGAACGCACGACGACCCCGAGACGCTTGTCACCGGCATTCGTGAAATGAGACGCAAAGGTTACTTCTCAAAATACTCAAAGCAAATCAACGTCGCTTATTTGGAACACACCAAAGAGGTCATCATTTCAGCCGACATCGGCCGCGCCAGAAGGCCGCTTTTAATCATCGAAAACGGCGAACTTTTGGTCACCGCGGAACACATCGAAAAACTGAAAACGGGCGAATTAAGCTTTGAAGATTTGGTTGACCTTGGCCTCATCGAGTACCTTGACGCCGAAGAAGAAGAAAACGCTTACGTCGCTTTGCGCGAAAGAGAATTAAACTTCCGCCACACCCACATGGAACTCTCGCCCGACTTGATTTTAGGCATCTGTACCGGCATGATTCCGTATCCCGAACACAATGCCGCCCCGCGTTGTACGATGGGCGCCGCCATGATTAAGCAGTGTATCGGCGTGTCAACGGCCAACCACAAATTAAGGCCCGACACCCGCGCCAACATTTTGCATTACCCGCAGCGCGCCATGACCTACACGCAGACCTGTGAAGCCATCGGCTTTGACGACAGGCCCGCCGGTCAAAACTTCGTTGTCGCCATCCTCTCTTATGAAGGCTACAACATTGAAGACGCTCTCGTTTTCAACAGAGGCTCCATCGAAAGAGGCCTCGGCCGCAGCCACTTTATCCGTACCTTTGAAGGCGAAGAACGCCGCTACCCCGGCGGTCAGGAAGACAAATTCGAGATTCCCGACTCCGAATACCGCGGTTCCCGAAGCGCCGAATCTTACGCCGAACTTGACGAAGACGGTTTGGTCAACCCCGAAACAAGCGCCGCGCCGAACGCGGTTTTAATCGGTAAGACAAGCCCGCCGCGTTTCCTTGAAGAAAACACCGGCCTTGATTCAGGTTTCGGGCAGCAGAGGCGTGAAAGCTCCGTCACTATGCGTTCCAACGAAAAAGGTATCGTTGACACTGTCATATTAACGGAATCCATCAACGGCACCCGTTTGGCCAAAGTCAAAGTCAGAGACGAGCGCGTCCCCGACATCGGTGACAAATTCGCTTCCAGACACGGCCAAAAAGGCGTTATCGGCCTGAAAGTGAACATCGCCGACATGCCGTTTACAGAATCCGGTTTATCCCCCGACTTAATGATCAACCCGCACGCGATTCCTTCGCGTATGACTGTCGGTCACGTTTTGGAAATGATCGGCGGCAAAGTCGGTTCAATGGAAGGGCGCCGCATCGACTCGACCGCTTTCTCCGCGGCCGAAGAAGGAGGCGACAATGAAGAAAAACTCAGGTCCACGCTCATGAAATACGGCTTTGCCCACACCGGCAAAGAAGTGTTCTATGACGGCGTGACCGGAAAAATGATTCCGGCCGATGTGTTCGTCGGCGTTATTCTTTATCAGAAACTTCACCACATGGTCACTTCAAAAATGCACGCCAGATCCCGCGGTCCCGTTCAGGTGCTCACCCGCCAGCCGACCGAAGGCCGCGCCAGAGAAGGCGGTTTGCGTTTCGGTGAAATGGAGCGTGACGTTCTTGTCGGCCACGGCGCCGCCATGTGCCTGAAAGAAAGATTATTGGAAGAGTCAGACAAAGACGAAGAATACGTCTGCAGCAGCTGCGGTATGATTGCGACATTCGACAACCAGAGAAAGACGGCTGTCTGTCCCAACTGCGGCGCTGACACCGACATCTACCTTGTCGAAATGAGTTACTCGTTCAAGCTCCTGCTTGATGAAATTAAATCCCTCGGCGTCGCGCCGAGAATGGAACTTGAGGACGCGGTGTAATCATGTTAAAGAAAAGAGTTCAACAGATTCCGAAAAGAATTTCCGCCATCAAATTCGGTTTGCTTTCTCCCAGAGAAATCCGAAACATGAGCGCAACCAATGTGATTACCGCCGACACCTATGATGAGGACGGCTTTCCCATCGAAATGGGTCTTATGGACACGCGCCTCGGCGTGATTGACCCCGGCCTTCGATGCAAAACCTGTCACTCCAAAGCCGGCGAATGCCCCGGCCACTTCGGTCATATCGAGTTGGTCGTTCCGGTCATTCACGTCGGTTTTAACAAAACCATCCGAAAGCTTCTCCGCTCTGTCTGCTGCAAGTGCAGCCGCCTGCTTTTGGATGAAAAACAAAAATCGACTTATTTGTCTCAGCTCAACGCTGTCATTGATATCGGCCACATGCCTGATGATTTAATCAATGAAGTGTACAAAGAAGCCGCCAAGGTCAAGAAATGCCCGTACTGCGATGCCGAACAAAACGACATCAAATTCGAGAAGCCGACCGAATACATCGAAAACGGCGAACGCTTGACGCCAACCGAAATCCGCGACCGCTTTGAAAACGTGCCCGACGACGACATCCGCGTGATTGGCATGGACCCCGTTAACGCGCGTCCCGAATGGATGATTTTAACCGTCCTGCCGGTTCTGCCGGTGACGGTCCGCCCGTCCATTACGCTTGAATCCGGTCAGCGCAGTGAAGACGACCTGACGCACAAGCTTGTCGATATTATCAGAATCAACCAAAGATTCCAGGAAAACAGAGACGCCGGCGCTCCCCAACTCATTATTGAGGACTTATGGGAACTTTTACAGTACCACGTGACGACGTTTTTTGACAACTCCGTCTCAGGCATTCCGCCCGCCAGACACAGGTCAGGCCGCCCGCTCAAGACGCTTTCCCAGCGTTTGAAAGGCAAGGACGGCCGTTTCAGAGGCAGTCTGTCAGGCAAACGTGTCAACTTCTCCGCCCGTACCGTTATTTCACCGGACCCTGATTTGAGCATCAACGAAGTCGGCGTGCCGCTTCCGATTGCGCTCATTCTGACAATTCCCGAACACGTCACCGAACGCAACACCGATTTCCTCAAAGAACACATCCGCCGCGGCCCGATCAATTATCCGGGCGCGAACTATGTGATTCGTTCCGACGGCGGCCGTATCAAGATTACGGACATCAATCAGGAAGACCTCTGCGAAAAGCTGGAATACGGCTGGATCGTTGAGCGCCACCTCCGCGACGGCGATGTCGTTTTGTTCAACCGTCAGCCGTCTTTGCACAAGATGAGTATTATGGCCCACAGCGTTAAAGTGCTGGACGGCAAGACATTCCGTATGAACCCGGCCGTCTGCCCGCCGTACAACGCCGACTTTGACGGTGACGAAATGAACATGCACGTGCTGCAAACCGAAGAAGCCCGCGCCGAAGCCAAGATTTTGCTTCAGGTTCAGGAAAACATCCTGTCCCCGCGTTTCGGCGGTCCCATCGTCGGCGGTATCCACGACCACATTTCCGGTATGTTCCTTTTG
>Ga0123353_10011190_pt1 | contig 12618 bp, 8 predicted proteins | sample TergutLab28metaG_3_FD_92763 | JGI IMG/M metagenome (GOLD analysis project Ga0123353, IMG submission 92763) | Labiotermes labralis P3 segment gut microbial communities from Petit-Saut dam, French Guiana - Lab288 P3 | ecosystem: Host-associated > Arthropoda: Insects > Digestive system > Gut ... | reverse complement strand
TAGCAAGGTTCGGAGCAATCATTGCCGCTCCTTTGCAGATACCGGCAATGTTGACTTTGCGGTTGTCCGAAAGAATAACCTGCTGCGAAACATATTTTTCAACGGTATCCGTTGTCATGATTCCGCGGGCTGCGTCAATGAATGAATCTTCGGTGGAAGACAGTTTCTTTGCGGCATCGGCGATTCCTTTTCGGACTTTGTCCATCGGCAGCATAATACCGATGACTCCGGTAGAGATAACCAGTCCTTGTTCGTCGGTTCCGCCGACGGCGTTAGCGGCAAGCGTTGCCATTTCTTCGGCATCCCGGATACCTTGTTCGCCGGTGCAGGAATTGGCACAGCGGGAATTGCCGACAACCGCACGGAAAGTCCGATGTTGTGACAGGCGGCCTTTATTGACTGTCACGGGTGCGCCGCAAACCAGATTCTGCGTGAACACACCGGCGGCGGTTGCAGGCAAATCGGAAACGATTAACGAAAGGTCAAGCAGGTTCGGGTCGGACTTCAATCCGCAATGAACGCCAGCGAAACGAAATCCTTGAGGAATAAAAATCGGCATATCAACAAAAAGGAAAATGGGTTATTAACTATTAGCGTAGGCGTATTTCAGAAATACAGTAATACTACGCCGTTCCGGGATTTTGCGCCTGATATGTTTCCATCCAATTCCGCAGTGCGACATTTGCCGCGTCACGGATGTCAATGGTGCGGTCATTGAGAAACGCTTTGATAACATCAAGTGCTTCCCTCGTTATAATCGTTGATAGTGCCTGAAGTGCTGCAATGCGGACATTTGTTTCGTCGTCTTTGTCGGCGATTTCGATGATTCTGTCCTTGAACATTTCGGCAAATCCGGTCGCACCGGCAACCGCACAAGCCGAGTAACGGCGCACCGGAATGGGAGACACTATGTCATCACCGATTATTTTGGCTGTGTTGGGGTCAATCAAGCGCACATAACGCCCTAACTTTTTTGCAGTATCTATCGGAAGTGAACCTATTCTGGAAGCAAACGATTCAGCGTGAAGTTCCGGCACGGTGTCATAAATTGCCTGCCGTATTTCCGGTTCGGGACGTTCCACCAGAACACTGAAGAGCGGGTCTAATCCCGGCACAGCACGCGATTTCAAAATACGAAAGATAATCGCCGCTGTCCCGGCATCGGGGTCATTGACGTGGTCAAGAAGAAGTTTATTAATCTCGTCTCCGACTAATTTTCGTGAAGCATCAGCAGCACTGCGGCGGGCTGCCGGCGATTTCTGTTCTAAAAAGAAGCGCAGAATAGAAATAATGTTTTGCTTTGGAATACTGCTTGCCATCAGAAGTTGAATCGCTTCCAGTTCTTTACCGGCAATGATTTCGGCAAGTTGCGGATTGAACGGAGTGAGCCAATTGAAACTTTTGAAACGCTTGAGCGAATCACGAACATCCATACTGGGTTCAGGTCCAATTATGTCCAATTCTTTTCGGACGAAACTAACATCGGAGCGGCGCGCAAGCAACTCATCAACGACTGCCGGTGAAGAAGTGTCCGTCACATAACTCAATAACATCCGCTGAAAACTGCCGTGCGAACCGGTTTCCATCAGTTCGATTGCCCTGGCACAGGCGGCACTGCGATGGTCAGCAAAGACGGTTTTAATTGTTGCAAAATCCTTTTTCGCGACAATCAGCAGGGCCTGAATCAATTCATCAATCTTATTGGAAGCAAAACGTTTAACGGGCGCATCTAATTGTTGAACGAACCATTCACGTTTTCCGTCAAGATTTCTGCGTTTCAAAGGGTCGCCGGCTTCCGCTAAATCCTTATAAAAAGAATCAGCAAGCGCGAGAACCATTTCTCTGGATTTAGCCATCATTTCCTTATCATCGCTTTCGAGATACTGGACTACCGTCGGCAGCGTTCCATAAAGTTTGCGGTCAAGAATGATTTCCGCCGCACGTCTTTTGATAGCAGGATTTTTTTCCCGCAGCGCAGTGTCGGCTAATTTTGTGAGGCGGTCTTCGTTAACACATTCAAACCGCAGCCATGTTTCTGTGTCTTTTGCGAAAGTATTGAAAAGTGTGATATAAATATCGAGGTCTTTTTTCTTGTACAGCGCATCAAAGGCAAGAGAACGGGCTTCGTCATCGGTTGAATCCAGCAGCGGAACTAATAAATCAACGGCAGCAGGATTTTCTGTCTTGCCGAGAAAACGAATTGTCTTGTCAGTAAATTGAGTTGTCATATTTTTTTCTATGTTTTATTCTTGAAACCATTTCTGCCGAAGTTCCTGCAAGAGTTCCGAAGAACTGCGGAAATCCTCGTCGTCTATTGCTTTGCGCAGATACTTATCGTCAATGAATATAAGACCGGGATGGTCGGACTTATATTTGTCCATAATTTTGTGGAGCAAAGACCGGGTCTTGCTGTCAATGTTATGGAGCGAACATATTTCGTAAAACAACGCTTTATGTCCGGTACGCGGACCGAAAATACCAAAGGCACCCATAATAATTTTTCGTGAAACAGAAGTAATCAAACCGTACCCGCATATTTTAATCTTCAAATCGTGATTATGCAAGAGGCGCGAAATCCGCATCATCTGCCGTTTATGCCGGTTTTAACAACGGACTTTCAACGGAAATGTTTTTCTAACCGTTATTTTTTTGCTTTTCCCTAAAAAATAATCTAAAGATAATACATATCATATCGATTCCCGAAAAATTAAAAGTCCGTCTGCAATGTTTAACAATCACCCGTTCATCAAAGTTATGCTGCTATTCCCGCTTCTTGCGGGGGTAATCGCTCTTTGCACGGGCTGCAATTCATTGCCGCGAAGCGGTTTCGACCCCAATGGTGAACGGCTCTTTGCGTCCAACCCTTTGGAAAATCTCAATCCGTTCAGATGCGACCTGCTAACAGGCAACAGAAGTTCCTCAACCGCCGTTCCGGTACCGTCAAGTAATACGCCGTCTTTGTTTCCGTCTGCGCAGCCGGCGGCAACGACTTTTCCGTCAACACCGACAGCAGTTCCTGCAACTACTACCGCAGAATTGCCGGGCTTTCTCAGTGCAGGACGCACCAACGCCGCTGTTCCGCAATATGGTTCAACTGCAACGTTCACCGACCCAAACACGAGGAGCATTAACACCGCTTTTGTCTATTCACCGGACGGAACCAGCACCGCCGAACCCTTTGAAGAAACCGGCGGATACGCCCTGCCGATTGAACCGGTATCAGGTCCCGCTATATTGATGACCCCGCGTGAACAAATCGCACCAGTCGGTAGCGAAGTCGTGATGATTGCCAGTTATCTCGGCAATAAAGACCGCCTCATTACGAATGAAAAAATTGAATGGACGCTTGACGGAGTCGGCAGTTTTCTCAATTTCGACAAAGGAAGTTATTGTGACCCGCTGTTTTTCGATTATACACGGGCAAAGAAAAACTCTGAAACTTATGTAATCACGAAAACGAGTCAGAAATATCAAACGCTTGACCGCGGCACTGCGGAAACGCGGGACGACATTCACTTACTGCGGGGACAAACTTGGGTATCCGTCAATTCAATGAAAGAGGGCTCTACGTACATCACGGCATTTGCGCCGCAGTTGAAGGACTGGTCGAAACATTCCGACTTCGGCGTAATTCATTGGATTGACGCTCAATGGGTTTTGCCGCGCTTGCCGATTGCTCCGACCGGCAATACCCGAATGCTGACGACAACCGTGCAGCGCAGAACAACGGGACAGCCGAGAGGCGGTTGGATAGTCCGATACGAAATCATCGGCGGGCCCGCGGCGGGCTTCGGAAATTCCGGCGCACAAATCGAAGAAGTGGAAACCGACTTCTCCGGTCAGGCATCGGTTATGCTCACGCAGCGGGAAAGTCAAACTGGAACCAGCACGATAGCGGTCAAGATAATTCGTCCGGCTGGAATGGACGGCTCAAGCAGCAGAATTACAGTCGGCAGTGAAATACTGCGGCAAACTTGGGCGGGAACCGCTTCAGTTATTGCGAAACTGCAAGGACCCGCATCAAGCGGCCGCGGACAGGATGTCCCCTACACGTTAACGCTGACAAACACAATGGCGGTACCAGCTGTGGGACTTGCCGAGATGAATTATTCGCCGACTGCATCGCTCATCAGCAGCAATCCTCCGGCGGACTCGCAAAGCGGCGGAACGGTGTTTTGGAATGTTACTGTGCCGGCACATTCGTCGCTTGATTTAAAAGTTATTCTGCGTTCTTCGACAAATATAAGTGCAAACGCTAATTTCCATTCGCAAGGTTCGGGATATATCCGCTCGACTATTCCGTCTGTTAGTCCGGGTGCGCCGCCGACTGTTGTGCCAAAGCCCGACCCGGCTTCGACTGTGCCGTCAGTACCTAGCAACAGCGGTGCGAATGTTTATGTTCCGCCGGTTACTCCGCCGCCTCCGGCAACTACCGGCGGTGCGACTCCTTATGTTGGTACGCAACTGAAGTTGACAATCAAAGAGGCAACCGGTCAATTGCCGAATGATGACGGTACAATGGAAACGATAGTGTTCCAATCCGGCAAACCGTTCTGTGTTGCTTTTATCGTTCAGAATACCGGTACGACTGCGGTTAACAATGTGTTGCTGCAATTAGGTATTCCGCAGGAATATGTGGGCAGAATCTCCAATGTTCGCTCTAATGGAAGACATAATCCGCAGAATAATACGGTGGAATTGACAGCGGGAACGATACCGGCGGGCGGCGAAGCGGTGATTCAGATTCGTTTGCCGACGATTACATTGCAGGGTTATCAATTTACGGGTCGGGTTTCGGTTAACGGCAGAGAAGTCGATAAGCAAACAGAACGTATTGTTCCGCTGAGGTAATTGCGGAAAACAACATCACTAGCGGCAACATTACGAGCGGCGGGTGATACCACGCCGAAAAAAACCGGCTGAATGAATTCTAGTCCTTAACATACTTCAGCAAATCATCGAGTTGCAAAGACCAAATGCGAATGCCGCTGTTCTGCTTGTTGTTCAAATTCAAATAACTGAATACTAAATAACGCTCATCCGGCGTGAGCATAGCGTGTTGAATCGGCAGCATTTTGTTCCGCAGCGTCAAAGTATTCCTCGGCGGCAATTCTTCACCGATGCTCCGGCTCAACTCCCGAAGCCGCAAACTGGCATCACTGCCAAGCGTGACTAAAAGCCGACCATCCTTTGAAAGGAAAATCTTATGAACAGTTCCCTGGTCATTCGGAATCTCAATACAATCTTTTACCTTCTGTATGTTTCCTTGCGAAAAACTCCAGAGACGAACCGTCCGGTCATAACTGCTGGAAATAAGCCGGTCTGAATTACGGTCGATAGCCAACGCACTAATCCAGCCGATATGTCCGCTCAACACAACGGAAACCGGTTCATAAGTTCCTTCCGCCAGCGACCAAAGCCGAATTGTCTGGTCACGGCTGCCCGTTGCCATCCATTTTCCATTAGGGGCAACAGCAGCGGCAGTTATTCCGTCCTTATGTCCTTTCAGCACTGCCTGACAAGCACCCGGAAATGCCGCTTTCAAATCATAAACCCTTGCGGCTGCATCGTCACTGCCGGTTACAATCGAACCGGAATCAGTACTGAACGCCATTACCCGAATCGGCTTTTCGTGACCGCGCAAATGAATAACCGGCGGAATTATTCCTTTCGGCAGTTGTTCGATATTCCAAAGATACACGCTGTGTGCGTTTTGCATTTCGCTATCGGTTTTGTCGCCGGCGGTCTCAATACCGCAGCAGGCAAGCCATTTGCCGTCGGACGAAATTTGCAAATCCGTCAACTGCCGAAAAACCGTTTCGAGAACCTTGACGGTCTGCGCTGGTTCCTTTTTCGTTGCATCAAAGATATTGACCGTACCGTCTTTTGTGCTTCCGATGATAAATCTGTTGTCCGGCGTAAATAATAATTTAACGAAAGAAACACCGCCGGTATCAACAGCGTTCTCCGCTTTCGGATTCATGATGTCCTGCATCACTACGCCGGGACCCTCATGCTGCGATAAAACCCAGCGTCCGTCAAAACTGATGTCCATCGAAGTAACCGGCAAGGTTTGCTCGGCAAATGCCCTGCCCCAACTTTGCGAAGCAAATGCCTGCGATATCAGCCAATATGCCGATGAGGGAACATTCTGACCAAGTTGCCGAAACGCTTGAATCGCTTCAATCGCTTTTTCCAAAGCGTTGTCCGGCGAAATTAAAATCAGAGAACTTGCCTCATCAAGTGTTTTTTCTGCTTCGTTCAACTTCGCTTTGTATTGTGTGACCGATTTTTGCGAATCAATTTTTTTATCGCCGGTCTGAACGTCCGGTTTTTTTGCCGACGGGTTCTCCGCTGGAAATTTGTTTCCCGTTGCAGGCATCAAATCGGACGGTGCAAGCGGAACAGAAAACGCCGAGTTAAATTGCAAGGTTTCTGCAATATTTTGTTCTGTTTGTACCACTGCTTTCGGCTGCGGTTTAGATTGCACTGGCGGTTGTTCAACAACTTTCGGCTGCACCATTGATTGCGCAACTGTTTTTTCCGGTATCACCCCCGGTACCTTGTCCGGTTTTATGTCCGGTACAGACGGTTTTTGCAGCGGCTTCGGTGCATTGGCTTGGGCTTGAACCGCCGGTACACCGGGAACAGGATTTGTTTCACTGCCGCTGTTCTTGACAACGGATATGCTGTTCCCTTCTTGCTTTGACGGTTCTTGTTTTTGCAGTTGATAATAAATATAAAACGGCGATATAAGAATTATCGCCCATTGAAGACATACTGAAACGAAAAGAACGCCCCAACGCCGTTCATTGCAGCGTTGTTCCTTGACGGGAACATCTTTTATGGTGCTTTTCGCCTTTGAAACAAGCGGACGCGTTTTGCCGGAAACAGCACCGTCCGTAACAGTTGATTTTATGACTTCCAGCGGTTTTTCTTTTCCGCAACAAGGACAAACCGTCTGCGCCGCCGCGGTTTGCTGAACCCGATAACGGAATCCGCATTCACCGCAGCGAATCAGAAAGGTCTTGTCGGAAAAATCTGAATGCATTGTCGCAGGGATAACTGTTTATCCAATTTTCTTCATTCGAGGTTGTTTTCTTTCGTAATCCGAAATTGAAATGGAAACCGGAACATTTTCTTCCATATTTTCTTCCGGCGGACGACGGGCGGAAAGAAATGTCTGTAAATGGTTTTCGACTTCGTTAAAAACATCAGTCCATGACTGGTTATATTGCTGCCGAAAAACCAGCATTGAACGGTGCCACAGCAGGTTTCCGCCGCACAAATTCCAACGCCAATCCGCTCTTTCGGGCAGCACCAGCCAGGTATTAACTCCCAACGCACCGGCAAGATGCGCAACATAACCCGGCGGAGTAATTACCAAATCCAACGCCGTGATTAATGCTGCCGCTTCGTCTAAATCATACTGGAACGCTTCTTTGAAAATATGAATTTGCAGCGGAGAATTCCGGCAAAGCGTTGCCGCCTCTTTTTGCGCCGTGCCATGCTGCAAGCAAATCCACGCGGCATTACTTTGATTTCTCAACATCATTTCACGCAGTTCACGCAGCGGTAATGCAGTTTGCGATTCTGTTTCTGCCGTCCAACTGCCTTGCCAAAGTATTCCGACCTTTGCAGCACTGCCGATACCGGCGAGATTCCGCGCCCAGCGTTCTACCCGCGGTTTATCCGGTACAAGATATGCTTTCTTCAAGGGAAAATCCTCTTCTGCATTGCGGAAATATCGCGGCAAACTACCGAAAGCAATCTGCTTGTCGATGGACAATCCCCACGGATTTTTCGTGCGGTAAGTTTCGTCGTGAACCACACCCGTCGGATTGAGCGATGTCGCCGGTTCAATATGTACGCTGCCGACGGTTTCCGGCGTATTATCGACGAGCAATGCCCGTGGAAATGAGCGGCGGAACAATCCGTGAAGCGATTCATTACATTCGATAACGCAATGTCCTGCGCTGTCTATCAAATCCGGCAGGCACGAAGCAAACATTAAATCGGCGGCAATTCCTTCTTCAGAATACGCTAATACGGTTTCATCGTTTTCTGTGTTGCCGTTCCAAACCGGTAAATGATGCCGCTCCCAAGTCCCGAAAGTTGCAACGGTGCGGAATTCCATTGCTTCCCAGCCGTCTTGCAAATTTCCCAAAGCGAGAAGAATTTTTCCGTAGTTGTGAACCGCTTGCGGATACCGGTCAGCAACTAGCAGCATCCGCTGATAATACGGCTGCGATTCCTCATACCGTTCACTCTTCCGCAATGATTCTGCTAAATGGAAACAAGCGTCCGGCGAAGACGAGTCCAATCCGAAAGCGGTTTCCAAAGCATGAACGGCATTGTCGTATTGACCGTCTAATTCCAGAATATAACCGAGGGTCAGCCACGCCGAAGCGTTCTGCGGTTCGTATTCCGTCAATGTTTGGAAAACATTAATCGCTTTGCTGTACTGCTGAAGTTCAAAATGCAGTTGACCAAGTTGCAGGAGTACTTCGCTTTTTCCCGGTTGTAATTCAAGCGACCAGCGGAAGGACTGAATCGCTTCGTCATTTTGTCCGATGCTGTGTTGCGCCAGTCCCAAGTGATAAAGCAGTATTGCCTGATTTGCGGCACTTTTCAGACGCTCTTCTTCGCTTGAGTCGGCAGAAAGTCCGTCATTTTCGGCAACAAAGCGCAAAGCGTCCTGGAAATAACCGATTCCACGCTGTGTTTCGCCCTGTTGACAGCATATAACTCCGAGACCGTCCAATGCCGCTAAATTGCGGTTTTCGTCTCGAAGTATATTTCGATAAAGTGTTTCTGCCCGCTCGGTTTGCCCGTCAAGCAGCGCGGTTTGCGCTTCGGCAAGTACCGCAGTATTCGTTTCAGATTCTCTCATTGTATGTTCCTTCTAAACGGATTTTCCCCGTCATTCGGAAAAAATGATATAGTTCCTGGTCCTGTTATCGTCAATACATTCATAAAAATTGACATAATCCGCAAAAATCATAGAATAGGAACACTGCTTTTTGCCGATACTGTCAACAGGAGAGTATATGCAGCCGGAAATACACATAAACACAGATTTGCCGAAGCGGCGGAAGAAGATTGTCAAACCGCTTGCGCCGCCGAAAGAACACCGCGACATCTTTTCGGAAAAGACCGCCCGGCTCTTGCTCCGCTGGCTCAAACCGAAACAGGAATTGCCGGAACAGTTGCCCGGCTTGCGAAAAAAATTCATAAAAGAACGCAAACACAAAAAACCATCACTTAGCGTACAGGAAGAACTGGCGGCTGCAATCCGCGCAAAGTTAGTTCCTTGGTGCTGGAGTTTCCTTTTACATTTGTGCTTGATTCTATTGTTGATGTTCCTTTTTCTACCGGCGAAACCCGGCACGGCACCTTTCGACATAATACTTGGACTAGGAGATGAGATTTCCGTTTCCAAAGACGAAGAAGGCGGCGGCAACGGCAACGCACTCGGAGATGACGACAACAATTCGATAACAATCGTTGCGCCGCAGAACTTACTACCGGTTGAGAATCCAGAATCGGTGTCACCGCAAATGGAAACCGTTGAAACATCACCAGACGCAATTCTTGACAATGCCAGCGAGCGGGTAGTACTCAATCTTGCCGGTAGAGACCCCGGCAGCAGAGCAAATCAACTCGGCGGAGGCGGAAACGGTATCGGCAATGGAACGGGAAACGGAATCGGCGACGGCAACGGCGGAATAGGAAAAACCGATACCGCCGTTGTTGCCTCTCTCCGCTGGCTAGTCCGCAATCAACTCAACGACGGCAGTTGGTCGCTTTGCGGTCCGTATCGAGATGGTGCTTTTCGGGACAAGGAAAACAAGATTGCCGCTACCGCAATGGCTTTGCTTGCATTTCAGGGATACGGGGTAACTCCGTCTTCGTCTCATCCGCAGTTGCGGGAATTTGCCGGCGCGGTCAATAACGGCTGGAATTACCTGTTGAAACACCAGCAGTCCGATAACAATCCGCAGCGGGACGGCTGTTTTTTTCGCGACTCTATGCCTTACTCTCACCGGTTTTATACTCACGGTCTTTGCACGCTTGCCCTTTGTGAGCGTTTAGCAATGAAAGGCGAAGACGCAAATGCCCCCTTGCGGGAAGCGGCACAGCGGGCGGTAAATTATTGTTTGCAGCATCAAAGTGTTGACGGCGGCGGCTGGCGGTATGATGCCGATAGGTGGAATTCTGATTCCGACGTTTCCGTTACTGGCTGGATTGTTATGGCGTTGAAAACAGCGCAGGCAGCTGAGTTGCAAGTGCCGGAAAGTACTTGGCAAAAAATCACCCGCTTTCTTGATACGGTGCAGAAAGACGGCGGCAGTCAATATGCGTATCGGGAACGTGAGCCGGAGATTCGTGTTGCAATGACAGCGGAGGCACTGCTTTGTCGGGAACTGCTCGGCTGGAAACAAAACGACACGCGGCTGATGAACGGCGTTGCCGTTCTTGTCGAACCGGAAAATCTGCCGAGGTTTGATGACCATTATAAACGTGATGTTTATTACTGGTATTATGCTTCGCAAACGCTTCACCATTACGGCAAGGACGAGTGGCTTATCTGGAATACAAAAATACGGGAAGAGTTGCCTGCGCATCAGGAACAGAGCGGCAGTGAGACAGGAAGTTGGAATCCGAAGTTGCCGGTACGTGACGTTTGGGGACAGCAATTCGGTCGTCTATACACGACTTGTTTTTCGGCATTGGTATTGGAGACGTATTACCGGCATCAGCGGATATATCGTTAGGAAGATAGAAATTTCTTAGCGTAGGAGTGTTTCAGAAATACAGTAATTCTACGCCATTTCATCAATCAGGTCGGTCAACTTGTCGAGACCGCCGCTGACTTCTGCCTTTTGTTTCGGAGAACGTCCCGAAATACTGTCGTCAGAATGAAGCGGAAACATTATCACGCCCTGCGGACAAATGCGGCTGCAAGCAGGACAGCCGTTCCGGCAATTGTCCGGCAAATCCACAAACGGCAAGTTGTCTCCGCCGATAGCATATACTCCGAACAAGCAAAAATTAACACATTCGAGACAGCCTGAACACTCTGAACGGTAAACGACCGGATACCACCGCTCCGATACCGGTTCTGTTAAGTTCTCAACGGAAGAATTGTTTTCAAGCGGAATGTTTTTGCGTTCCGCTCTTAATGCTGCTTCAATTTCAGTGATGACAGCCGCCGTTGTTTTGCCAGTGACATCGAAGCAAAAATCAACGGATATTTTCAGCGTGGTCAGCAATGCGCCTGCTGCTCTCACCGGCAAAGACGAAAAAAACAACACCGGTTTTTCCGTGTCCGAAGTTCTTTCCCGAAGCGAGGTTACGGTTTTACCAGTCGGCGGTAAATCGTATATGAACGGAATACTAACCGCCGCTGAACGGAAATGTTCCGCCAGTTGCTGAATGTCAACGGAATTATTTTCTTCACTGCGCTGTCGGGAAAAAATAATGAGCATCGGCGATTGTCCTCTTGTGTTATCCTATCATACTCCGCAATGTATCTTCTAGCGAAAATTGCGGCTGCCAGCCGGTTCGTTCTTTCAATTTTTCGCAACTGCCGAGAATTACCGGTACGTCGTTTGGGCGCAAAAGTTCCGGCACTATTTCGATTTTCGTTTCGATGCCGAGTATATCCGCCGCCTTTGCGATGATGTCCCGAAGGCGGGTTGTTTTTCCGGTGCAGACGTTGTAAATTTCGCCGCTCTGTCCTTTATCGAAAAGCAGGAAATAAGCACGGACAACGTCCCGCACATCGGCAATATCCCGCAGCAAATCGACATTACCGGTGTTCAAGACGGTTTCTTTTTTTCCGCTGCGCCGGGCATCAAGCAGTTGCCGGATAAATGAGGCGACTGCAAACCGTTCATGCTGTCCGCTTCCGATGTGCAGAAAAGAGCGGGTCGAAACAATATCTAAGCCGAAATGTTCGGTATAAAGCCGGACCAATTCTTCTTGCGCCATTCTGCCGACAGCGTAAGGATTTTGCGGTTTCAGCGGTGCGGTTTCGGTCAGTGCGGTTTCACCGGCGTTGTCATAAATTTCGGAAGAGCCGACAATTAAACCCCGGCAGCGGTAAGAAGGATTTGCCGTCATTGCCGCTTTGACGCTTTGGAGCAGGTTGAGCAATATAGTCAGGTTGCCGCATAAACATTTTGCCGGTTCGTGCCAACTTTGTCCTACGCTGCTGCTTGCGGCAAGGTGAATCAACCGTTGCGGTTGAAATTGTGATATGACGGATTCGAGAACGGCAACGTCCCGCAAGTCGGCGGAAATCGGTCGGCAAACGCAGTGCTGCATCTCAAAAGTACCGCCGCCGATACCGCGGTCAATGCCGATGATTTCAACCGTTTTATTATCCGGTGTATCCAGAAAGCGGAGTATATGCCGGGCAACAAAGCCGCCGATGCCGGTGATAAGATATTTCTCTTTTTGCATGATGGATAATTGTAAATCATATGAACTGCGGTGTCAAGCAGTCCGTCTGCCTGTCTTTCCCATATATTTAGCCGGTACTCCAACTTTTAACAGCGGCAAACTTCTTATCTCTCCTTAAACCAACGATTTCAATACCGCCGGTAAGAT
>Ga0123353_10011189_pt1 | contig 12618 bp, 11 predicted proteins | sample TergutLab28metaG_3_FD_92763 | JGI IMG/M metagenome (GOLD analysis project Ga0123353, IMG submission 92763) | Labiotermes labralis P3 segment gut microbial communities from Petit-Saut dam, French Guiana - Lab288 P3 | ecosystem: Host-associated > Arthropoda: Insects > Digestive system > Gut ... | reverse complement strand
TGTAGCCAGATATGCGATGCGGAGTATCTTTTCCGATATTTCTATCAATGAGAGGCATTCTTCCAGGGAAGCACCACTGGCTATGACACCATGACGTTCCCATAACAGATATCTATGTTTACTCAGAAGAGAAGCCGTCTGAGTGGCTAGTTCCATACTACCTGGAGCCAGAGCCTTTATTGCCGCTGCCCCTTCTTCAAAAAAAGCCCTGCCCTCCGTATGGAAATGCCAAAAAAGCCTGGTCAGTTCCTCTGTGGTAAAAGAGCAAATAGCGCTAAGGGTTACAGCGTAGAGAGGATGGCAATGAAAGAGGACTCGCCCTGGTGCTCTGCTGGTCATCAGAGCCTGATGGCCAAGAAGGTGCACCATCAGTTCGCTGGAAGGTTTGCCACCCTTATCCAGTCCCCAGATGACTCGGTAGCTTGATCCGGAGTTGTCCATTTCCAGGAGAGCCAGCTTACTCTCAGGGTCTGTCGCTAGCGTGGACAATCTGGCGCCGGAGGCAGAGATTAAGAGATACTTGCCGCCAAGATTCCCGACACGGGATTCCAGCTTAACAAAGCTGCCTGGTACGCTTTCTGGATGCTGCCAACCACTGATTTCTTCTTCAGAAAGCAAAATAGAGAGATTGCCAGCACTTCCTTCGCATAAGTCGAGTCCTGACAACCTTCTGCTGAAGCAAACGATTTGCTTGAGGAGGGTAGTAGCGGTCCTGAGCATATGCCTTCCTCTTTAAGACAGCGCCTGCCTAAGGTCGGCAATAATATCTTCAGTATCTTCAAGTCCAATAGAGAAGCGATAGTAACCCTGGCGAAAGATTTCGGGATAGTAAGCCATTTTCTCACTGGTACTTTCGGTGAAGACCATCAGACTCTCAGTATCACCCAAGGACACAGCATGAGCGATCAGCTTCAGCTTCTGCAAGAAGTTAATGTGCTCTTCAGAATCCCCCTTAAGATCGAAACAGAGCATGCCTCCAAACCCTTTCATTTGGGTCCGAGCCAGTTCATGCTGAGGATGGCTTTGCAAACCAGGATAGGCTACGAAGCGTACAGCAGGATGGTCTTCCAGATACTCAGCAACAGCTTGGGCATTCTCGGAGTGTTGCCTCATCCTGAGGGGTAAAGTAAGTAAGCCTCTGGTGATTAGCCAAGCATTGAAGGGACTGATTATGCCCCCAAAGTTAACCATTGCTTCTTCCTTTATACGATCGATCAGCTCTCTGCTTCCCGAAATGCAGCCTCCCAGCGCATCCCCATGGCCATTTATATACTTGGTCATGCTATGCATGGAAAGATCAGCACCCAGAGCTAAAGGCTTCAGGTAGAGGGGTGAGGCGAATGTGCTGTCAACCGAGAGCAAGGCTCCACAATCTCTGGCGATCTTGGCAATTGCAGCGATATCGCTGATGCCGGTAGTTGGATTACCTGGGGTTTCGATATGAATCAACCTAGTGTTTTCCCGGACCGCAGCCTGTACTGCAGCTGCATCGGTACTGTCCACCATGCTGACCTGGATTTTAAACTTTCCTGGTAGAAGTTGACGCAGGAGGATGCCCACAGCGCTATAACATACCTGAGAGCAGATAATATGATCTCCTGTAGCCAGGAAGGTGAGAAAGATAGCAGCCAAAGCAGAGACGCCACTGCCAAGGACAACAGAGCTCTCTGCGCCTTCGATGGCAGCTAGTTTATCCTGGAGGATAAACTGATTAACATTCCCATTGCGCGCATAAATGTTGCTATGAATGCCACTCCAGTCCACAGGAGACCCATCAGCGGGCAGACGATAATTACTGGTGAGGTAGAGCGGATCATGCATCGCTCCATAAACATCATTATCTCTTTTTCCTGCGTGGATACAGGTGGTCAGGATACCCCTGGAATCTACATCCTTCATTACCTAATTCCTCCATTTATTCCAAATAGATACAACCAAGATATAATGATGAAATCAAGAATTTTATTTATATATTAAAAACACTATCTACTTCTTTAAGAATGATTTGCAAATGGCAACAAATAATAATTGTTGACGTTCCTTAAACACTATTATATACTCTTATATGTTAATGATGGATATCAGATACTTTAGATAATTTCCAGGTGATCTTGGCAGAGACCGCTGTTGCAATCATCCAGATTCACGGTAATTCTTTTCGTGCCTGCTCTCGATGCGTTGACAGTGATGCTACAGCTGCCCTGGCCCTGTACTAGCCACTGTAACCTGATGCGTTGCCTTCGTGGTGGGGCAGAACGACCAAAAGTGTACCAGCTTTCCCTGTTGGTACGGTAGCCATCAAGATGATCGACTTCTTCACGAGGAGTTCCTGTGAGGAAAGTGAGTTCTTCACCGGATATCTCCACCCGGATCGGTTTAGCTGTTTTCAACTGCTTCCCTCGTTCCGTGACAGATGTTCCCAGCCAACCAACATTGGCAATATCGAGGCAAAGACGATATACCCCGTTTTCCACTCTGGTCATACTAAGATTTTCCGCCTTAATCTCAGGGAGAGCGGCGCAATGCTGTAAGCTAAAGCGAAAGTTTCTTGCACATTCATCTTCCAACAGTGTAAACCAGGGATTCTGGGCAAAGAACTTGGGATGCCAGCCTCCGATCTCAACCAATCCCAACTGAGGGTGGTCGAAGGGAACCCAGTCCTTAAACCCCATACCTGAAGCCTCACTATCACTTAACTTAAGCTTGGCCAGTTCATGTTCTTCGTTAAACTCAGATTTGCTGAACTCTTTACGATCCTTTACTCCTCCCTTTTGCTTCGCATCCCAGAGTTCAGTGGTATATGACAGCAAGCCAACCTGATCGTATGCCCAATCGGCAAAGATCCCACGCCCTGGGTTCCCGCCAAGAAAACCATCCATTATGGAGACGCAGGGGTAACCGGTTATCTTCTCTCCTATGGCGCCAAGATCATTGAACACCTCGATATCCTGACTGGGTAGATCGCGATCGGGCTTAAGCGATGAAGGGCGTAATATTGCTCCTGACTGAGTGTGATAAGCCTGCAACGCGCCTATATTTGGATGATCCAATACGAACCGGACCATAGCCAGAGTCTCCTCTTCAGAAAGAGGGAAGAGCCCGTTTTGCCCCTGGTTGGGCTGCCAGCCATTGGGAAAGTTACGATTAGCATCGATATGCCAGTGGTCAGGAGCCGCAGTAATAGGACCACCGGAAAAATCATGGATACAACCTTCCAGATGCAGGCTGTAAAACTCTCCTATAAAATCGGCTGGTTGTCGGGGAACTAACAATCTCTTGTCCTGCAGGGAAACTTTCCATAGGCCACAGGGGTCTTTTATCCGCATAAAACGAACCACGCCATCCCCATCGAGATCTTCCGGGTAGAGGGCCCCGGGCACTCTCGTTTCCCAAGCGGGGTTCTTCCTGGTCACAGAGCGCAGCATGTAGGGAGAGGTCAGATAGAGTTCGGCACCATCAGGATTGACCCGTGGCAGGATGTACCAGGTGCGGTGATCCAACAGGTACTTGATTTCCTCGTCGGTGTCAAATCCTTGTAAAAGCCTCAGGCAGGTGTACAGACAAACGTGGGAAGCGGTGACTTCCCCGGCGTGAATGTTCCCATCGACGTAGATCGCAGGTTTATCTTCGTGAGCTCCTGTCTCTTTATTACTTATGGTCAAACACCATATCTGACGCCCCTCTGCAGAGCTGCCAATGCTGGAAAGAGTCGCCAGATGGGGATAGTTATCAGCCAGTGCCTGTAAAAATGAGGTAATCTCCTCATGACAATAAAAATGATCGAACATCAAGTCGGGTGTTGGCATCAGATTTGCTCCTTCCTGTGCATCAGAATCTTGTCCTGAACCTCTTTTAGAATCGTTCGGTAGTGAGATAACATTTTCCTGCCAGAAAGAATTTCCCCAATTAAGGCAGGGAGTTTGTCATCGTTAAGCGAAACAAAGGCTAAACGATATCTGTCCCGAACAAATCTGAGGAGGTAGCCAAATGTCTTATAGTCAGGAAGGTAACAGTATTGCATCCGGTGCTTCGAATTATCAGCATAAGATTCTCGACTTGCGTCAACAGGCTGAAGTAGTGAATGGCTGGCTAAGGGAGCGTCTGCAGACAGTTTTGCCAACATTGATGAAACGTGAAAGTTTCGACATGTGGATAGTCGCTTGCCGTGAATATAACGAGGACCCGGTTTTTCTCACTCTGGTCCCTGAGCCAGCAATGAGCGCTCGCAGGCTGAGCATCCTGGTCTTCGCGTTAAATCAGGATGATACAGTATCGCGTTATGCGGTTGCCCGTACAGGTATCGGAGGCGATCTTTATGAAGCCATCTGGGATGAGAACTGTTCAGACCAGTGGCAAATGCTCCTAAACCTTGTGAAGCAACGCAACCCGCAGAGAATCGGCATTGGATTGAGTGATACCTTTGCCTTTGGCGATGGTTTAAGTGGATCCTTGTATCTGCAAATGAAACAGGCTCTTAGTGAGTATACCGATAGGTTCGCGGGTGCAGAGAGATTGGCTGTAGGCTGGCTGGAAACCCGTACTGAGAAAGAGTTGGCAGCGTACGAAGGGATTGTCGCAATTGCGCATGGCGTGATCGCCGAAGCTTTCTCCAATCGCGTAGTTCATCCAGGAATAACGACTAATAGCGATTTGGCTTGGTGGATCAGACAGCGGTTTAGCGACCTCGGTCTGAAACCATGGTTCATGCCGAGTATCTCCGTACAGTACCATGGTAGCTCAGCTGCTCAGCCAGGCAGCCAGCGTGGTGAAACAGTAATCTATCCAGGCGCCTTACTTCATTGCGATGTCGGTTTCACTTACCTGCGTCTGTCAACTGACACACAACAGAACGCATATGTCCTGCACCGGCATGAAGACGATGCTCCTGCCGGGTTACGAGAGGCTTTAAAGGCAGGTAACCTGCTCCAGGATATTGTAGCCAGGGAGATGGTTATAGGAGGAACAGGAAACGAGATTTTGGCGCGGGCACGCAAACTTGCTCTGGAAAAGGGATTAAACCCATGTATTTATAATCACCCCATCGGGTATCACGGACATGGTGCCGGACCAACAATAGGCTTATATGATATGCAGGAGGGGGTACCGGGTCGCGGAGACTACGAGTTGCATGATTCTACCTGTTACGCTTTGGAGTTAAACGTCAAGTATCCTGTTCCTGAATGGGGTAATCAGGAAGTGACTATGGCTCTGGAGCAAACGGTACTGGTCAGGGATGGTCGTTTCTGGTACTTCGATGGACGCCAGGAACAGCTTCATCTGATCAGATAGGCGGTGGAAGCATGAACGATCGTCAGCGACGGATTGCTGTATGGGTGGTCATCGGAGTCATGACAATACCGGCTATTATCAGTGTCATAGGCGCTATCAGAGGCTCGATGATCCCCTTCTATTAAGGATCACGCTACAGCGAAATACCACGGAGGTTCGATAAATGGATTGGTATATCGAAGTGGCGATTATCCTCATCCCGGCTCTGATCGCCTTTCAGTTTTTTAGGAAATATGTCAAGCCTGTGGAGAGGGTCATGACCTGGTTGGTCTTGCTCTTTGCTGCTATGCCCCTGGTGCAGGTCTTGAATCAGTTTATCAGCTCCAACAACCTGTTGCCGGAAATGTGGGGGCATCTGCCATTACAGGCGATAGCTACGGTGGCATTGGTTCTCTTCATGCCTGTGAGGCAGGAGACTAAACCCAAGGTCAATGAGACCGAAACTGCAGAGAAAAAGCCCACGGAGATGAGCCAAAGCAACAGGGGACACTCTGCGCCTTCCAGACGCTTCAAAAAGAAAAGCAGGAAGTAGTCTCCAGGGACATTCTCCCTAAAGGGGAGTGGAGGAAATTAATTCCGGATATAATAACCCCTGGGAGCTGTTTCGTCCCGGATCTGCCTTATTAGCGATCATGCCGGGAGAGATCGCTCTACGCCACCAGGTTGTGCCTTTGGAGAGTACCGAGAACGGTCTTTTGCTGGCTGCACATCGCCCTCTGTCATCTCTGGCTCTCGCGGAAATAAAGGCAGTAACATCCCTCTCAGCGACTGCGATAATCCTTGATGAAGATGTTTTCAAAATCTTCATGACTGCTTATCAGCAAGGAATACGCTTTACTCCTCCTGTCCCTGTAAGTGCGATCTCTCGCGGACTCTCCCCTGAGGAGAGTGGTCGGGACATCGTTCGTATCAGTGAAGGTATCCTTAATGCAGCCTGGCAGAGGCGTGCTTCTGACATCCATTTGGAACCACAAAAAGACGGACTCCTGGTTCGTTTTCGCATAGATGGTTTACTTCGGGAATACACTACACTTAGTAATGATCAGGCCTCCGCCCTGGTCGCCAGAATCAAGATCCTTGCTCAGATGGATGTAGCTCAGAAATTTGAACCCCAGGATGGGCATTTGGAAATTCTGATTGAAGACACTCTGATGCAGATGCGCGCAGCGACTATTCCAGTCCTTTACGGGGAGAAGATCGTCCTGCGTTTTTTATACAGAGAGGTAATCGAACTCTCCCTCGAACAGTTGGGTATGGCAGAGGAAGATGTTAATAGGCTTCAGGCTTTACTTTCACGCCCTTATGGATTACTCCTGGTCACAGGTCCGACCGGATCTGGTAAAACGACCACCCTATACTCCGCCTTAAACTACCTGAACTCACCCACTGTGAACATTACCAGCATCGAAGATCCCATCGAATATGAGTTGGAAGGGATCAATCAGATTGCTGTCAATACGACGCGGGGTATGACTTTTGCCCAGGGACTGAGAGGTATATTGCGTCAAGATCCCGACATCATCATGGTGGGAGAGATTCGGGACAGAGAGACAGCTGATGTAGCGCTTAGAGCGGCAATTACCGGCAGACTCGTTCTCAGTAGTCTGCACACTAATGATGCCTGTGGGGCGATCCTCCGTCTACTCGATATGGAGATCGAACCTTATATAATTACGGCGGCTTTAATTGGCGTAGTCGGGCAGCGCCTGGTCAGACAGCTCTGCCCTCGTTGCAAGAGAAAATCTAATATTGAGGAGACCCCCTGGGACGAGATCAACGTTTCAGCGCCTGCAGGAGCATCCTGGCAGGTTGCTGAAGCGAAAGGTTGTGATTTTTGTCAGGGAACCGGCTATACCGGGCGAAGCGGGGTCTTTGAAATTCTGGAAATCGATGAGGACTTGCAACGACTCATCATGCAGAGACCCGACTTGGGTATGATACAGCGGTATATCCGTGGAATGGGTTGGCACCCCATGCTGTTGGACGGTTGGCGGCATGTTCTCAGAGGCAGGACAGATGTCGCCGAGTTGAAGAGGGTTCTCTACATCTGATTGGAGATGCTCTATGTCCGCCTACGAGTATGTTGCCACGGATTGCTCCGGTCTCAGAAAAACCGGTGTTGTTTCTGCGTCTTCGCTTGGTGATGCTCAGCGATCTCTGCGTATATCCGGGTTTTATCCAAGTAACCTAATGGAAAGATGGTCCCTTCCAGATTCTCTTGCCAAGCTATTTAGCCGGCAGCCAGACCCTCAGGAGATGAGTGAACTTTGTCGTGAGGCGTCCATGCTGCTGGCTAATGCTGTACCTCTGGATCGCACGCTGTCCCTATTGGCTCTTCATCGCCAGGGAAAACTCGGCGCTGCCATTCGCCGCATGGAGCATTTGGTGCTTCAGGGTTACTCTCTGGGACAAGCTATGCAGGGTGAGACAGCGATTCCTGCCCTGATGTGGCAAACAGTTCGTTCAGCAGAGATGAGTGGCAATCTCTCCAGGGTATTCGAGGATCTCTCCGAGCATTTCGAGATCACTGCTCAGGATGAAAGCAAAGTAAAGGCTACCTTGTTTTACCCGAAAGTAATTGTTGTCTTTGCGCTATTTATCCTTGTTTTCATCCTCACATTCCTGATGCCGTCTTACATAGAGGTTTATGTCAACTCCGAGATGGCATTGCCGACCCCCACCAGAATCCTGGTCGATTTGACGGATTTGTTTAATCATTTTTGGTTCATTGCTATACCTTTCCTGGCTATAAGTTTCACCTTGCTTCGAACAGGTTGGCGCAGACTCCGCAGCACAATGGCATGGGAGAGCTTTGAGCTTAGCCTGCCTGTGTTAGGAGCTTTGCAGCAAAACCGCTTATTGGCTCAGCTCTGCCGCACATTGGCTATGCTTTTGCAAGTCGGTATCCCTTTGGATCGCGTTTTGCTAAGCTGTGAGGGATTGCCCCAGCAGGGAATATGGCGTGATTCTATACAAAAGGCCCGGCAGCAGGTGGTCAGAGGAGTATCGTTTGCCGAAGCGATGGATTCTACTGATTGCTTTCCTGATTCATTTATCCAGCTATTACTCATAGGATCAGAGGGTGGTGATCTATTGCAGATGCTGCCCAAAGCGGCGGGTTATTATACTCGTCAGGCCAATACCAGCAGTGAAAAACTGCTGCAACTACTGCAGCCAATCATCATGCTGGGGGTAGCTCTCCTCATTGGTGCTCTGGCAGTATCGCTACTATTGCCCTTATATAACCAAGCAGATTTAGTAAATAGTATATCAGGTATGAGATAATTATAAAGGAGATGAATTTCATGTTCGGTATCTTCAGAGATCATATGAAAAAGACTCGCAAAGAAGGCTTCACCCTGGTCGAAGTCCTGGTCGTCGTTGCCATACTGGTCTTGCTGGCTGGGATTGCTGTTCCGCAGCTGTTCAGAGCCTTCGAAGAGGCGAGGTTACAGAAGCTGGAGATCGATGCTCGTCAAGTGCTATCTGCCATGGATCGCGCGGTGCTCCAGGATCAGTTAAACGGGGTGAGCATCAGCAGTATCAGCAGGACCGAGTACATCTCATCAGTATTATCCACTACCTATGGTATAAATGTTACAATACCACCCAATACGGCGTTCTATTATGAATATACCGCCGGAACCCCCACGTCCAGCGCATACGGAGTGGTGGAAGTCGTCATCAGTCCTGGAGGGAAGACCTTTAGCACCTATACAGGTGAATGGAAGTAAATCGTGGCAGTGCTTTATTATGGGTACTGATACTGGCTGCACTGGCACTCACTTTAGGTAGTGGTGTCAGCCATCTTTTATGGCAGCAGGAAGCTATCAGAGCGAGTAACTATGCACTGCTAAGGGCTAACGCTAATGCCGAGAACGGCATTGAGTGGGCCCGGGTGCGCTGGCTGGAGGCTTTACTGTCTCAGGAAGGCTCCCTGCCAGTCACGGCGAGATGGAACCCTGCAGACGATACCGACTATGCACATCTTTCGTTTACTCGTCTGAGTGATGATCGATGGAGGGTAGATAGTACGGGTTTCTTCTCGCCTGGCAGTTATGAAGTCTTCAGCTTTGGCCGCAGGCATATCGAGGTGCTTCTGCCAACTCTGAAGCAGACTATATCTTCGTCATTAGCAATTTCTGGCAGCATTTCAGGCTGGGGGAGCAGTCTATTCGCTGTGGAATCTCCAGCTCAAAACCATCTGATCGGCGAGGAGGTGAAACCAGGAGTCAGTTTACTGGCATATTCCGGTTCAGGTAGCTACCCTGAAATTATGAAATACCCATTTCGCCTGAGGAGTCCAGAAAGCCTCGACCTATCTGGTCTTCCAGTCTATCTTGGTCCCTTTATCATGTTTCACGATTCCGAAGATGATACTGCACCTTTACAGTTAAATACATACGAAACCCGGGAGCATAGCCTTTGGTCACATTCAGGTGAGCTGTACGATGTTATGGTCTGCAGTGGTTATATATGTATCGGAAGTGAAGCCGAGAGGAGTATTACCCTCGGTGACAAGCGAATTGTCGTGGTCGCCGACACGATTGAAGTCAACGGAAACTTTCTCTGCGATGATTCGGCTCAGATTTGGTTGATCGCTGAGCATGAAATAATATGGCATACAAATACATCTGCTTGCGGTCTATTTCGCGGTTTGCTCTGGTCGACAGGAGGAGTAAGAATCGATAGTAGTTCAGGTGCCAGTTGGGAAGTAGCTGGAGCAATCTATGCCAGGGATCTGCAGCTGACAAACGTAAATATTTATTTCAGTCAGAATGTTTCTTCGTACCTGCCTGAAACCGTCCTGCCACTGCCACTTAGCCTTCCTGTGCCATTGAACTGGCGTCTCTTGGCACCCTGATATAGAGGATGCACGAGGCGATTGCAATGAAGAGAAAGCAACAGGAAGGTTTTACGCTGATTGAAGTAATGCTGGCATTAGCGGTGTTACTGGCTTTAATCGTGCCTTTGTTCAACTGGATAGAAAGTACAGCTGTCCTTGGGTTAGGTGATAATCATGAGCGGTCAGCAATGTTATGCCTCCATAATATGCTTGAAGAGATCAGAGCTGGTAAGCATGATGATCTGCTGCTTCAGTCTGTAGCTACAGAAACTGCGGAGGGTCACTTCCTTGAATATAACTGTAAATACTCCTTATGTTATTTAGGAGACATTAGTACGGTTGAGTCTGGTAGCATATACTTAAGCGAGTTTCGTCTGGAGGTTATTTGGGAGGATTTGAGCAGGGGAGAGAGGAGATCCGGACTTGTTATCGCAATTGCCAGATCACCGTGAAGGCTTTACTTTCGTAGAAATGCTGTGTGTTATGGCTTTGCTCTGCATTCTCTGCCTGAGCATTGCTTCCCTGCAGCAGATGATGATGCAGGTTTCCATCGCGATGGTAAATGATAATTCTATCTGCCAGTCTCTGAACATAGTGGAAAACTACCTCGAACTAAAACTACCTCAGAGTATATCGATTACCGTAGAACCTCCTCCATATGGTTCAACCTTCTCTGATCGCCTGGTAGTCGAGAGAGTGGAAGGTGGAAGCCCTGTCAGGTACATATATTATTTAAGGCTGGATACCGAAGTCTTCTATGAACACAAACAGATCTCAGGCAGTACTCCCGATCCTGTTGCCTCGTACATCGGGTCATTTCAAGTTGAACTAGAGGTCTATAGCAAAGGCGAGCTCCTGGTTTTAAATCTGGTCGGTTCTGATCTCTATTCAGATCGCGTACAAAGGCGCGAGGTTGTAATATGGCTGCGCAATACTCCCTGACCATCGAGGAGATTACTGCCATAGTACTGCCCGGGTCATTGGGAGAATAGGTGAGGGGGAGAGCCATGCAAACGATACTCCTGATATCTCTGGTATGCAGCTTGATCTTTACTGTCATATGCTATACAGGTTGGCCCATGTGGGAGATCCCGAGCTTATTCATGCTCATCTTTGTCTCTCTGCTTGTCATATTAAACTCCACTGTCGATTTCATCCGCAATCAAGTGCGAAGCACAGTCATTGGCTACGATCTGATGGATAATGAAATACGTATGGTAAGCATCTCAAGGAGACGAGGCGTCCCAAAGTTGATCCATGCCGACTGTCTACTCACCTCCGAGAGAAAAAAGCTAAGGCGTTTAATACCACACCAATGGGCAGACAGACATCTTAATACAGCTTGTTGCGGTGATGTCGTTCTCCTGCGTCAGATAGAAATGCCTGTTTTACCTGCTTCCGAGTTGTCGAACGCGGTGCAGTTTGAACTCGCCTATCAATTTTCCTGGTACAATGACAGCTGGGTAACAGGATGGTTATCTGCTCCCCACCGGAATACAGATAATATGCAGAGCTTGACTGCGGTTTTTCTTCAGCGTGAGGAGCTGGCGGAGCATCTGAAATCCCTTCGGGATGAGGGGATTGTGCCTAAAACAGTGGAGCTGCGTTCGACAGCACTTTATCGTGCCGTCAGTCCTTTGTTGAGTGGCGGATCATGCCTGATCGTCGAGGAGATCAAGGGTAACTATATCTGCAGCAGCTTCAGAGAAGGATACCTGGTAAGCCAACAAAACTTCTCTGAAGCGGATCTGCAGAGGGAAATGCTATCTCTTTCTCCTGAAGAAGATGAGCCACAGACTATGCTCCTGCTGATTACCGGTCAGGAGAACGCTGAGTCATTATCCGGGATAAAAGCCTATTTACTCGCTGCGGGGATTATCACCTGCGATACAGTGCAGATAGTGGCAGAAGAACTGTTGCTCCATTACTTCCCACAGATAAGCAAAGAGGTTCTGCAGTTAGCGCCACGTCTCTCTGTTGCTCTTGGTCTCGCTCTGAGGGAGGTTTGAGATGGATCTGAATTTTATTTCTGAAAAGCAGATAAACAAAGCTTCATCTCCCTTCTCACTGCTCATCGCAGTTTGCATAATCGGCTGCTGTCTTGTATATATGCCAATCAGAGAGAAGATAAAGGCAGTGGAGGGTGAAATCACTGCTGTCCATGGGCTCTTAACTGTCAACGAAGAAAAGGCACGTCAGACGCAAAACCATGACCTTCAAGAAACCATACGAAAAGAAAGGCAATTCTTCATGGCTGCTCTTAAAGCCGATCAGACTCTGTATTCCGAGATAATGCAACACCTGCTCTCTTGGTTACCCGAGGATGTTGCACTGACGAGTATCATCTATGAAATGACTGGGACCCTGAGCATTTTTGGCAATAGTACGAATCTGTCATCAATAGCTCATCTGCTACAACTCATCGAATTAGATGAGTCTTTTGGCATTCTCACTATTTCTCCTTTGACTAACCAGGGGACAGG